>ERZ780154.1401-NODE-1401-length-11976-cov-3.44216_pt1 | contig 11976 bp, 10 predicted proteins | sample MGYA00511568_ERZ780154 | MGnify/ENA primary metagenome ERZ780154 (study PRJEB29588, sample SAMEA2142525) | human gut metagenome | biome: human gut; feature: human-associated habitat; material: faeces | place: Denmark | collected 2008/2010 ...
GGCTGCCTGGGCGCGCGCCTCCTCGGAGATTCTCAGCGAGTCGGTTCTCATGTAGGTTATAAGACCGGTCGTGCCGATGCCCTGGACATCGACGCCCTCATAGAGCTCCTGCGCGGTGCGCATGGTCTTCTGAGTCTGGAAACCGAGCTTCCTCGAAGCCTCCTGCTGGAGGGTGGAGGTGGTAAAGGGCGGCGCGGGGTTCTTCTTCCTCGTGCCCTTTTTGAGGGTCTTGACGGAATACGAAGCGCCGTCGAGGCGGCTGAGAATAGCGTCCGACTGCTCTTTGTTCTCTATTTTTATCTTGCCGTTTTCGTCGCCGTAGAGCGATGCGGAAAACACCTTGCGGGACGGGGCGGTGAACTTTGCGTCTATCGTCCAATATTCCTCGGGCTTGAACGCACGGATCTCCTCCTCGCGGTCAACTATCATGCGCACCGCGACGCTCTGAACGCGGCCGGCGGAAAGTCCGCGGCGTATCTTCTGCGAAATAAACGGGCTCAAGCGATAGCCGACGAGTCTGTCGAGTATTCTTCTCGCCTGCTGTGCGTTGACGAGATTCATATCGACGGCGCGCGGATGATCCATGCCGTTCTTGATTCCGGTTTTGGTTATCTCGTTGAAAGTGACTCTGTTCTTGTCCTCAAGATTGAGGTCGAGCAGGGTCGAAAGGTGCCACGATATCGCTTCTCCCTCGCGATCAGGGTCGGTTGCGAGGATAACTTTATCGCTTTTTTCAACATCTTTTTTCAGCTCGCTGACGAGCTTCTCTTTTCCTTTTATAACGGCGTATTTCGGCGCGAAGTCATGCTTGACATCGACGCTCAGCTTCGCCGCGGGCAGGTCGCGGACATGACCCATCGAGGCGACTACCTCATAGCCGGGTCCGAGATATTTTTTAATTGTCTTCGCCTTTGCGGGCGACTCGACTATAACTAAAGTGGACATTTCGTTTGCTCCCCTGTTCAAATTTTTTTGTATCGTTTCCCTGCGCACAGACATACGAGATCTTCAAGCTCCAGCTCGGTCATCGAGCTGACAACCTCCCACGGCGCAAATCCGGTCTTTGCCGCTATCTCGTCTGCAAACAGAGGTTCTTCTCCCATTGATTCGTATATTTTCTTTGCCTTTTCAGAGAGTCCGACGGGTATCGACACGAGCTTTTTGACCCTGAACTCCTCGGGCTTCGGCTCGGGCTCGAATTTTTTGACCGATTCGTGCGGAAGCTCAACGGTCTTCGGCTCTTCCTTTGCCTGCTCCTGCGTCAGCTCGCGCTTGCCGCTCAGATATTCGAGCGCCTTCGCCATATCCTCCGGCTTTATCGTGTCGGGATAGCGCACGGAGTATTCGGTTATCAGATCGTAAATTGACAAAAGCGGTCTTGCGCCGTCTCTTATCAGCCGATTTGCCCCGGCGTAAGACGAGTTGAACACATCGCCGGGCGGCGCGAACACATCGCGTCCCTGTTCTATGGCGCAGTTCGCAGTGATGAGCGAGCCGCTCTTAACTCCCGCCTCGATGACTATTGTAGCGTCGCAGAGTCCAGAGATTATTCTGTTTCTTATCGGGAATGTTCTCGCCGAGGACGGGAATCCCGGCGGAAACTCCGTTATCAGCGCACCGCTCTGAGCTACGCAGTCGCGCAGATACTCGTTTTCCATAAGATATTTGTATCCGAAGCCGCAGCCGAGCACCGCCGCCGTGACTCCGCCGGAGTCGAGCGCGCCGTTGTGCGCGCAGCTGTCGATGCCCATCGCCGCGCCGGAGACGACGCAGATGCCGGAATATGCAAGCGCCGCGGCATAGCGGTGCGCAAGATAGCTGCCCTGGAACGAGGCTTTTCTCGTGCCGACAATAGCAATGCACACGCGCTGTGTCACGCGTTTTATGTCGCCCCTGACGAAGAGCGTCAGCGGCATGTTGCGCAGACTTCTGAGCTTCGGCGGATAGTCCTCGTCGTCCGGAGTGAGGACGGTCCAACCGTTATTACAGCAAACATCAACAATGCCCTGCGCCTTTTCGGGAGAGCATTGTTTGAGTTTTTCTATCTGTCTGTTGGTGAGTACACCGCTCAATCGCCATTCTATCTCGCCCCTTGAGTACATCTCCTCGGGGGATGGAAACACAGCGGTAATCTCATCTGTGACAGCTCCTGCGCCAAGAGCTTCCTGGAGCCAGAGCCAATAGGCTTTCTTGTCCATTGAAGCCTCCGTGTGTTATTTTGTCAGCTCCCACATAAGCACTGCGGCTGCCGCCGCGGCGTTCAACGACTCGGCGCGCCCGCGCATCGGAATAGTCACGGGCAGAGTGCAGGCGGACATGACCTCGGGCGATATTCCGCTGCCCTCGTTGCCGACAACGCAGATAACGGAGCCGGAAAAACTCATATCGGTTATCTTCTTTGCCCCGTCAGACGGCGTGGAAGCTAAGGTAAGCATACCCTTTTTGGCGGCAAAAATCAAGAGAGAGGGCAAATTTCCTGTTGTCAAAACAGAAATTCGCATCGAAGAGCCCATCGCGGCGCGAAGCGCTTTCGGGTTATATATATCGCATCCGCCGCCGACTATGACGCCGCTCATGCCGAATGCCTCCGCGGTTCTGAGCACCGCGCCGAGATTCGACGGATCCTGCATATTGTCGAGCGCTATATATGTCCCCTTGGGGTCGATCGTCTCCAGCTCCGCCTCTTTTCGCTTGACGCAGATGCAAAAAACACCCTGCGCCTCGCGGGTATCGGAGAGAGTTCCGGCGAGCTCATGCGGTATCTCGAACGCCTGCTCCGCCTTTTCGGCGACGGCAGAGATATAGTCCGGATACTTTTCGAGCGCTTCTTTTGTGAAGAACGCGGTCTTTATTTCTATCCCGGTCTTTGCGACATCCGAGCACAGGCGTGCGCCCTCAAGCGCAAACAGCCCCGTTTCCCTGCGGAACGAGGCACTCTGCGACAGATGCCGGAAAAGCTTCACTTTTTCGTTGGAACGCGACGAGATCTTTTCGAAATCCATCTTTTTTCCTCCGATATGAAATAAGGGACTGCATCAGCAGCCCCTTAACTTTCAGATTGAGTCTCTACCCGAAAATCTCCGATCACTTACTTGAGGGCAGCCTTGGCCTGCTCGGTCAGAGCGGTGAAAGCGGCGGGATCGCTGATGGCGATCTCGGAGAGCATCTTGCGGTTGAGATCGATGCCGGCCTTCTTCAGACCGTTGATGAACGTGGAATAGTTCATGCCGTTGAGCTTCGCGGCAGCGGAGATTCTGGTGATCCACAGGCTGCGGAAGTCACGCTTCTTCTGCTTGCGGCCGATGTAAGCGTACTGGCCGCTCTTCATGACAGCCTGCTTGGCGGTCTTGAAAAGGCTGTGCTTTGAGCCATAGTAGCCCTTGGCAAGCTTCAGAACTTTATTTCTTCTCTTGCGAGTCATTGTTGCACCTTTGATACGTGCCATGGTTTTCTACCTCCGAATAATTAATGAGTGGTTGGCTGTCTCTTATTTGTAAGGGATAAGCTTCTTGATCTGCTTGACGTTGGTGGTGTCTGCAACAGAGGTCTTGCGAAGATTTCTCTTACGCTTTGTGCTCTTCTTGGTAAGGATGTGAGACTTGTTTGCGTGTGCACGTATCGGCTTACCGTTTTTTGACAGCTTGAAGCGCTTTTTAGCACCGCTGTGAGTTTTGATCTTGGGCATGAGTTCTTTTCCTCCTTCAACTTTTTGACCGGTATTTTACCGGGATAATCACTTTGCGCTCTTGGGAGCGAGGAACATGAGCATCTGGCGTCCCTCAAGCTTCGCCGGCTTCTCGACCGAGGCGATATCCGCGCACTTCTCCGCAAACTGAGCCATTATGGTCAGTCCGAGATCGGTGTGGGTCATCTCGCGTCCACGGAAGCGGATCGAGACCTTGGTCTTGTTGCCTGCCGACAGGAACTTTCTGGCGTGACCGACTTTCGTATCAAAATCATGTACGTCAATGTTGGGCGAAAGGCGGATCTCCTTTATCTCGATCACACGCTGATTCTTCTTCGCTTCCTTCTCCCTCTTGGACTGCTCAAAACGATATTTGCCGTAGTCCATGATCTTACAGACGGGCGGCTTTGCCTGCGGAGCTATCTTGACAAGGTCGAGATTTTTCTCTGCGGCAAGCTTCTGAGCCTGAGCGGCGGAAACGATACCTAACTGTTCACCGTCATTGCTTATGAGCCTGACCTCTTTGTCCGTGATCTCTTCATTGATCTGCATTTCTTTGATACCTATAACCAGCACCTCCATATGCTCTGACCGGTTCTACCGGAAAAATCAAAGCGAGGGCACAGAGATGCCCTCGCTCAATAATCAACAGAAATAAAAATCCGTTCTTATTGACCCGCGCGGACAAAACCCCGGAGGTGAGAGCTGCGGCACAATGCGTCACTCTGCTTTGTTGTACGCATTATTTTAACAGCCCGAAAGGATTTTGTCAAGCGGTTTTTCGGATTATTTTATAAAAAGTACCGACGACGCTATTACAAACTGCGCCGCATAGTAGGAAACATGGTTTATGATTATATTCGCCTTCGTGTTTCCGCCCTCTTTGAAATACATATTCGACAGCACGGCGTCGGAGAACGCGAACAGAAGCCCGCCCGCCGACATGAGTATCCACTGCTTTGCAAAGGAATTGTTGAGCATCGCGACCGCGCTGACGGCAAAGGTCATGAACAGGAAGAAGGTATAGACGCCGACTATCGTTCTGAACTTGCCGAACTTGAGCTTGAGCAGCTTTTCGCTGACGATAACATTTCCCATGGCGACAACGACCGAGATTATTATCGGCAGGACAGCCGTGAGCACGCTCCAGTTGCCGGCGAATTTATAAATAGCGCCTATGTAGAACACATGGCCTATCATGAACGCTATGAATCCGGCGTTGAGGAACTTCTCCATATTCTTTTCATATATCCATTTCAAATCGAGCCATATGTCGCCCGAGAGACCGAGCACAAGACCGAACACGATGAGCCCGGCATACACCTCGTGACCCGGGTTGACCGCCGCCGCGGAGAGCGCCGTAAGCAGGAAGAAGAAGCTCGCTATCGCCTTTGAATAGAGCCCCTTGAGTCCGCCGTATTTCACGCGCAGGACAAGGAAAACGACGACCGCCGCGATGCCTGCCGCGAGCGCGGCATAAAAATATGCTGTTGACAAAATGATATCCTCCTCGTTGTATCCGCTCATCAGACGCGGGAAAATTCATCCGAAATGAGTATACAACATCCGACACGATTCAACAATAAGTTGAAATGTAACATTATTGCAACAGTTTTGCACTTTTTGTCTTTATATTATATTCAGAGCAACATTATTGCGGCACAAAAAATCCGCCGCACCGATAAAGCCGCATGATATGATTGAATGGATTGGCAAATTGGGATTTATCTATCACTTGAGTCATAGCGAAGTAAAAGCGAGGGACTCAACCAATTTTTATAATCAAACTTTCAATAGCCGCGCCGCAGTGTTTGACAGCTAACAGAGAAGAGCGAGGGAACGGCTTGCGAAGCAAGACGCACAAGCCGTTCAGCCCTCTCAAAACATAGTCGCCTATCGCCCTTGGAGCGGGCGCTATGCTCCTTGTTTTTCGCCAACATCGCCTCGCTTCATCCGCCACCGGCGGCGCTTCGGTGATGTTGCCCGCTCCTCAAAGAAAGCTATCAAACACTGCGGCCACTGCGGCGCGGCTATTGTAAGTCTGATTATAAGTGTTAGTCGAGTCGCCCGCTTTTGCTTTGCTATAATTCAAGTGTTCCGCAAATCCCAATTTGCAAATGACCGCTTTTTTGAAACTATATTAAGCAAATTCGCGAGCATTGCTTTTTTGCTGTTATTCTTTAATTGTATTGAACTTATATTGACGCAAGAGTATAATTAATATATATTTTCAATTAACATCAATCCTAAAAAAGGAAGGTGCGGAAAATGAAAGAAGTGAAATCCCCAAAGAAGCCTCTGATATTCTACTACGGCATTGCGCTGCTCGTCATTGTGCTGTTCAATGTGATAGTGTCTCCCCTGCTCGTCAAGGCACGAGTGACGGAAGTCGACTACGGCACATTCATGAGCATGATTGAACAGAAGAAAATCGGCAATGTCGAGGTCGAGGACGATCAGATAATCTTCACCGACAAGGACGACGCGAAGAAAATCTATAAGACCGGCGCGATGAACGACCCGACGCTGACTCAGCGGCTCTACGACTCCGGCGCGAAGTTCTCAAAGGATATTGAGACAACGACCTCGCCGTTGGTGAGCTTCCTGCTGACTTTTGTGCTCCCGCTGATAATCTTCATCGGACTCGGCCAGTATATGGGCAAGAAGCTGATGGAACAGGCGGGCGGCAAAAACTCCATGGCATTCGGCTTTGGCAAGAGCAACGCAAAGGTCTATGTCCCGTCGACCCAGGGCATACATTTCAGCGACGTTGCAGGTGAGGACGAGGCGAAAGAGAGCCTTTCAGAGATAGTCGACTATCTCCACAATCCGAAGAAATATTCCGACGTCGGCGCGTCGATGCCCAAGGGCGTTCTGCTCGTCGGCCCTCCCGGAACAGGTAAAACAATGCTCGCAAAGGCTGTTGCGGGCGAAGCGAATGTGCCGTTTTTCTCGATGTCCGGTTCGGAGTTTGTTGAGATGTTCGTCGGCATGGGCGCTTCAAAGGTCAGGGATCTTTTCAGCCAGGCAAAAGAGAAAGCTCCCTGCATAGTGTTCATCGATGAGATAGACGCCATCGGCAAGAAGCGCGACGGTCAGTTCAGCTCCAACGACGAGCGCGAGCAGACGCTCAACCAGTTGCTCACAGAGATGGACGGTTTCCAGGAAAATATCGGCGTTATCATATTAGCGGCGACGAACCGCCCTGAGACACTCGATCCCGCGCTCACCCGCCCCGGCCGTTTCGACAGGCGCGTGCCCGTTGAGCTGCCCGACCTTGCGGGACGCGAAGCGATACTGAAAGTCCATGCAAAGAAGATAAAGACTGCGGATGACGTCAACTTCCACACGATAGCAAGAATGGCATCCGGCGCATCGGGCGCGGAGCTTGCGAATATTATAAATGAGGCGGCGCTGCGCGCGGTCAGGAACAACCGAACCGTCGTCAACGAATCCGACCTCGAAGAGAGTATTGAGACGGTCATCGCGGGATATCAGAAAAAGAACGCGGTGCTCTCGGACAGCGAAAAGAAAGTTGTCGCTTATCACGAGATAGGTCACGCGCTCGTTGCGGCGATGCAGTCGCACTCGGCGCCCGTGCAGAAGATAACGATAATCCCCCGCACCTCCGGCGCGCTTGGCTACACGATGCAGGTCGACCAGGGCGACAAATACCTGCTGACAAAGCAAGAGCTTGAAAACAAGATTGCGACATTTACGGGCGGACGCGCCGCTGAAGAGCTCGTTTTCGGCGAGATAACGACAGGCGCATCGAACGACATCGAGCAGGCGACAAAGCTTGCCCGCGCAATGATAACCCGCTACGGCATGAGCGAAGATTTTGACATGGTGGCGCTCGAAACGGTTTCGAACCAGTATCTCGGCGGCGACGCTTCTCTCGCCTGCTCCGCCGATACGCAGAATGAAATAGACCGCAAGGTCGTTGAACTAGTAAAGCGCCAGCACGAGAAGGCTTCTAAGATTCTCGCGGACAACCGAGCAAAGCTCGACGAGCTGGCAAAATATCTCTATGAAAAAGAGACCATAACCGGCGAAGAATTCATGTCCATTCTCAACAAAGGAGGCGAAAAGGAATGAAAAGGCGTTCCGGCTTCGGATGGATGGAGCTCATAATCGGCATTGCGCTCGCGGCGCTCGGAATATTCACTTTTGTCTATCCCGACAATGCGGTGACGACCCTCGTTATTATCTACGGCATAATCGCCATAATAACCGGCATTGCGGATGTTGTGCTCTATGTTCGCGTTGACAAGCATCTCGGCTTCGGTCCGACTGTGTCACTCATTTCGGGCATACTCAGCGTCATGGCAGGCGTCATGCTGCTCGTCTATCCCAACGCGGGCAAATGGGTGCTCTCACTCCTGTTCCCGATATGGTTCATCGCGCACTGTCTCTCGAGGCTCTCGCACCTGAACACGATTCGGTTCATCGCGGGCAATTTCGTCTACTGGTTCACGATGATAGTCAACATTATCGGGCTTGTGCTCGGCATCGTGATGATATTCAGCCCGAACATCTCGGTTGCGGCGGTCGCTTACATCGTCGGCGCATACCTTGTGCTGTTCGGCATTGACTGCATCATACTTGCGTTCAGTCGCATCGGCGAGGGTAAACAATACTGATAAAACAAAAAGCAAGGTCAAGCGTAGTTTTGACCTTGCTTTTTTCTGCTTTCCAAACAGTGCCGCCGACGGCGGCATAGGGTCGTCGAGTCGCCGACCCCTACAAAGAATCTCAAATTCAACATTGAGCCATATTGATAAAAGCGCCGGAGGCGGGAAATTCCCTGTCTCCGGCGTTTTTATTTTGTTCAGTCGGTCACGGACACGATATTTATCAGCACCTCGACCATCTTCGGCAATGCGTCGACGGGTATCGCCTCATAGATGCTGTGGAAATTCATGCCGCCGGTCGAGAGGTTCGGGCACGGCAGACCTTCAAACGAAAGGCGTGCGCCGTCCGTTCCGCCGCGTATCGGCACTATTTCAGGCTCAACGCCCGCATCGCGCATGGCTTTTTCGGCACGCTCGACGATGTCCATATGCTTCTCGATTATCTCTAACATATTATAATAGCTGTCTTTTATATTCAGCTCGAAAGTGGCCTCGCCATACTTTTCGTTCAAAAATCCGACGGTATCGGCAACGAACTTCTTGCGGCGCTCGAAGTTATTCTTGTCGTGGTCGCGGATTATCATATGCGCGCTCGCCTCGGTCTCGTTGCCGGCGATATGCGCCACATGATAGAAGCCCTCGCGTCCCTCGGTATGCGCCGGGGTCTCCCACGCGGGGAGCATATTGACGAACTCCGCGAGATACAGCGCGGCATTTTTCATCTTGTTCTTGGCGGTTCCGGGATGGGTGTTGACTCCGTGAACCGTGATATCAGCGGCTGCGGCGTTGAAGTTTTCGCACTCGATACCGCCGACCTCGCCGCCGTCGACAGTATAGGCAAAATCGGCATTGAAGCGTTCAAAATCAAAGTGATCCGCACCGCAGCCAATCTCCTCATCGGGAGTGAAGCAGATGCTCAGCGCACCGTGGCGGATGTTTTTGTTCGCGTTGATTTCGGCGCACAGGGCGACTATCTCGGCAACTCCCGCTTTGTCATCCGCGCCGAGCAGAGTCGTGTGGTCGGTAACTATAAGCTCGCGCCCGATATATTCATCGCCGACCATCGGAGCGTTCGTGCCGTCAAATTTGATTATCTGCGGCTTGACATTCGCGCCGCTGACATCGGGGGAAGTGTCCATATGCGAGACAAGCCCTATCTTCGGGCAATTTTCGCAGCCATCGGACGCAGGGATATGCCCATAGACATAGCCCATTTCGTCGCGCATTGCATCGGCGACTCCCGCGCCGCGAAGCTCCTCGACGAGATAATCGGCAAGGACGAGCTGGGTCGCAGTCGAGGGCACGCTATCACTCGACTCGTCGGAAGTGGTTTCGAATGTCACATATTTCAGAAATCTTTCGGTAACGGTCATTTTTATCATCTCCGTTTTTTTGTCGGTTCAATGATAGCACAATCGGCGGAATTTGGCAACAGAGCGGTGAAATTTGGAGGAATATCGGTGTGTTTTGGGGCGTGAAATTTCAATCGTAAAGCCGATGTGATTTTGTATCGGCTGCGCCGACAGCGGACAGCCGCAAGGACTATCCCTACGGTATTAAAATTAAATATTCGTGAAGATTATGTGCCGCTAATGCGGCATCGGTGCGTCAAGGTCGCCGCACCCTACAAGCTGCATGTATTTTGCCGTCAAACGATATTCGCCCTACTGCATCGCATTCACATAGTCACTCCAAATACAGAAAAACTGATACCCAAAAACAGGCAAATCGAAAACTGCCCGTGCCACTTGCGTGACACGGGCAGCGTTCAATTATGCTTTGAGCTTTTGGATTATGACTTAACCCTCAACATAAGCATACTGGAAGTACCAGTAGCCATAGGGGCTGTGCCATGTACCCTTGAGGGTCGGGCTCTGCAGCCAGAAGTCGTTGTAGTATGCAACGGGGATGCAAGCATAATCCTCGGACATGATCTTCTCAGCCTCGTGGAGAGCATCAAAGTGAGCCTTGGAATCGGCAACCTTGGACTTATCAATAGCGGCGTCGAAAGCCTTGCTGTTGTATTTACCGTCGTTGTTACCGTTGGACGAATAGAACAGCTCGATCATATTGGAAGCGTCGTTGTAGTCCATGACCCAACCGTTACGAGCCATCTCATAGTTACCGGCGCGACGCTGAGGAGTGAAGGACGACCAGTCAACAACATCGATCTTCATGTTGATGCCAAGCTCCTTCTTGTAGACCTGCTGAAGATACTCAGCAAGAGCCTTGTGGTAACCGATATCATTGGTCGAATAAGTGATGGTCGGGAAGCCCTTACCGTCGGGATAGCCTGCCTCTGCGAGAGCCTTCTTAGCCTCGGCGAGGTTAGCCTGATAGTCCTTGCTGATATAGGTGCTGCCGCCGTTTGCTGCGATAGCGTTGTCAAGGAACATGCCGTCGCCGCTGTCAACGATGCTGGGTCCGACATAGTTGTAAGCCGGGCTGTAGGTACCCTGCATGATGGTGTTGGCAACATACTCACGGTCAATAGCAAGGCTGAGAGCCTTACGGACATTGACATTGTTGAAGGGAGCCTTATTAAGATTCATGCTGAGGTAATAAGTGCCGAGGATCGGATCGACATAGAAGTCGCCGCCGTCGGTTGACTTCTTGAGGCTCGGGATTTCCTCGGTGGGAACATCCTTTATCATGAGAGCCTGGCCGCTGGTATAAGCGGCATAAGAAGCGGCAGAATCCTCGAGAAGGAGGAAAGTAAGCTGCTCGGTAACGATCTTGCTGTTGTCCCAGCCACCCTTATAGTTGGGGTTCTTCTTGCATATGATCTTCTCGCCGGGAGTCCACTCGGAGATCATGTAGGGGCCGTTGCAGACATAGGTCTCGGGCTTGGTTGCCCATTTGTCGCCGTTCTTTTCAACGGTAGCCTTCTGAACGGGGCTCATGGTGCCGAAAGCAACGATCTTATCGAAATAAGAGCAGGGATATGCAAGCTTGATGGTAAGGGTCTTGCCATCCTCGCTCGCCTTGACGTTGAGCTTGTCAATGTCGGGCTTTGTGGTCTTCTTGCCGTTCTTATCGGGATTGCCGATAGCATCCTGATAGCCTTCGATCATGCCGACAACAGTCTCGCCGTAGGGTGCGCCGACATCGGGATTGGCAATTCTCTTCATGGTGTACTCAAAGTCCTTGGCGTTGAGCTCGGTGCCGTCGGACCACTTCAGGCCGTCACGCATGGTGAAGGTCCAAGTAAGACCGTCAGGGCTGACGGTGTAGGACTCAGCCTGTCCGGGCTGAACCTTGTTGTCCTGGTCGATGATAAGCAGTGTCTCAAACAGAGTGATGAGCATGTTGCCGCCATCGACTGCACTGTTGAGTGCCGGATCGAGAGTTTCCGGGTTGGGACCGATCTGAACAGTGATGTTGTCGGTCTTCTTCTCTTCCTTCTTGCAGGAGCCCAGAACTGCAACCGCAGAAAGTGCGAGCACCAGAACAAGGAACAGGGATACGATTCTCTTGATCTTCATTGATACATCTCCTCTACAAATTTTTGCGGCTTTGCCGCTTTATATCCATTGCGCTCTTCGGCGCAACAAACACCGTTATTTTCAGTCCGCGACCTTGTCAAGATGATGGCACGCGGCGAAATGACCGGGGCTGACCTCTTTGAGCTGCGGGCACTCGTTGGCGCACTGCTCG
>ERZ780154.1411-NODE-1411-length-11921-cov-4.94278_pt1 | contig 11921 bp, 10 predicted proteins | sample MGYA00511568_ERZ780154 | MGnify/ENA primary metagenome ERZ780154 (study PRJEB29588, sample SAMEA2142525) | human gut metagenome | biome: human gut; feature: human-associated habitat; material: faeces | place: Denmark | collected 2008/2010 ...
ACATTCTGTATGTCGATGGTCAAATTCCAAAAGGCTGATATAGTAAGAAAGGCTGCTATTTTTTAGAGTAGCAGCCTTTTTTATTTTGAATATAAAATATGACACATCCTATACTTCCTCGGTGTCACTCCATACTTCTGTTTAAACGCCTTGATAAAATGGCTGCAGTCACAAAATCCTGTCTCCTGGCTGATATAAGTTAGGTCAAAATCTGTGAATTGCAATAAGTCCTCCGCTTTTTGCAGTCTTACCGTGAGAACCATCTCCTTGCAGGTCTGCCCATAGTACTCCTTGAATATTGCGGCAAAATATGAATAACTCATATGAAATTTTTCCGCCAGCTCCGCCACCGAGAGATCTTCCTGGTAGTGCTGTGAAATGTACTCAGATACCTCTGTAAATTTTTCGCTTAATACAGTTTCCTTTTTCCTTTTTTTTATCTGAAAGCCTTCCTGCTTCCAGACACGAAGAATTTCTGCCATAAGAAGACAATAATTCGAATGCATAATAATGTCATAACCAAATTGCTTTTCTTCTAACGTCTTCACTGATCCTTGAATCAGCTGCTTCATTTTTCCCTGATTAAATTTCTCTTTCGAAAAATAAACCGATAGCTTCTGCTCCACTGCTGCCATGGTGATCAGACTCGAAATCGGTGGAAGCGCCGAACCGGATATATTCAGATGTACCGGATCAAATTTCAGGACATAGTAGCGGATTGGAAGTTGTCCTGCTGAATAAATTGCATGAGCCATCTGCGGATAAAATACGATCAGATCTCCCGGTTCCAATACATAATTCTCTTCTCCTGCCTCTACATACGCCTTTCCCTCCACCATGTAAAGAATCTCCACAAAATAATGCCAATGTGGAAGAATTGGAAACATCTCAGATGTCTGTGCATCAAATAAAAAGGCTTCATATGGTTTGTTTAATTTGTCTGAACATTCAAAATAAGGTTTCACAGATTATCTCCATCATAGATTTTTACAATTTTGTAATAGATTCATTATATCATATCTTTTTTCTACATGATATACTTTCAGCAGAAAACATCCAGAAACTATATAATTCGAAAGACAGGAGGTTTTTACCAAAATGAAAATTCAAAATCAACTTGGATATATTAAAGGAATTACATTTGCCCCATTTCACAGACGTGGTTCTCTTTCTACACAGACTGCACGTGATAGTTTTGATTATATGATAGAACACACGGCTGCTGATTTCGTAATCCTTGCTCCTGCAGGGCTACAGGAGCACGCACACTCAGAAGAGATTTGTTACACTTCCAGTGCCACATTCTCAGATGAAGAATTAATCAATATGATACGTTATGCAAAAAGCAAGGGCATCCGTGTTGCCCTGAAACCTACCGTCAATTGTAAAAATGGTGTCTGGCGCGCTTACATCAGTTTCTTTGAAAAAGATGTTCCATGTGAACCAAAATGGGAAAACTGGTTTGCCTCTTACACAGAATTCCAGACACACTATGCCAAAATTGCAGAAGCCGAACAATGTGATCTTTTTATTGCAGGATGTGAGATGGTAATGACGGAACACCGCAGTGAAGAATGGAGAAACGTAATCGCTGCGATCCGAAACTATTACCACGGACCTGTTTCCTATAATACCGATAAATATCAGGAAGAAAATGTAACCTGGTGGGATTGTGTCGACATGATCTCCTCCAGCGGATATTATCCGATTGATCAGTGGGAACAGGAACTTGACCGTATTGAAAGGGTCGTTCAGAAGTTCAAGAAACCATTTTTCTTCGCTGAAGCAGGATGCATGTCCAGAAAAGGTTCCTCAATGGTGCCTAACAACTGGGCAAATCAGGGAGCTTTACGTCTGGAGGAACAACCAGACTGGTATCGAGCTATGTTCGAGGCCTGCGCAAAACGCTCATGGGTCAATGGTTTTGCCATGTGGGAATGGGCACCGGTTCTTCCTTCCAGAAGTACTGCGGCAAGAGATACCAGCTACGAAATCTGCAACAAACCGGTACAGGAGGTTATTAAAGACTACTATGGGAGAGACAAAAGAAAATAACATACAACAAACTTCAGAACAGGATCTCTGGCAGGAAGAAGCTGCCATGATGCACATCTTCAGCCGGAACAGAAAAAATAACCTGCGCACGCTTCTTTCTCTTTTCAAGGGACACTATGGCGCGCTGGCTGGTTCCGTTTTCTTTTTCATTATCAAGCATTCCCCAACCTGGGTTCTTCCAATCGTCACAGCTAATATTATCAATGCAGTGACAGACCACAACGGGAATATTACCAAAATTCTGATTCTGAATACCATCCTTATGATTGTATTTCTGGTACAGAACATACCAACCAACTACATCCATACCTGGCTCTATGCCAAAACGGTACGAACAGTAGAGAAAGAACTGCGCGAAGCCCTAGTCTGCAAGCTTCAGCAATTGTCGATCACCTATCACAAGGAAATGCAGTCCGGAAGGCTTCAGTCGAAGATCATGCGAGATGTAGAACAGATACAAAATCTTGCATCTCAGATCTTTATCTCTCTTTTGACTATCATTCTGAACATTGGTGTATCCTTCGGAGTGGTCATCTTCAAAAGTCGGATCGTATTTCTTTTCTTCCTCTGCACGATACCGGTTTCTGTTTTGATCATTGTTGGTTTTAAAGGAAAAATCAAAACCCATAACCGTGCTTTCCGTAAAGAAATGGAAGAAACTTCTGCAAAAGTAATGGAAATGGTTGAAATGATTCCTGTAACTAAAGCTCACGCTCTGGAAGATCAGGAAGCCCGTAAAATGAGTGAACAGCTTCGTAAAGTTGCTGAAAAAGGGCTTCAGCTTGATATGATTCAGACATACTTTTCTTCAATCAGCTGGGTTGCATTTCAGATCTTTCAGGTATTCTGTCTTGCATTTACAGCCTACATTGCATGGAAAGGAATCATCGGTGTCGGAGATATCACCTTATACCAGACTTATTTTTCCAGCATCGTCGCTCAGATTGCAAGTATTGTGACTTTGCTGCCAATCATTGCGAAAGGCCTGGAATCCGTTGAATCGATTGGTGATGTGCTTTGTGCAAATGATATTGAGGACAACCGTAGGAAGAAAAAAGTAGTTGATCTGAAAGGTGAGATTACATTTCAGGATGTATCTTTTACTTATAAAGGCGATGAAAAACCGGTATTAAGTCATCTGAACTTCAAGATTCAGCCGGGGGAAACAGTTGCCTTTGCCGGTGGTTCCGGCTCTGGAAAAACAACAATCCTCAATCTTGCCATCGGTTTTCTGAAAGCTGACAGCGGACAGGTATTGGTTGATGGAAATGACCTGATGGAACTGGATCTGCACAGCTACCGAAAGCAGATTGCCGTCGTTCCACAACAGTCCATTCTCTTCACCGGAACTCTCCGCGAGAATATCACCTATGGATCTGAATCCATCTCCGAGGAACAGTTATGGAATGTCATCCGTGCAGCCAACCTGGAAGAAGTTGTCCAGAAACTGCCTGATGGTCTGGACACGATGATCACAGAACATGGGGAAAATCTTTCCGGCGGACAACGGCAGCGCATCTCCATTGCCCGCGCATTTTTACGGAATCCGAAGATCCTGATTCTGGATGAGGCAACTTCTGCGCTTGACAGCATCTCTGAAAAGAAGATTCAGGATTCAATCCAGAAACTTGTGAAAGGACGTACCACACTGATCGTAGCCCACCGTCTGTCTACCATTCGCAATGCTGACCGGATTGCTGTGATTGAAAAAGGAAATGTTCTGGAATGTGGCTCTTACGAAGAATTGATAGAGAAAAAAGGCGCATTTTATCGGATGGAGAAAATGTAAAAAATCAGTAGCTGGTTAGTTCAGAAACCTGTCTGCGGGATTGATCTGGAAAGAGTAGAAAGAAAATAGCTGGACAGATGCAGAGGCACAGAGCAACATACTAACCTTGATTAAAAATACTTGATTTTACAGTGTTTTGGGGATGTTACAGTAGATTTTTACCAACGATTTACCAAAGCTATTTGAGTAGGGGATAAACTACTCAGGATCAGCCCGCATTTGAAAGAAGGTGACCACAACGAAACTGTTTAAGAAAAAAATTCCCGCACAGACTTATGATAAATCCCGCAAAAAGCCGGTGATTAAGGCGAGCATCTGCAACGGCGAGCAGATTGCCGGTTTCAAGGATCTTCATACGGGCAAGATCGAGGAAGTGATGCTGATTAAGGGGCCGGCGGATCTGGAACGGTTTAAGAAAATGTATGGCATTGAGGATGAGATCGGAAAGGAGTATTGATATGGCGAAAAGGAATTGCGGGAACTAAACGAGGAGTATCGCAGCCGGGAGAACATGGAAGTATCGGAAGATTACAGATAAAAAGTATGGACAGCCGGAACATGGAGTACCGGACATAAGGCAGAGCGCGGCAGGGACAGCCGTGCATGGCAGAAAGTAAGGGAAGAACGCCGGCGGAACATGCAGAGAGGACAGAGATACGGGATGAACAGTATTTTTCACAGAATCAGCGTTAGAAAATATCAGAACAGGGACGTGGAGCAGGAGAAAATCGAGCTGATGTTAAAAGCGGCGATGGCGGCTCCGTCCGCGTGCAATCAGCAGCCGTGGGAATTTTATGTGGTGAAGGACAAGGCGGTGATCGGGCGGCTGTCAGAGGCTTCGCCCTATGCAAAATGTGCGAGGGACGCGCCGGTTGTGTTTGTGCCGTGCTTCCGGTCTAAGGGGATTGCGCCGGAATATTTTAATATCGATATGAGCGCAGCGGTGGAGAATCTTCTGCTGGAAGCGGACGAACTTGGGCTTGGCGCGGTCTGGATGGGAATATCGCCGGATGAAGGTAGAATGAAAGCGGTGCGGGAAGTGCTGGATATTCCCGAGGGTCTTCATGCGTTCGCGCTGATTCCCTGCGGTTACCCGGCAGAGGAGAGAGCGCAGGAAGACCGGTATGAGGAGAGCAGAGTGCACTATATTATGAAGTGATATGCAAATATTCCGAGAGCAGAAGATTTGCAAGCACAGCTGTCACGCTAAAAAACGGGGCTGCAGGGAAACGTTTCTCTGCAGCCCCGTTTTCGTGTATTCATGAAAAAAAAAATAAAAAACAAAAAGCCCGGGCTTGACGACACATCAGCGGTGCAGCTCCTGACAGCGTTTCCGGTACTCGGACGGTGTAACATCCGCGACTTCCCGGAAGACCCGGTTAAAATGTGTCAGATTGGAAAACCCGGTTTCTCTGGCGACTTCGGTGACATTCCGGTCCGTTTCCATGAAGAGCCGTTTGGCGTTCATGATGCGGGTCTGCTTGATATACTCCACGATCGTGCGCTTGGTACTTTTCTTGAATTCCCGGCAGAGGTAATATTCGCTGACATAAAAACGCTCGGAGAGGTCTTTGAGTGTGATATCTTCTGCGTAATGGTTATGGATATACTGAATCACTTTGGTAACCCGGGTCTCGCGGAGGATGCCGGTGCTCTCCTGATTCATGCGCAGAAGCTGCACCATAATCAGGTTCAAAAGAGACTGCATACATTCGTCGTGGCAGTCCAGATGCGAATGCTGCTCCTCTTCCATGGCATAGATGATGCGCCGCAGCTGGTGAAGCTCCTGACTGTCAGGACGGTAAACCACCTGCGAGTGGAGAAGCTTATGAAGAAGATCCGCCGAGGTGATCGTTTTCGGGCGGAAATACAGCACCACCCGCGAAAATGCCATATCCTGGTCACCGTAGGAACGGTGCATCGTCTGTGGAGGGAAGAGAATACAGTCCCCGGCCTGAAGCTTGAAGAGCTTGTCATCCATCAGATGATAGCGCTCCCCGCTGTCGAGAAAATACAGCTCAAAATAATCGTGATAGTGAGACTGTGACATATTGTCATTGACGCCGGTTACCTGGGCGATGGCGCAGGCTGCACCGGCTGCCATACTTGTCTGTGCAACATCAATCATAAGGCACCTCATAGAAAATAAAAAACTCTGTTTCTATGGAAATTATAAAGCAAAAACGCAACAAGTGCAAGATATGTAAAAAAAAGTGCGATTTTGAACAAAGTCTGTATAGTTATTGAACCTGAGTTTTTGTAAGATGATGACAGAAGGAAAACAGATCTGAATGAACCGGATATAGACAATAAGAAAAAGAGTTACAAAACCAAAGGAGGAAAACTCGTGAAAGTATGTTACAAAGCAGGTGCTGTCACAGCACAGAATCATTATTATTCGATTGCTGCAGACGCAGTGGAGATTCGTGTATGGTTCCTTACGGATGATATCATCCGTATCCGGGCGGGCTTTGACGGGGACTGGGATGAAGCATCCTACAGTCTGGTAACAACCGCGTGGGAATCCCGCACAGATGAACTGATGAAGGATTACCGGAAGCGGATTAACGTAGCGGAAGCTGCACTGGTGGATGGTGAGACCAGGGCAGTGATTACCGGAAAGAAGCTCCGTGTGGAAGTGGAAAAAGATCCATTCCGCATCTGTGTCTATGATGCAGAAGGAACCATGCTTCATGCGGATATTCCGGAGCTTGCGTACCGTGAGGATTCTAACAGGCGCCGCATTCATACCAGCCAGATCGAGGATGACGATTATTTTTACGGATTTGGTGAAAAAGGCGGCGAGATCAATAAAGCGGAGAAATATATGAACATGGCTCCGGGAGATGCGATGGGATACAATGCGAAGGAGACTGATTCTCTGTACAAGCATATTCCGTTCTACATCAAGCTACAGCGCGGCACGAAAAAAGCCGTCGGATATTTTTATCACAGCACGGCAGAATGTGACTTCAATATGGGACGCGAGAAGCGGAATTACTGGCACCGTTATTCTTCCTTCCGTGCGGATGCAGGCGATGTGGATTTATTTCTGATCGCGGGACCGTCGATCGGGGAGGTCATTGAGCGCTACACCGATCTGACAGGAAAGTCCGTACTTCTTCCGAAGTCTGCATTCGGATATCTGGGATCGTCAATGTACTATCCGGAACTGCCGGAAAACTGTGACGATGCAATTCTGGAATTCATTGACACCACCAAGGAAGAGGGCATTCCGGTGGATGGTTTCCAGCTTTCTTCCGGATACTGTGCCGTCGAGACAGAGCAAGGCATCAAGAGATGCAGCTTTACCTGGAATTATAAAAGATTCAAGGATCCGGCGGACTGGTTTGCAAAGATGAAGCAGGAGGGCATCGTTGTCTCCCCGAATGTAAAGCCGGGAATGCTTCTCGTTCATCCACTCCTGGAGGAGATGAAGGAAAAGAAGATGTTCGTCCTCGACAGCACAACGGATGAGCCGGGAATTGGTACCTGGTGGGGCGGAACCGGAATTTTCGTCGACTTTACCAAAGAAGAAAACCGCAAGAACTGGAAGGAGTATCTGAAGCAGGGGCTGATCCAGTATGGCTGCGAGTCTGTATGGAACGATAACTGTGAATACGATTCCATGGTAGACAAGGATGCCAGAGTATATTTTGAGGGAAAAGGCAGCACGATTGGTACGATGAAGCCGGTTATGAGCAACCTGATGTGCCAGCTGTCCAATGAAGCGGTGACGGAGTACAATCCATCGGTTCGCCCGTTTTCCGTGTGCCGGTCCGGACATGCCGGAATCCAGCGATACGCACAGGTGTGGGCAGGCGATAACCTGACCTGCTGGGATACGTTAAAATACAATATCGCAACCATTCTCGGAATGGGACTCTCCGGAGTCGCAAACCACGGCTGCGATGTCGGAGGTTTCTATGGTGTTTCTCCGGAACCGGAGCTTTTCGTCCGCTGGGTGCAGAACGGTATCTTTATGCCGAGATTTTCCATCCACTCGACCAACACCGACAATACGGTAACGGAACCGTGGATGTACACGGACAAGAAGCAGTATATCCGGGACGCAATCAAGTTCCGCTACCGCATGATTCCGTATCTGTATTCTCTGGAGAGCAGAGCGCATGAGACCGGTCTTCCGATTATGGAGCCGATGTTTATGGCATTTCAGAATGACCCGAAGACCTACAATGAAGGCGTAGATTTTATGTGGGGCGATTCACTCCTGGTAGCTAATGTTGTGGAAAAAGGAGCAAAGACCAGAAGCATTTACCTGCCGCAGACGGGGGATGAGAACGTTCGCTTCTATGATTTTTATACCAGAGAAGAGTATGCGCCGGGACAGACAATCGAGGTGCCGGTCGATATCAGTTCCATTCCGCTTTACATCAAGAGCGGTGCGATTATTCCGATGGCGGAGAATCAGATCTACAACCTGATGCATGAGACGGTAACCGGACTTCATATTCTTATGGCGCCGGACGTAGATTCTGAATTTACCGTATATGACGATGACGGAAAGACCAATGAGTACCAGAACGGGGCATATCTTAAGACCAATATTAAAGTGACGGCAGGAGTCAGAACCTGTGTGGACTTCACTTATGAAGGAAATTATGAGAATACCGTGGACACGATGTATCTGGATGTGGTACACAGGGAAAAAGCGCCGTTCTATGTTCAGATTGACGGTGTGGAAGTTCCGCATTTTCTTCACAGACGCAAATTTGAAGAAGCGCAGACCGGCTGGTATTACAGCCAGAGCTTAAAGTCGGTACAGGTGAAGTACCCGAATCCGAAAAAGGATCATCAGGTGATGATTTCCTTTGAGGTATTCGATATGATTGGAATGTAATTTAAATTAAAATAAAAAAGGAAAAGGAGAACAAAAGCAATGAAAAAGAACATCGCCCTCATTTTGGCGGCAGCGCTCGTTTTGCCGACCGTAATTGCGGCAGGCGGCTGTGGCGCAAACTCCGGAGTTTCCAGCAGTGCAGAGGCAACGGCAGAGAATCCGATGGTATTGACTCTGGCACACGGTCTTTCCGAGACGCACACCGTACATATTGCCATGACGCAGTTTGCGGATGAGGTAAAAGAGAAGACCGACGGACGCATCATTATCAACATTTTCCCGAACGGACAGCTTGGTTCTGAGACAGAGAACTTAGAGCAGTTGCAGGCAGGCGTAATCGCAATGACCAAGGTTTCCGCACCGGGTCTTGCCACCTATAACGAAGCTTACAATACGTTCGGCCTTCCGTACATTTTCAATGATACCGAAGACTTCTACGACATTATGGATTCTGAGGACATGCAGGATTTCTTCCTTTCCTCCGAGGAAGACGGATTTGTGACGATTACCTACTTTACGTCCGGCGCCCGTTCCTTCTACACCAAAGACAAGGCAATCCGTGTGCCGGAAGATTTAAAGGGATTAAAAATCCGTGTACAGGATATGAAGTCACAGACGGATATGCTGACAGCGCTTGGCGGAACTCCGGTGGCAATGTCCTATGGTGATGTTTATACCGCTCTTTCCACCGGCATTATCGATGGTACCGAGAACAACGAGACGGCATTGACCACAGGTAAGCACGGCGAGGTCTGCAAGGTGTACTCTGTTGACCAGCACGCGATGATTCCTGACGTGATGGTCATGTCAGCAAAAGTATGGAACAATATTGCTCCGGAGGATCAGGAAATCATCCTGCAGTGTGCGCACGATGCGACCGAATGGCACAAGGAAGCATGGGATCAGGCTGTGGATGAAGCAATTACGGAAGCGGAAGATATGGGTGTGGAATTTGTCTACGATGTAGATAAGGAAGCTTTCCGTGAAGCGACGGCGGGAATGATCGATGAATACCGCGAAGAATATCCGGGAGTTGCGGATTTGCTGGATAGAATTGATGGAATCAGAGAAGAGGAGGAGTAAAAAATGGCTAAGACCTTAGGCACGATTAAGAAATATATGAACAAAGTTCTCGCGGCTTGCTGCGCAGTCCTTCTGACGTTCATGACCTTCCTGGTATTGTGGCAGGTATTCACCAGATACGTCCTCAACAGCCCGGCGGCATTTACCGAGGAACTGGTAAAGTACTCGCTGATCTGGACCGGCTTTATCGGCGCGGCCTATGCATTTTCCACCAGAGAGCATATGGCACTGACCCTGGTAAGAGATAAACTGACTGGAAGACCGCATCAGATTCTGGTTATCTTCATTGATGCGCTGATTCTACTCCTTGCAATCTTTGTAATCACGATTGGCGGTTATAAGCTGGCAGTGTCTGCAAGGGCGGAATTCTCCGCACTTCTGGGAGTTCCGAGAACGCTGGTATATTCCATCGCACCGATTTCCGGCATCTTTATCATCATCGCACAGATTATTAATCTCTACGAAGACATTACCGGAAACAAAGTAGAAGAATAAGGAGGGAAAAAATGAATATCGTACTAACAACTATCATTTTGTTTGTCGTTTTCGGCGTACTGCTGTTCATGGGTGTTCCGATTTCTGTAAGTATTATTGTATCTTCCATCGTAACTGCAATGTCTACCCTTTCCTGGGATCAGATTACGTTTATTACCATGCAGAAGATGAATTCCGGTATCGAAAGTTTTTCCCTGCTGGCGGTTCCGCTGTTCATCCTCGCCGGTAACATCATGAACAATGGCGGTATCGCAAAGAGACTTGTCAATTTTGCACAGCTTTTTGTGGGAAAACTTCCGGGAAACCTGGCACAGGCCAATATCCTTGGAAACATGCTTTTTGGAGCGCTCTCCGGTTCTTCCGTAGCGGCTGCATCTGCAATGGGCGGATGTATCAGTCCGATTGAAAAAGAGCAGGAGTATGATCCGGCTTACTCGGCGGCAGCCAACATTGCTTCCGCACCGACCGGACTTCTGATTCCTCCGACCTCTGCATTCATCGTTTACTCTACCGTAGCCGGCGGCGTATCCATTTCCACGCTGTTCATGGCTGGATATGTTCCGGGTATCCTCATGGGACTCGGCTGTATGGTGGTTGCATTTATTTATGCGAAAAAAATGGGCATCAAGGCGACCGGCCGTGACAAATCCATCAGTGTTGCAAAGACCATCTGGGATGCCATCCCGTCCCTGCTGCTGATCATTATCGTTATCGGCGGCATCGTATCCGGTATCTTTACGGCGACGGAAGGTGCAGGTATTGCAGTTCTTTACTGCCTCATCCTGTCCATCATTTACAAGAGTATCGATTTCAAGGGATTTATGGAGATTCTCTTGAACTCCGCAAAGACTTCCGGAATCATCCTGTTCCTGATTTCTGCTTCTTCCGCGATGTCATTCGTGATGGCTTATTCCGGAATCCCGGCAGCAATCAGCAGTGCGCTGCTCTCGGTATCCACAAACAAATATGTCATCTTCATCCTGATGAACGTCATTCTGATGATCATCGGTATGTTCATGGACATCACTCCGGCAATCCTGATTTTTACACCGATCTTCCTGCCGATTGCACAGAGCTTTGGCATGAGCGACATCCAGTTTGGCGTAATGTTAATTTTCAATATGTGCCTTGGAAATATCACACCGCCGGTAGGCTCCGTACTTTTTGTCGGATGTGGTATCGGACATGTATCGATTGAGGAAGTAACTCCGAAGCTTATTCCATACTTCCTGGTACTGATTGTGATGCTTCTTCTGGTAACCTTTGTACCGGGACTCTCCCTCGGGGTTCCGAGCCTCATGGGATTAGTCTAAGGATAGACCTGTGGAATTGCCGCAATAAGCATAGAACTTCTTTGCTTTGATAAGTAATATTATCAAAAGACCACACCGTGGGATTTCAGATGGAAATGTGGATGGATATTCGGTTCAAAAAATGTGGCATTTCTAACCAGCCGAATGTTTGCGTCCTCGATGATCCGTGTCTTTCCAAGTTTGGAGCACTCCACGGACTGTGTCCGCAAATCATGAGACAATTTAAGAACTTTCGTGTGGCGCTTTTGCCGCTGCTGAATAAAACATAATCGCGCGAAGCCGATGTCTGAGTTGCCATCTGCCTTATTTTCAATAGCAGATGGCA
>ERZ780154.1415-NODE-1415-length-11884-cov-2.83955_pt1 | contig 11884 bp, 10 predicted proteins | sample MGYA00511568_ERZ780154 | MGnify/ENA primary metagenome ERZ780154 (study PRJEB29588, sample SAMEA2142525) | human gut metagenome | biome: human gut; feature: human-associated habitat; material: faeces | place: Denmark | collected 2008/2010 ...
GCCCTGAATAATCGGGTATTCAATCCCCAACATTTCTGTGATCTTTGTTTTCATTATGCCTCTACACCTTTTTCTTTTAAGTAGTTCATAACATCGCCTACAGTTGCCAGGTTCTGCAGATCCTCAGCCGGGATCTCTACGGAGTACTCGTCCTCCAGAGCCATAACCAGCTCAAACAGATCCAGAGAATCAGCACCCAGATCATCCTTGAAAGAGGAAGCCTCGGTAATGGAATCTGCGTCTACGCTCAGCTGCTCTGCAATAATTTCTTTCATTTTCTCTAACATCGTTTCAATCTCCTTTTTAAATGAATTTTCTTTTTGTGACCGCAAAAATGCAATCACTGTTCTTATATTTTATCAAAAAATGGGATAATGTACATTAGTTTTGCTATATATTTTTTTGCCTCTCCAGACACCTACCAGGTCATCAATGCCGCACCCCAGGTAAGACCCGCGCCAAAACCTGCCATCACCAGCGTATCGCCGCGTTTTAAGCGTCCGTCCCGGTGCATTTCATCCAGAAGAATCGGAATCGAAGCCGCCGACGTATTGCCGTAGCGCTCGATATTGACCGGAATCTTGTCCATCGGAACCTTCAGACGGCGCGACGCCGCTTCCAGAATCCGGATATTCGCCTGATGCAGCAGATAATGCTGTACCGCCTCGCGGTCCGTTCCGGTCTCCTCCAGAATCGCATTCACAATCTCCGGTACCTTCTTCACCGCAAACTTAAAGACTTCCTGACCGTCCATCTGCATAAAACCAAGCTCCGGCTTGCCGCCCGTCAGGCAGTTTTCAAGACTTCTCGCCTGGCAGTACAGAACGTCGTTCTTCGTTCCGTCGCTGCCGACCAGCGTCTTCACCACACCCGTCTCGTCCGCCCGGACAACCGCCGCGCCCGCTCCATCGCCAAACAGGATGCAGGAACTGCGGTCCGTCCAGTCTAACACCTTGCTCAGTGTCTCCGCACCGATGATCAGCGCTGTCTTGTAGATGCCCGCCTGAATAAATCCCTGCCCAATATGTAAGGCGTAAATAAATCCGGAACATGCCGCCGTGATGTCAAACGCCACCGCATGTTTCGCCCCGATGGCTCCCTGTACATCCGCCGCCGCACTCGGGAACGCCCGATCCGGGGAAGAAGTCGCCACGATCACGATCTCAATCTCCTCTGGAGAAATGCCCGCGTCCGCGATCGCGCGCTTCACCGCCTCTGTCGCCAACGCCGAGGTTCCCTCGCTCGTCGAGACATGTCTGGCTCCAATACCCGTCCGTTCCCGGATCCAGGCATCATTTGTATCAAGAAATTTCGTCAAATCCTGATTCGTCACAACCTGCTCCGGCGCATACGCGCCAATTCCAATGATTCTAGCTGTCATTTTCTCGTTTAACTCCGCTTCTTCTATAAAAGATAGTTTTAATTTCAAATGGTTTGATATTCAAATTAATTTAGAGTGTAGCGGAGAATGTGGGGTTTGTCAAGGGTAACTTGTAAATGAACGGCAGGATTCTGGTGAGAAGACGCAACCCGGACAGAGAAGAGCCGCCCCCAATCTTCTCCTGAAATACGCAAAAATAAGATTCCATGGTTTTCTTTTTCGTTGTATAATTATAGGACATAGGTATCTTTATTGTATCTATACAGAAATTTGTATACTATATTATCTACATATTACCCTATTAAAAGGAGGAGTTGCTATGCAGAGTATTCTTGTATGTGACGATGATAAACAGATCGTAGAAGCGATTGACATATACTTAACCGGTGAGGGATTTGAGGTTATCAAGGCGTATGACGGCGCAGAGGCGCTGGAGCTTTTAAAAACGCACACCGTGAATTTGATGATTCTGGACGTTATGATGCCGGGGTTAGACGGGATCCGGACGACGCTGAAGGTGCGTGAGACCAGCAGCATCCCGATCATTATTCTTTCCGCAAAGTCTGAGGATGCGGACAAGATTCTGGGCTTAAATATCGGGGCGGATGATTATATCACGAAGCCATTCAACCCGCTGGAACTGGTCGCCCGCGTGAAATCTCAGCTCCGCCGCTACACGCAGCTGGGAAATATGAACAATCAGATGGGCAACCACGTATTCAAATGCGGCGGCCTGCAGATCAACGATGAAAATAAGGAAGTAACCGTGGACGGCGAACTCATCAAGCTGACACCGATCGAGTACAACATCCTGCTTCTGCTCGTTAAAAACGCCGGAAAAGTCTTCTCCATCGACCAGATCTATGAGGCGATCTGGAATGAGGAGGCGATCGGCGCGGACAATACAGTTGCGGTTCATATCCGCCATATCCGCGAAAAGATCGAAATTAACCCGAGAGAGCCGCGCTATCTGAAGGTTGTCTGGGGTGTTGGATATAAAATTGAGAAGCAGTAAAAATGTGAATCATCCATCTAACAGAAGTTAGGAGTTGCAAAATTTATGACAAAACTCTCACATATTCCGATGCAAATCCAGAAATGGATCGCCAGCCTCGCGCATCTGTTTTTCCTGATTCTGGGGCTGACTGGTATCTGCCTCATGTATATTCACGGAAATTTCGGTCTGGGGCTGACCGGCATTGGCTCGGTTCCTTATGAGGACACCGCGGAATTTAACACACAATTTAATAGCGATCTGAACGATATCTTCCTATATATGGACTATCAGGACGTCTTCGGCGCCGACAGCTCGATTGACCTCTCGCGCCGGATGCTCAAAATGACCTTTGGACCAAGCGAGACCGAAAATTTCTCCCTGTCCTCCCTGATTTCCTATCTGGAATCCATGGGGTACCAGCTCGACGACGACTTTAACTGCCAGAAGCGTTCCGAACCGAAAGACGGCGTCAAGAGCCGCGAAGGCTACGTCGAATGGTCGGTTCAGGAGCCGCAGCGGATCTACAGCTACCGTTCTGCCAGCCGGAAGCGCAGCACATTGGAAGACGCAGCGGTCGAGATCATGGACACACTGCATCGTTATTACACAGTGTATAACCGTTTCGTCGCCAATCCGTCCAACCTGCATTTTAAAATCCAGTACACGGAGCCGGATTCGGATCAGAACGAAACAACCCAGTTTACAAACACCGATTCCCTGACGCTGGAAAATGTCAAGGAATACGGGCGCTACGCGTATCTGCCGGGCAATTCCGTTTTCTACGATACCAACATGAAAGCGATCCCGCTCAGCAGCATTTCCGCACTGGCATCCAATAACCCGTACACCGGCAGCGACTATTATCTGCTGGTCGGAATCGATACAAATTATCCAGTCACTGACCTTTACGCACGGGCGCATACCGCATACCTGCACCGGCAGCACCTGTATCTGACCGGATTTGCACTGACGATCTTCGCAACGATCGGACTGCTTTTGAGCTTCCTGTTTCTGTTCCGGGTGTCCGGCTACCAGAGTTACCGCAGCTTCGACGTGACACTGCACGGCTTCGACAAGAGCGGCACCGAAACCGGCATCGTCTTTTTTGCCGCCATGACCGCGATCGCCCTGGTTGTGAGCGACCGGATTCTCGTCCGCATCCTGCATCTGGTCATTCCGTCGCAGTATTGGTACTTCTCCGATCACAGCCTGCAGGCGCTGATCCTGTATCTGGGCGGACTGCTGCTCTTTTTCAGCCTCCTGCGCCGCTACCGCGCCGGTACCCTGTGGACCTCCAGCCTGATCTGCCGGTTCCAGAAAAAAATGGCGTTCCTCAAAACACGCCAGAACTTCCGCAGCCGTCTCGGCATCGGATTTGTTCTCTATCTTGCAATCAACACAGCGCTTATCAGCCTTGCCTGGTATTTCTGGGACCGCGTGTATGCAAGTTTATACGTTGTTTACCTGCTGACAGGTCTGACTGTGCTGGTATTTCTGCTGTTTAACCTGTGGATCTTTTACATACTGTTCCGGCAGGCAAGCGAACAGGAATCCATCCGCGACGCCGTCCAGCAGCTATCCACCGGAGAAACCAGCTACCAGCTTAACCTCGATGATTTTGACGGACCGGAGCTCACGCTGGCAGAGGGACTCAACAACATCAGTTCCGGTCTTGAAACCGCCCTTCAGGAGAAAATGAAGAGCGAACGCCTCAAAACCAACCTGATTACCAACGTCTCACACGACATCAAAACGCCGCTGACCTCGATTATAAATTATGTAAACCTAATGAAACGGGAACATATTGAAGATGCGCGGATCAACGCCTATCTCGATGTGCTCGATCAAAAATCACAGCGTCTCAAAACACTGATTGAAGACCTCGTCGAGGCATCCAAGGCAAGCTCCGGCAATGTGAAGCTTGAATTTACCGACATTGACCTCGTCCAGATGGCATTTCAGACCAACGGCGAATTTGAAGAAAAACTGGATGCCAGACATCTGCAGCTCATCATCAATGCCCCGCGGGAACCGCTGATGATCCGCGCCGATGGACGCCGCCTGTGGCGCGTGCTTGAAAACCTGTACAACAATGTCTGCAAATATGCGATGGAGGGCAGCCGCGTCTACGTAGACCTCGCCCGCGTTTCCGGAAATCCAGAAACCGGTACTGCTGGCCAGGCAGTCTTCACCATCAAAAATATATCTGCCAATCCGCTCAACATCCGTGCGGACGAGCTGACCGAGCGCTTCGTGCGCGGCGACGTCGCCCGCACCACCGAGGGAAGCGGACTGGGACTATCGATCGCCAAAGATCTGACGGAACTGCAGAAAGGGCAGTTTAGTTTGTATATCGATGGGGATCTGTTTAAGGCACAGGTGGCGTTTGATTTGGTGGAGAAAACGACGGAGAAGGCGGTTGAGGACGCAGAAATAATAGAAGAAACCGATGCTGCCGAAGCGGCTGAAAAGCCGAAAAAGGGCGATGAACCGAAAAAAACAAATATACCGGAAGAAGCTACTATTCAAAAAGAGGTAAATGGCAAATCTTCCGAAAATGCTATCAATGAAACCATAAACACTACGGAAAATTCAAGAAATGAATAAAAATTTATGAATTGAGGACTTTATCCTATGAAACGCACTCATATCATGATCGCAGTCTTCTTCGCCTGCATCCTCTCCCCCAACCTGCTGTTTCCTATCCTGAAAACCACAACCGATGAGGGCACCGGTGAAAACCGCAGTCTGGCGGCATTTCCAACTCTGTCGCTGGAAACCATCGATACCTTTCCATCCGGTGTTGAGGACTGGATCAACGACCACGCGGCGTTCCGCAACCGCTTCTTAAGCCTGAACGCCCGCTTAAACCTCTCCTTATTCCAGTTCGGAGACTCGCAGGACGTCATCACCGGAAAAGATGGCTGGTACTTTTACACGCTCGGAAGCTCTGTCGAGGACTTCCTCGGCACCAACCGTTTTTCCACCGGGGAACTCCAGATGCTGGCAGACAAACTCCAGGCCGTCCACGACGCCTGGGAAGAAAAAGGCACCGAATTTATCTTCCTGTGTGCTCCCAATAAAGAAGGCGTATACAGCGAATTCCTCCCGGATGGCTTCACCGCACCGGACGGACCTACCCGCCGCAGTGAACTGCTCGATTATCTGGAAATACACACAAATGTCCCAGTTGTCAATCCATACCCGGAGCTCAAAAACCGCCGGGACTATCAGTGGTATTTCAAAACCGACACCCACTGGAACGATGCTGCCGGATTTCTCGTCTCCGGGCAGATCATCGATGCCGCTGGCGGCACCTCCACGCCGATCGAGGACGTCACTGTCACCTATGAGCCACGCGATCCGGGCGATCTGGCGAACCTGTTCCACATGCCAGAATCCATGTGCGACGATACCAAAGCAGATGTATCCGGGTACCGAAACAATGTAACCATCCACTACGACAGTGCCTCCGACGATGGCAGCATCGCCCACATCTCAGCCGACCAGGCGCCCGACCCGCGCCGCATCGCGATCTACCGTGACTCCTTCGGCACTGCCCTACTGGCAGGACTGCCGAAATACTTCGCGCATACCGATTTCTATCACTGGCAGGCATTCGAGCCGGAATTTTTGAACGAAAATAAGCCGGATGTGCTGGTGTATGAAGTGGTGGAACGGGATTTAGGGAGAATGATGGAGGATTTGGAGAAATTGATGCCCTAGAAAACCTTGAACTTCTATTTATCTAACATTATAATAAGAACATTATAAACTAGGAGTAGTGTATTATGGCAACAAAAAACGCAAAAGATAATTATCCAGCTGCTGCATTGCGTCATTTTCATGACGCTGAAATTTTAAAAAATGTTCACTCATACGAAAATGCATTTTGTCATTATGCATTCTCCGTAGAATGTGCTCAAAAACTCTACTCTATTGGCATAATAACAGCACGCCGTCCAAACATGGAATAGTGGATGACTGGAACGATGTCTCCTTGCTTCTTCAAGCCCGGAAAACACTTGACAGCAGTCTCGCATGCACCGTACCCGCCACACCATTTCCACCAAAACTGGCCAAAGATCATCCTCAAAGACGATATCAAAAATGTTTTCATATAAACAAGAAGGATATGGATGATGCCCAAAAATTCGCCCAAAACATGGAGCAAACAATCATAAACATGATAATTGATGGATTGATTCATGTATAAATGGAGGCTATTAAAATGATCAATTTTGAAAATTCTCTCAATACAGCCAAACATCAGCTACTTGCATGGAGTTCCTATGCTAAGTTAACAGAAATCACTCTTGTACGCGATGCCAAAGGGCAAATTTCTATATATTTAATGCCTAAATCAAAACCGAAAATCGATTCAGACGAGCTTCGAGCTATCACCAACACTTTAGCAAAAACCTTAGGCTCTTTTTTTAGTGGTACACTTTTTATTGAAAATGCTGAAGAATGGACCAAAGATTTATTTAAAAAGATCCGCGAACTTCGTATAGAAGATCCCAATCCCCCAGCAACAACCACCTCTCCCAAATGGTATCTTATAGAACGCGGTATTGCAAAAAAAGCATGGATTCAGTGTTCACAAAATGAAAATTCCGCATGGTCCTATGAATCCACACAGCCTGGCAGTAAAAAAACACTTCCTAAAATTGTCACTTTTTACTCATACAAAGGCGGAATGGGAAGAACTACTGCATTGACTGCAGTTGCATTTGAACTTCTCCGACAACATAAAAATGTTTTAATGATTGATACGGATCTAGAAGCCCCCGGATTATCAACCTTCTTTTTCCCAGCAGATGATGAGGGCCTTATAAATAAAGGGACTGTCGATTACCTCCAATTAAAAAACATGGATAAAAATGCGGTTATTGACATGACCGAATATATCATTCCCCTTATAAGCCCCTCATATATTGATAGCGATATGGGAAAATTATATTTAGTAAGTGGTGGTCAGTTAAATGATGAATTCTTATTAAAATTAGCCCGCATTGATACTCAGGAATTAAACGGAGAAAAATTAAAAGCTCTTTTTATTCAGCTTTTAAAAGACTGCTGCAGTGCTTTGGAGAGTGATGGAGGAATTGATTATATTCTGATTGATTCCCGAGCAGGATTTCATGATATGGCTGGTATCGTTACTGCCCAGCTTCCTCATGGGGTTGTGCTTTTTGGAAAAGATAGTTTTCAATCCTGGTTTGGAATCCAGCAGGCAGTACGAACCATCGCAACCAGCCAGACAGATAAACCATTTGCAATCATCGTCGATAGTGGCTGCGGCTTTAATGGTCTTGTGTCTGAAGAAGAAAAAGATAATTTCAGAGCTAAATCTTATGAAATATTTTGTACCAATTATTACGATAACGATATTCAGCCTGGGCTCAATGCTCATGGAGAAGCTCACGATCCAATTTTTATCCGTTATTCAGCTACTTTAGCCGGGGATATCCCTCTTTACGATGGAAAAAAAGTCGTTGAATTAAAAAAGCAATTATCCGATTGGTCCTATAAAGAGCTGACCTACCGGATTATGGAACAATTTGGAGAAAGTCCAATGGGAGGTTCTGAATTAAATGAATAGAAAAATCTTACTGGAAACTTTTGAGCAGCTTGGAGGAACAACCGAATATGAAACAGAAGATATCCGAAGTTTTCTCCAAGTTAAACAATACCAGGAGCTACAAGATCCTTCAAAATTTTTAATTGTTGGCGGGCGCGGAGCTGGTAAAACACGAATATTTAAAACCTTTACCGGTGAAGACGGATTTCGACGTGTCATAGGAGAAAAAAAACCTTTTGGTCAACCCAATTACGAAAATACGGATGTTCTAATCGGATATGCAATTGACGACTTTACCATGCCTAATCAGACAATTTTAAAAAAATCAAAAGACGACAATGATACCATGGCTTTTTGGATTGGTTCAATCGTTATAAAGTTATTTAATTATTTTTTCAAAAACAGCACAGAGGAAGTTTTGGCAGTTGCTAAAGAACTATTCAGCGAGCAGGAACTCACATTATTGCAGCAAAAAAACGCCTTAAAAACTCCAAGTAAATGGATTCCTCTCTATCAGCAGAACTCGGAAAACTGGGAGATTTTTTTAGATGAAATTGATCAATTTCTTCTTCAGGAAAACCGGTGGATTATCTTTGCCTATGATCAAATCGATCGTATAAGTACAGAACATAATGTTTTATATTCCTATATACGGACATTAATCACCTATTGGTTCTCTGTCAGCACTCGCTGGCGAAGATTAAAATCCAAAATATTTATCCGTACTGATTTGCGTGATTCAGAAAGCCTCCAATTTCCTGATGCATCCAAACTTGGAAGCCGGCAAATTGACTTGAGTTGGAATAGACTATCCTTATACCGCTTATTAATCCGACGTCTTTCCAATGCCAAAACAACCGAACAAACTCAGGAAATGCTTGCATATATGTCAGATATTCCAGGATTGGTTCAGGAAAATCAGGCCATTGGTTATCTTCCAACTGAAGATGAAGAAAGATTAAAAACTTTTATTATAAAGTTAATTGGGCGCTACATGGGATCATCCCCCAAAAAAGGCGACAGCTATTCCTGGGTTCCCAATCATTTACAGGACGCAAACGGGGATCTTGCTCCAAGATCTTTCCTAAAATGTTATGCATGTGCAGCGCAAACCATGCTTCGGACAGAAAGTTCCAAAAGCTCATCCTCTTTTGCACTATTAACCCCATCCTCCATTCAAGGCGCCATCCAGGAAGTTTCTGCCGACCGTGTTGACGAATTAAAAGAGGATTACCCTTGGATTGAAAACTTAAAAAATGTACTAGAAGGCGGCACACTTTTAATGCCCCTCAATGACTTTAAAAAGAGACTAAAAGCTCTTTTAAATGCAGAATCTGAAAACAAGCCCCCCGTCAGCAACGTAGACGAATTAATGAATCTTCTTCTAGCTCTTGGCATCATTTTAAAAGGAACCGATGGCAGAATCAATATGCCTGAAATCTATCTTCACGGCTTCGGACTACGGCGTAAAGGTGGACTACGGCGTTTAAAAGAATAGAAATTCACTAATTTATGGATACACCAATAGAGTTATTATCTCTCTTGGTGTATCTATAAATAGTATCTATCCCTACAGCTCCTTCTTCACCAGCTCCAACGCCGAAGCAATCACCGCATCCATATCATAATACTTATACTCGCCCAGACGGCCGCCAAAGATCACTTTATCTTCTTTCTTGGCCAGCTCTTTGTACTTCTCATACAGCGCGCCATTCTTCGCATCATTGACCGGATAATACGGCTCATCGCCTAACTTCCACTCCGAACTGTACTCACGGCTGATGACCGTCTTCGGCAGATCATTGCCATCGGCATCCTTGCCAAACTCAAACCATTTATGCTCAATGATACGGGTCCACGGAGTCTCCGCATCTGTGTAGTTGACTGCCGCATTGCCCTGGAAATTCGGGATATCCAGCACTTCAGTATCAAAGCGCACGGAACGGTACTCCAGAACGCCCAACGAATACTCAAAATACGCATCGATCGCGCCGGTGTAAACTACTTTCTTTGCCATCGCATCCCAATCAGCCTTATTCTCAAAATAATCCTCTTCCAGGCGAACCTCGATGCCGTCCAGCATATTGGCAACCATCTTCGTATAGCCGCCCACCGGAATTCCCTGATACAGGGCGTTAAAATAGTTGTTGTCAAAGGTCAGACGAACCGGAAGACGCTTGATGATGAAGGATGGAAGATCCTTGCACTCTCTTCCCCACTGCTTCTGCGTATAGCCCTTGATCAGCTTCTCATAAATATCCGTGCCAACCAGGCTGATCGCCTGCTCTTCCAGGTTCTTCGGCTCGGTGATGCCTGCTGCCTTGCGCTGTTCCTCGATCTTCGCCGCTGCCTCCTGCGGAGTCACGACACCCCACATCTTGTTGAACGTATACATATTGAACGGCAGGGAATACAGCTCGCCGTGGTAATTCGCCACCGGAGAGTTTGTAAAACGGTTAAACTCCGCGAACTGGTTTACATAATTCCAGACTTCCTTATTATTCGTGTGGAAAATATGCGCGCCATACTTGTGAACCTGGATGCCCTCCATCGGCTCTGTATACACATTTCCTGCAATATTCGGGCGGCGGTCAATCACCAGAACCTTCTTGCCCGCTTTCTTCGCCTCATGGGCGAATACAGCACCGTAGAGACCGGCGCCTACTATTAAATAATCGTACATGTTGGTTTTCTCCTTGTCACGTGTTGTTATACTTGTAATTTATTTATAACATACAACGACAATTTAAACAAGAATATCCCGTCAGCTTCAAGCATTCCCCAAAACAAACTCTCAATTTGAACACAATACCTTATTAATACCCCATTGCACTCTATGAGACGAACTTAAAACGAACCAATCATTTGGTTTTAAAAAAAGATCCTTTGTTATGCGGGGTCCTCTTGTATCTGTTGTTATTCCTGCCATCGCCTTTATATATCAAATATACTCACTTCTATCGTCTCCGTTCGGTTCTTTACCAGAAAACTTTCAAGATTGTCTCGGTGTTTTTTCTATCCGATTTCCACCACAAATTCTCCTGTACCATCTATATCCCTCATACGCGTTTTAAATGCCCCGTAGCTTTCCGTCCCAGCTATGGTTCTTCTATTATTTGTTATTATTCCCGGAACATATCCGGAATACTTTTTAAGTAAATACCTTCTAATGTCTTTTGTCGGTACTATGTCTATGATATCCTCCAGTGATCCCACATGAAGTATTTTCGCTTCATAATTCAATTCTGAAGGCAGCCAGCAGACTCTCCATTCCTTTTGCTTTGCAAATCGATCATATTTATCAAGACAGCCTCTCCAATAAATATCCTCTATTCCATCAAGCATAGAAACATCGAATGTTCCATTCTCCGAAAGCCAATTTTTACTTAATTCTTTATTATCATCGCATCCGGATGATACCAATGAAACACAATGCTTACCTAATGTAGATGGATCCACTCTATCCTCCAACTCATGATAACGAATATCTCCCATGATACAATGATCACCCAACTGCTTCACAGCAGCTATGATTCTTCCTCGAAATTCCGCCTCATTCTTAATCACTATAACCGTATCACCAAAGTCATTCATAGAAACGGATGGAAGCTGCACTGTATGCGTCAGATGCGGTAACAACGCAGCATTTTTAAAACTCACCCTATCAGCCAGCTCCCGCCCCAGCTCTGCATTGGAAGTCAATTCTTCCGGTGTAATCATAATTCCCATGTCTTTCGCAAGATAGCTTACATTCTCCTCGTCCAGCAAACCGGTTAAACTATCCTCCGCATCAATCCTGAAAAAACAAAGGATATTGCAATATTTATATGCCGATAATCTGAAACGCACATCATGTATAACATGATCTCAGACTGTAGACAAAGCCCTGCTTTTGCAGGGTTTTGCTATTGTTGGAACCGCT
>ERZ780154.1418-NODE-1418-length-11865-cov-2.94598_pt1 | contig 11865 bp, 10 predicted proteins | sample MGYA00511568_ERZ780154 | MGnify/ENA primary metagenome ERZ780154 (study PRJEB29588, sample SAMEA2142525) | human gut metagenome | biome: human gut; feature: human-associated habitat; material: faeces | place: Denmark | collected 2008/2010 ...
CGAAGAGCAACCTAAGTTATGAATTTAGGGCAGACACAAAATTTGAGACACTCCCGCGTTTGCTCGCCCCTCTCACACCACCTAAGCATGCCGTTCGGCACTTGGCGGTTCCAGTTAACCCCTGCATGGTTTCAACGCGTCTCACGCAGGGCCTTTTCAAGATCATACCAACCTTCATTCCACAAGTTCTGATTGCTCAGGGCCTGGTGTATGGGGTAAGCCTTCGCAATTGCCCAGTATCTATTCGAACTGTATGCGAACTCCCCGATTTCAGGCGCGTCTTTCCACCTCTTCTTCAGTTCCTCCTGCCGCTTTCCTGGTTTCTTCCATTGTTTCCATAGAAGTTGCCTTATTCGGCGGTGGAGCCAACTATCCGTTTTAATTCTCCACCAGACAGAAACGGCTTTCTTGAAGTAATTAGACCAGCCTTTTAGTGCAAGCCTCAGTTTCGCCTTGACAGCATCTATCCCTCCGATTGCTCTTCTATCAGTCAGAGCACGCAACTTCTCCTTCAGTTTCGTTCTCTTCTTCCGGTGAACAACAGGAAAGTATTTGTAGTCAGGGAATCTGGCTTTCTTTTTCTTGGTCACGCTGTTTGTGAAGCTAAATCCAAGAAATTGCACTTCAGGTGAACCGACTCTGAGAGTTTTCGTCTTCTCTTGGTTGACCTTCAAGATCAGCTTTTTTTCTCTATGAAGTTGGATACCCAGGCAAGGATGCGCTGAGCCGCTTTTCGGCTCCTGGCAAAGAACACGGCATCATCCGCATAGCGGACTGCACGTATGCCTTTATCCTCGACCTTCTGATCAAGTTCATTGAGAAGCACGTTTGCTAAAAGAGGAGATATGACACCTCCTTGAGGCGTTCCGATAGTGTTTGGTTTTCCTACTTTTCCGTCTTCGCTGATCTGAGCCCTTAGGAATTTGTGGATCAGGGATATAACTCTTCCTTCCTTTATCCTTTCAGATAAAAGTTGGATCAGCTTGCTGTGGTTTACCGTATCAAAGAATTTCCTCAGATCCAGGTCAACCACCCACACATATCCGTCTTTTATGTGTTCCATTGCTTTCCGAACGGCCATACGACAATCTCTATTAGGTCTGAAGCCGTAGCTCATGTCGCGGAAGACTTTTTCGTATTCACGACTCAACACCAGGGTCACTGCCTGCTGGACAAATCGGTCGATTACCGTTGGAATTCCCAGCGGTCTTTGTTCGCCGTTGTCTTTAGGGATGTATACGCGCTTGATAGGTGATGGTTTGTATTCTCCTTTTCTGATCTTGTCGGTCAGTTCTCCCGGATGTTCTAAGAAGTATTTCCTTAGCTCCCCTGTTCCCATTCCATCTACGCCGGCCGAGCCCTTATTGGCTTCAACCTTCAGTAGGGCTTGGTACAGGTTCTTCGGGGCGAGTATCCCTTCCAACGTGATCGTCTCAAAAGCCTCGCTACTCATTAGTTCAATCCTTGCGACTTCAGCGAATCTCCTGACTTGTTTCCTGAGGCGTTCCGCGCCTCCCTGTCCAGGCCAGGTTGTCTTAACGTTTTTCTGTTCTCGCCGCTCGGTTTTCCTCCTTTCACGGGTTTACTGGTTCGGCCCTTCCTCAATACTCATGAGTACTATGGCACCTGCTGACTTCTTGCCATTCGTTGTTACTACCACTGTTTAGGGCTGGCAAGATCTCCCTGGGTAATCACACTTTCTTTCGTCCCATGCCACCGCCGTCTCTACGCCGCAGGTTCCGACCAAGTTTCGGATTTCAAGTTATTTTGCACTCTCATCCACCTGCTTCCGCCTAAGACGATTCCTGTTCGTCGGTGCGTGACTTTGCTATTCGCTTCTTTCAGCCTACGCATCACTGCGTACACCTTGCGATTCGCTAACTCTTCCCCTTGGTGGGCGAGCTCGGGACTTGCACCCTATAGAAAGTGTGCCTGCCAGGCACACAAAAACAGCCGAGGCGATTTCACCCAGCCTCGGCTCGATGAACTGAATAGTTATTGAATGCTTATTACTTGATAGCCTTCATCCTCAATCGGCGCTTTCAGTTTTTCAGTATCAAAACCTTCCGGTACACCGGCCTTGGCGACTCCGTCCTCAAGAGAAACCGACTTAACCCTGACGCCCTCAATGCCGGAAAGTGCCTTGGTCACGGCTTTCACACAGTGCTCGCACATCATGCCGTCAATCTTGATGGAGACGGTTTCCTTCGGAGCAGAAATCATCTCAAAAGACGTCACTTCATAATCCTCTGCCTTAATCGCGTCCGCAACCTCTTTTTCAGACAATGCACGATCAGCGCTAACGACAGCGTTCTTCTGCTCTAAAGACACGTCGGCAGAAACCACACCGGGAATCTTTTCTAAGGCACCCTTAACAGCTTTGACACAATGTTCGCACATCATTCCTTCGATACCGACTTTGTAGACGAAATCTGAGGCATTCTTTTGTTCAGCCTCAGCAGACACATCCGCCAATTGCTGAAGTTTCGGCAGTAAGGTTTGTTCCGAAGTTTTGTCTCCGTTTCCCGAATCCTTAAGCACCGGCTTCCAGCCTCTTAAACGAAGGGCGTTCGTCACAACGCTCACCGAGCTCATACTCATTGCGGCCGCTGCAATCATCGGATTCAGAATCCACCCGAAAGCTGTGTAGAAAACCCCTGCCGCTACCGGGATGCCGATGATGTTGTAGATAAATGCCCAAAACAAGTTCTCACGAATGTTAAGCATCGTCGAATGAGACAAGGCCGAAGCGTTAACGACATCGGACAAGCGGCTCTTCATCAGTACGAGGTCAGCCGCTTCAATGGCGACATCAGTACCGGCGCCGATAGCTGCACCTACATCGGCTCTGACCAGCGAGGGAGCGTCGTTGATGCCGTCGCCAACCATAAGAACTTTCTTACCTTGTGCCTGTAGCTCGCGCACGACCGCTTCTTTATCTGCCGGCTTAACTTCAGCTCGAACGTTCTTGATGCCGACGCGCGCAGCCACGGCACGAGCTGTTTTTTCGTTGTCGCCGGTCAGCATCCAAACTTCTTTGCCTTTAGCCTGCATGGCTTCAATCGCCTGCTTGCTGTCAGGACGAATCGGATCCGCGATGGCCAACAGTCCTATTAGTTTGTCGTCAACAACGACGTAAAGAGGAGTTTTCCCTTCGTTGGCAAGCCCGTCTGCAAGTTCTTTCGTCTTGGTATCTTCCGAACTAATCACAGATTTATTGCCGATGCGGATTGATTTCCCTTCGCAGGCACCGGAGACATTACCAAGCTGCTGGACAAAGTCGGAAGCGTCTTTCAAAGAAAGATTCAGCGCTTTGGCGCCTTCGACAATAGCTGTTGCCAAAGGATGCTCGGATTTCTGTTCTACCGAAGCAGAGAGCGCGAGCAATTCTTCCGGTTTTACGTTCCCGAAAGCAATAACATCAGTCAAAGAAGGTTTGCCGGAAGTGACGGTTCCGGTCTTATCCAAAACAACGGCATCGACTTTTTCTAAAGATTCAATTGCTTCTGCGCTTCTGAATAGAATGCCGTTTCTTGCGCCGCGGCCGGTGCCGACCATGATGGCAGTCGGAGTCGCTAAACCTAATGCACACGGGCAGGAAATCACAAGAACCGATACCGCGATCTCAAGCGCGAACTCCCAGGAGTAGCCGACCAACATCCACACGATGGCTGCAATGATTGCGATGCTAATCACTGTCGGTACAAAGATTCCGCTGACTTTATCTGCTAAGCGGGCGACCGGTGCCTTAGTGGAAGTTGCTTCATCCACCAATTTAATGATCTGTGCTAAAGCCGTATCTCCGCCGACCTTCGTGGCACGCATTTCAACATAGCCTTGGGTCAGGAGCGTTGAAGCCGAGAGCTCCTCGCCTTCCTTCTTGTCTACCGGAATGCTTTCGCCTGTGAGAGAAGATTCATCCAGTGCACCGGAGCCTTTTACGACGATTCCGTCGACCGGAACTCGGCTTCCTGTCTTCAGTACAACGATATCTCCGACTTGAACGGCACTAACCGGAACTTCCGTCTCCTTACCGTCCTTTAAAACGACAGCTTTATCCGGAACCAAGGACATCAGCTGAGAAATGGCGTCCGTTGTCTTATGTTTGGCTCTGGATTCGAAGTACTTGCCTAAGGTAATCAGAGCAAGGATCATCGCGGCAGAATCGAAGTACAAGTTGTGCGCGTAGTGATGAAGCGTCGCTTCGTCTCCTTGTCCTAAGGCATAGAGCATCATGTACAGCGCAAAGAGTCCGAACAGCATGGAAGCTGAAGATCCGATCGCCACAAGAGAATCCATGTTCGGAGATCTCTGCCAGAGTGTCTTAAAGCCGACCGTGAAATATTTGAAATTCACGAAGACAACGGGCAGCGCCAAGAGGAACTGTGTCAAGGCATTGATAGGAGCGCCCTTTGTCCCCGACATAACTTCCGGAAGCGGCATTCCGACCATCGGACCCATTGCCAGCACCATCAGAATGGCAGCAAAAAAGAGCGAAACGTACAGGCGCGTCTTCATTTGTGCCGCTTCCTTTTTGGCCGCCAGCGCGGGATCGACGGATTTAGCCGCAGGAGAACCCGCAGCCTGCTTTTCGTTTGCGCCGTACCCCGCGTTTGTTACCGCCTGAATAATCTGCTCCAGCCCTGTTTTAGTTTCATCGTAATTGACCGTCATGCTGTTTTTCAGCAAGTTGACGCTCACGTCTTCAACGCCGGGGACACCTGCCACCGCCTTCTCCACTCGATTAGAGCAGGCAGAACAGGTCATTCCGGTGACATCAAAATTCTTTTTCATATAACTTTCCGTTGTCGAACGCAATCATTCTAAGTATTATTATCTTTTTACGCAAGAACTTCCGTTTTTGATAGATAGTTACTTTTTAGATACTATGGATAAGACTAAATCCAAACTAACTGAAGAATTCCAAATTGAAGAGTTCCACTGTCCTGTTGAGGCGACTCTTTCTTTAATCGGCGGTAAATACAAAACGCTTATTCTTTGGAACCTCATCGGAAAAACTCTGCGTTTTTCTGAATTACGCCGTCTGATTCCCTCGGCAACACCAAAAATGCTGACGCAGCAGCTTCGAGAGCTGGAAGATGCCGGACTGCTTATCAGAAAAGTCTATGCCGTCGTTCCTCCTAAAGTTGAATACTCCTTAACGCCTCTGGGAACTTCTCTTCGGCCGATTCTAGAGTCGATGTATGAATGGGGCAGTGAGTACCTGCTCAATCAAGGAATGAAGCCTTGCTGCTCAATGAAGAAGCTGCCGAGTGCCTAAAATCAGAACAACTCCGTGTTGCAGAGTACATTTCAACTAAAATTTTCCTAAATCATTTTTTTCTGAGAGCCATGCTATTGCCTTCCCTCAGAGACCGTGCCGATTATGTGGTGCGGTTTCTCTTCGGTTCATTCATCGCCATCGGCTGCTTTTTAGTCGTTTGGCCCTTTGCAACAGCGATGTCGGTTGCGGCTGTGATCGCAATCGTCTCTTGGCCTCTATTTAAGCGAGTCCGAAAGGAAGTCGGAGGCAGGAATCTTGTTGCGACACTGATCATGGTATCCCTGCTGGCGATCCTCATCGTGCTTCCGATTGCAGGTTTGTCATTAGTGTCGGCCCAGGAAATTCCGGCTTTAATCCGCTACGTTCGTGAATGGATTGCTTCCGGCTTTACCGTTCCCGAAGAACTTAAGGAAATTCCTTTTGTCGGAGAATGGGCTTACACCCAGGCTGCTCATCTTTTAGGCAATAAGGAAGAACTCGCCGCCATTGCACAAAAGCTCTTTGATCCGGTGAGCCGAGCGGCCCTTGCCGGCGCCGTCATGTTAGGCGACGGTCTCCTCCAATTATTCCTCATGCTGTTCGTGATTTTCTTCTTTTATCGCGACGGCGAAGTCCTTTCTCAAAAATCACTGGCTCTATTAACCCGCATGAGCGGCAGCATCGGTGCAGAAGTCCGCGACATTATCGTCAACACGACGCGCAGCGTGGTCTTCGGCATTGTCGGAAGCGCCGCAGGTCAAGGCGTCGTTGCCTTAATCGGCTTCTGGATCGCAGGTGTTCCTGGCGCCATCACATTAGGCGTCGCGGTGTTCGTCTTATCTGCCGTTCCTATCGGACCTCCCTTAGTATGGGGGCCTGCTGCTTTCTGGCTCTATTACAAAGGCGAAGTCGGCATGGCGATTTTCCTCGTGCTTTGGGGATCGCTTGCAGTTTCTAGTGTGGATAACTTCTTAAAGCCGATTTTGATTTCCAAGGGAGCTTCCCTGCCCTTGTCCCTAATCTATCTAGGTGTATTCGGCGGAGTTCTCGCTTTCGGATTCATGGGCATTATTTTGGGACCCGTCGTGATTGCTGTAGGTATTGCGATGAGCAAAACTTGGCTGTCGGTCTCCGCCACCGTTAACGACAAAGACCAGCCCACAGCAAAAACTGAGACCCTTCTTAAGAAGCTCTCTAAGAACTCCATAGAGTCAGACATTGTTTCTGACGTCACAGGAGGACCGAGCAGCTCTAACCACCATCATTCCGCACAGTCTAAGAGTGATGACAAAAAGTAGAAAACGAATCTCCCGTTGACCAAAACTCACGGTTTTCTTCGAAAAGTCTTACTGTTGAGCCTGCAATATGCGGGCTCAATTCTTTTGTTTCTTCGTTGAATGCCTGGCACCGAAGGTATTAAGGAAAATTAGAGGTGTCAAAACGTTACAGCGGCTCTATACTTATCCGAATCCAACAACGGTGAGTAACTATGAACCATAAAGTCATCGGCATCAGCCAAAGTTTTAGTCCCGCCCCCTTCGTCAGAGCCTTGAAGGAAAGACTCCAATCCGCTTTCCTTCCTGACGGTTCACGTCCCCGCATTGAACTTGTAGATCTCGACTGGTCTTCTCCGGATGCAGACGCTCCGAAGTTAGTCCAAGAAGGCGACGTTAAGATTCGCGTTTTGGAAGAGTCGTATCAGCTCATTGAAAAAGGCGCTCAAGTCATCGCACTGTGCAACTTCAGAAACATCAGTTTCTTAAATGAAGTTCAAACAGAAATCACAACTCCTGTGACGGATATCCTTCAGGCCTGCATCGAAGAGCTCAAGAAGAATCCTGTTAAGAAACTCGGTTATCTCGGCCGTCCGGGTACAGATAAAGCCAAACTCATTACAGAAACCGTCAGCCGCGAAGTCCCTGTGGAATGGGTTTATCCGAGCGAAGCTATGCTCGAAGTGTTCGACGAACTCGAAAGCGGCTCTCACTGTGCAGTGATTCCCGATCAGAAGAAAGCCTGTGAACTCTTCGGCAAAGTCTGCTCTAACCTTCTGAGCGAAGGCGCCGAATTGGTTTTCCCGACTTGCGTCATGCAGGCATTATTTACGGCCGCTTTGAAGTCCGAGGGTTACAACGTTTTGGATTCCATGAGTGCCTACGTTTCCTACCTTTGCTTCACCGATTGGGAAAAACTTCCTAAACCCTTCAAGATCGGTATTGTCGGCGGTCTCGGCTGCCACTGTCGACCTTTACGACAAAATTACTAAGGCAACTCCTGCTAAGAATGACCAGGAACACATCAAAGTTGCCGTCGAACAGAATCCCCAGATTCCTGACCGTACCAAATACCTGCTTTACGGCGGCGTGGATCCCACACTTTCTTTGTATGCCGCTTGCCGCAAGCTCGAGAAAGATGCGGTTGACGCAATCGTGATTGCCTGCAATACCGCGCACGCTTACTTTGAAACCATTGTTCCTCACTTAAGCGTTCCGCTCATCAATATGCAGCAGGTAACGCTGGAAGAGATACGCGACAAATTCGGTCCGGATGTCGTCATCGGTTTGATGGCAACCGACGGCACGATTCAGACCGGCATCTACGGCCGCAAAGCCAAATCTATGAAACTTGCGATGGTCGTCCCTGATAAAGAGCACCAGGCAATGGTCATGGAAGCCATTTACGGCGAAAAAGGCGTCAAGGCAGGTTACACCGACGGTTATTGCAAAGAAGTTCTGCTTAAGGCAGCAGAGCATTTAGTTAAAGATAAAGGCGCTCAAGCCCTTATTCTCGGCTGCACCGAGCTGCCCTTAATTCTTGAGGAAACGGACAACCTCAAGCTCGGGGACGGACATGCCGCCATCGTCGATCCGACTTCGTCTCTTGCCCGCCGCGTCGTTAAAGTTGCCGGAGAGATCACAAAAATCAGAGGTGTTCGCTAATGTATTTTCAAGCTAAAGACTATTTCCCGGTTCCGACCGGAACCAAAGTAGCCTTTATCGGCCTAGGCACAATGGGCTTTCCGATGGCAGGGCACCTCCTGCATGCCGGCTGTCAGGTCACCGTTTACAACCGTACGGCCTCCAAAGCCCAAGCTTGGGTAGAAAAATTCGGCGGCAAAGCTGCTGCCACGCCTCGTGAAGCCGCAGAAGATGCGGATGTTGTCTTTACCTGTGTCGGCAATGACAGCGACCTGCGCAGCGTGCTGCTCGGAGAAAACGGCGCTTTTGCCGGCATGAAGAAAGATGCCGTCCTGTGGGATGCCACGACAGATTCTGCCGAAGTGGCCAAAGAAATGGCTGCCGAAGCACAGTCTCGCGGCCTGCACTTTGTGGACGCACCAGTTTCCGGCGGACAAGACGGCGCCGTGAGCGGCAGCCTAACCGTCATGTGCGGCGGAGACGCTGAGATCATTGAACGCGTCAAACCGATCGCCGATGCTTTTGCCTGTTCGATTCGAAGAATCGGCCCGGTCGGCTCCGGCCAGCTCGCGAAGATGTGCAATCAGATCTGCATCGCCGGTGTTGTTCAGGGGCTGGCCGAAGCCATTGCTTTCGGACAGACGGCGGGTATCGATATGCACACCGTGTTGGATGTCATCGGTAAAGGCGCAGCTTCGTCCTGGCAAATGCAGCGCCGAGGCGACACGATGATCGAGGGGAAGTTTGATTTCGGGTTTGCAGTGGATTGGATGCGTAAGGATTTAGGTATCTGTTTAGAACAAGCCCGCAAAACCGGAGCCGATCTTCCTATGACAGCGCTTGTCGATCAGTTCTATGCTGAAGTTCAGAATATGGGCGGAGGAAGATTCGATACTTCTTCTCTCATTCTCCGACTCAACAGAGAACCGAAGAAGTCGTAATCGCTTCTGATAGCGCGAAAGCCTCGGGATTTCCGAGGCTTTCGTGTTTTTGATTTCGAGAAATCGATCAGATCTTCATGATTTCCTGACGATAGAAACGAAGTTCTTCGACGGAGTCATAAATATCGGACAGAGCTTCGTGGCGAGAAGTCTTCTGATATTTCTTCATTACTTCCGGCGCCCAACGTTTGACACATTCTTTGAAGGAGGAAACGTCGAGGTTGCGGTAATGGAAGAACTGCTCCAGACGCGGTGTCCAGCGGGCCATGAAACGGCGGTCCTGACCGATGGAGTTTCCGCAAAGCGGGCTCTTGCCGGCCGGCACGTACTTCGAGAAGAAATCAATAAAGATTTGAGCAGCTTCGTCTTCCGTGACTTTGCTTTCCAGGCAGCGATTAACAAGACCGCTGCGAGTATGTGTAGCGGTATTCCAGGAGTCCATGCCGGAGAGAATCGCGGCATCCTGGTGGATCGCGACCACCGGCCCTTCAGCAATCACATTGAGCTGAGGATCGGTAATGACAGCCGCCATCTCAAGAATGCGGTTGATCTGGGGCTCTAAGCCCGTCATCTCCAGGTCCATCCAAATCAGATTGTTCTCGTTAAACAGCGGATCTCTTTCGACTGCAAAACCGTTATTGCTCATATCTCTCTCTTTGTATTAATCGATCTTTCGAGGCATTTTAGAACAAACCAAGAAGATCCGAACCGCCGAAACGGCCGGATCCTTTCTTTGCTGCACTCAGCTCAATCTTAATCGTCTTTGTGATGTCCTCTTTTACGTCCGGGGCCGCGATGGTCGTTCCAATCATGACTTTTCGCGGGCCTGGGACAGGCATGCGGACCGCGAGGCGGAGGACGATGGTCCCAGCCAGGGCCTCTGTCATGTTTTGGACGAGCATGTTGTCTTGGCGGGGGAGGAGGCGGCGGTGGAGGAGCGGCATGACGGTAATGCTTGTTGTACCAGCTGCGTTTCACAAAATATACAGGGACGCCGCATGCACCGTATTCCGCGCAGTACCGTCTCCAATGACGACGATGATTATCAGGCACCGTCAGGTAAATCGGAGCACCGGCCAAAGCCGCGCCGATCGCCACAATGGGATTTGCATTCCACAAAGAAGGCGTCACGCCTTGAATCGGGAGAACACCATAGTAGCCGGGTGTGCCTATGCCGACGTTGACATTGACGTGCACACCGGCGTGCGACGGCAAGGAAACAGAAATCGCAAGCAATGAGGAAGCCGCCAAGAGTTTCAGGCTTTGAAAGGAAATCACGATTGACCTCCTTAAGTCTATTAATTACCAAAAATTCAGTATATCCAGAGCCGCTGCTTCGGTGCGATGCTCCGCTCATCTCTGTGCATACTTTGAGCGCAGAGCATCGAGTCCCCTATAATTTTCGGATCAATTTTTAACTTTTTATAACAATGAATTCAGCTGAAGTTTTTGAGATTGTCTTTCTTTTATTTTTATTCGGGAACTTTGTTCTCAAATACTATCTGGACCGACGCCAGGTTCGGTCGATTCAGATCAACCGAGGCGCCGTTCCTGCTGCCTTTGCAGGCAAGATAACGTTAGAGGCCCATCAGAAAGCCGCTGACTACTCGGTTGAAAGAATCAAGTTCGGACAGCTGGCAAGAATCACCGACCTGGGCTTCGTATTAATCGCAACCATAGGAGGGTTGATTCAGTGGATCTACGGCGAAGTTTCCGGATGGCTCGGAGGCGACATTTGGGCGCAGATCGTCATTATTCTCTGTTACGGCTTCCTTTCCTCTTTAATCGACCTGCCCTTCTCTTGGTATTCGACATTCAAGATTGAAGCGAAGTACGGTTTTAACACCACTACGCCGGCTCGTTTTATCAAGGATTTGCTCCTGTCAGCTGTTTTAAGTTTGGTTCTCGGCATTCCTATTCTTGCAGCCGTTCTTTGGATTTGGAATGCTGCAGGGGACTTTTGGTGGTTCTGGGCTTGGCTTGCTTATATTCTCTTCATTCTTGCCGTGCAGTGGATTTACCCGACGTTTATCGCTCCGCTCTTCAACAAATTCACGCCTCTGCCTGACGGAGAACTCAAAACTCGTCTGGAGGGTTTACTCAAAAGAATCGGCTTTGCCTCTAAAGGCCTCTATGTAATGGATGCTTCTAAGCGCAGTGCCAAGGGTAATGCCTACATGACCGGCTTCGGAAGAAACAAGCGCATCGTTTTGTTTGACACACTGCTCAATAAGATGACGCCGGAAGAAACGGAAGCCGTCTTAGCCCATGAGCTCGGCCACTATAAGCTTCACCACATCTACAAGATGATGGCGTTCAGCTTTGCTTTTTCTCTGCTTTTCTTCTGGATTCTGTCCGTTCTTGCCGACTGCTCCTGGTTCTATGAAGGTTTAGGCGTCACGCTTTCTCACGGTGCAAGCCACGGTGTTGCCTTAATTCTCTTCTCGATCGCCGTACCCGTCTTCTTATTCCCGCTTGCTCCGCTGACAAGCCTTTTTTCCCGCAAGCATGAGTTTGAAGCCGACGCTTTTGCCGTACGCTACAGCAACGGAGGTGCCCTCATTAGTGCATTGGTGAAGCTTTTCTCCGACAATGCGGCTACGCTGACACCTGACCCGTTGTATTCGGCTTTCTATTCTTCCCATCCGGACGCAGCGATCAGAATTGCAACCATTCAGAGCGAAATGAGAAAGTAGTATGAAAGAGCAGGTTTGGTTTAAAGCCCGTGTGATTTCCTCCCACG
>ERZ780154.1427-NODE-1427-length-11810-cov-1.86031_pt1 | contig 11810 bp, 8 predicted proteins | sample MGYA00511568_ERZ780154 | MGnify/ENA primary metagenome ERZ780154 (study PRJEB29588, sample SAMEA2142525) | human gut metagenome | biome: human gut; feature: human-associated habitat; material: faeces | place: Denmark | collected 2008/2010 ...
AAACCGGGCCGTCTGCCGTACAAAGAATCGCATCTACATTACCGGCTTTAAAACGGTATTCAAAATCGGATTTCAGCAAAAGATTTGTTGCCGGAATTGCTACTGCACCAATCTTGTGCAGTGCCAAAATCGCAAACCAGAACTGGTAGTGGCGTTTTAAAACGAGCATTACGCGGTCGCCTTTTTTAATTCCTAAAAACTGAAGATAGTTTGCCACCTTAGAAGAATAACGTGCCATATCATAAAAGGTAAAGGAGCGTTCCTTTCCATCCTTTGAAATGTGAAGCATTGCTACTTTGTCCGGATCTTTCTTTGCCATCTTATCTACCACATCATAAGCAAAGTTAAAATTATCATCATTTACAAATTTAATGTCCTGCAAAACACCGTTTTCATCTTCCTTAACCTGAATAAATGGTGCTGCAATATCGCCTTTTGAAAATGCCATTTGCGTTCCTCCTATATCATATCCTGCAAATTATTTTTATGTTCCATGTAGTTTTCAAAACCACATCATATTGTAAACAATACATCACGCTTTCCCTATTGTCAAGAAAAACAACGTAAAATCGTGATATTTAATATATTTTTTACACTTCCAGAAGAATCCGTTTGAATTTACCCTTATAATATGATAGAATTGTGTTGACTTATGTACACAGATGAATGGAGGATTTTGTTTATGTTCAAAATTGTTGAAAAAAAGTCCCTGAATCCTACTGTCAGTAAAATCACAGTAGAGGCTCCTTTGATTGCAAAAAAGGCAGAGCCGGGACAGTTTATTATCTTCCGCGCAAAAGAAGATAGCGAGAGAATTCCTTTGACAATCGCGGATTTTGACCGCGAGGCAGGAACGGTCACCATTATTTATCAAATTGTTGGTGCCGGTACAATGGAATTAGACACCTTAAAAGAAGGTGAATACATTCACGACTTTGTAGGTCCGCTTGGTGTTCCTACCCACACAGAGGGATTGAAAAAAGTAGCAGTTGTCGGCGGTGGTGTTGGCTGTGCCATTGCTTATCCGATTACAAAGAAACTGCATCAGATGGGTGCTGAAGTTCACGCCATCGTTGGATTCCGTAATCAGGACTTAGTAATTCTTGAGGACGAATTCAAAGCAGCCAGTGACAAGCTTGTCATGATGACCGATGACGGAAGTTATGGCGAAAAAGGTCTGGTAACAGACGCATTGGAAAAATTAATTCAGGATGGAAATGAATACGATGAAGTCATTGCCATCGGACCATTGATTATGATGAAATTCGTATGCCTGACAACAAAAAAATATGACATCAAAACCGTCGTCAGCATGAACCCGATTATGATTGACGGAACCGGTATGTGCGGCGGCTGTCGTCTGACAGTTGGCGGCGAAACCAAATTTGCCTGCGTAGACGGTCCGGATTTCGATGGACACCTCGTTGATTTCGATGAAGCAATGCACCGTGGAACGATGTACAAAGAATTTGAGACACACGCCCGCGATGAATATTGCAATCTACTCAAGAAAGGGGAAAATTAATCATGGCAGAGAGAAATATGGATATGAATAAATGCCCAATGCCGGTACAAGACCCGGATGTCCGTAATAAAAACTTTGACGAAGTAGCTCTTGGCTACACCTATGATATGGCAGTAAACGAAGCTCGTCGCTGCTTAAACTGTAAAAACAAACCTTGCGTCAGCGCCTGCCCGGTTCAGATTAACATTCCGGCATTTATTGAGCGCGTAGCAAATGAAGATATTGAAGGTGCTTTTGCGATTCTTTCAGAATCCACTTCCCTTCCTGCTGTCTGCGGCCGTGTATGCCCACAGGAAAATCAGTGCGAAGGCAAATGTGTCCGCGGCATCAAAGGCGAGCCGGTTGGTATCGGACGATTGGAGCGTTTCGTTGCTGACTACCACAGAGAGCACTGCACAGACGCACCGGTTAAACCGGAGCCAAACGGTCACAAAGTTGCTGTTATCGGTGCCGGCCCAAGTGGTCTTACCGTTGCCGGTGATTTGGCTAAATTAGGATACAAAGTAACAATTTTTGAAGCACTTCACCTTGCCGGCGGCGTTTTGGTTTATGGTATTCCGGAATTCCGTCTTCCAAAAGCAATTGTGCAGAAGGAAATTGATAACTTGAAAGCAATCGGTGTTGATGTAGAAACTAATATGGTAATTGGTAAAGTATTAACCATCGATGAAATTTTCGAAATGGGTAACGAAGCAATCTTCGTTGGTTCCGGTGCAGGACTTCCTCGTTTTATGAACATCCCAGGTGAAAGTTTGAAAGGTGTTTATTCTGCAAACGAATTCCTGACTCGCATTAACTTAATGAAAGCTTACCGCGACGGAAGCAAAACACCAATCCAGCACGCAAAGAAAGTTGCTGTTGTCGGTGGCGGTAACGTAGCTATGGATGCAGCCCGCAGTGCAAAACGTCTTGGTGCAGAAGAAGTTTACATCGTATACCGCCGTGGTATGGAAGAACTTCCTGCCCGTAAAGAAGAAGTTGAGCATGCAGAAGAAGAGGGAATCATCTTTAAGACATTAAATAACCCGGTTGAAATCCTTGGCAATGACGAGGGTATGGTATGTGGCATGAAATGTGTTGAGATGGAACTTGGCGAACCGGATGAAAGCGGACGCCGTCGTCCGGTTGAAAAACCTGACAGCGAATTTGTTCTTGATGTTGACAGCGTAATCATGTCCATTGGTACAAGTCCAAACCCATTGATTCGCTCCACAACCCCTGGTCTGGAAGCAAATAACCGCGGATGCTTAATCACAAAGGATGAATCCGGTTTAACAACCCGTGATAATGTATACGCCGGTGGTGATGCCGTAACAGGTGCCGCAACCGTAATCCTTGCCATGGGTGCAGGAAAAGCTGCCGCTAAGGCAATTGATGAGGCATTGAGAGGGTAAATAATAAGGCTATTCTTACGATAAAAAAGGAAAAACTGCAAACCGACTCGAAACAGAGAATTCGCTTCACGAATTATGTTTCTCGCTGGTTTGTGGTTTTTCCTTTTTTAGGTAAGTCTAACTTATTGTATTCCTAACTCTATCACCCATTCCACCCGCTCCCAGTCCTAACAGACACCAAAACACAGGCGCTGTTACTACCATAGAATCATTAAACATCCCGGCAAAGAGATATCCTAATACAGAAATCAAAATTGCCCGTATAAAATACTCTTTCTGCGTATGGCACTTTCCTTTAGCTGCCGCAAAGCCTCGCTTTAAAAAAATCACAAAAAATGCAAGCATCAGAACAAGCGAGAGGCACCCTGTCTCAATTCCCATCTGAAGATAATAATTATGTGGCTTCTTATAATAAGTTGTCAACAAATCATACTGATATCTGGCAACATAATCATTATGCGGGAACACAAAACCAAACTGGTCGGGCCCCGCGCCAAGCAGCACATAATCTTTTAACAGCGGTATCGTTCTTGACCACACAAAACCACGAAGCGATGCCACCTCATTCATCCACGATGGCAGTGCCGTTTCGGCGTGAATACACAAATCCCATTTTCCGTTTGCATTGAGATAATAATACTTCCCATCCCCACGCTGATTGGTAAACCGCCAGACACTCTTTTTGTACTTCATTTCATAGCCATAAACGGTCTTTTCACCGTCCGCAAATGCTTTCTTTTCAAATGAAAATGCTTTCCACTTTCTATCCGGTGTCTTTTTAAGCGTGATATTTTCCACTTCCCTCTATGACAAAAGAATAATTTTTATTTTTATAGCGGATTTTCACATGGTTATCCTTCGTTTCAATATAAGATAACTTTTTACTTCCTTTGGTAGAAAAGCGAACCTGCTGCCATTTTCCAAAAATATCCCCTGTGATGTACCAGTTGCAGAAAAATAAAATTGCAAGCACAGAAACCAAGACGCATAGAATTGTTCTTTTGTACTGACAGACTTTGTTCCGATATTTTACGCCGCCAATGCAAAACGAAACCAGTACCGCAAGCGTGCCGGTCCGCGACTGGGAACCAAAAAGGCAGAAAATCAGCAGATAAAAAAGCACGAACCAAAAAGTTCTCTCCCGCTTTTTACCCGCCTCATGGAAATAAACAATCATTGCCACCGTCACCGGCAGAAGAAGCGATACATAGCTCCCCACATAGTTCCAATGGTACAAAGTTAAATATATAAAATGTGAAACTCTCGCCTTTCTCCCACCTAGAAACTCTTTCACAAAGCCCATTGACAATAAATCAAATCCAAAGAACTGCGAAATACCAATCACGCCAAGGATTCCAATTGAGACACCAAGTAATTTTATCAGTATGGAAATATTTTCTGTTTTTTTCACCCAAAAAAAACTGTAAAAGAACACAACCAGATACGAAAGTATTACGAAAAGCCCCTGCATATTGCCGGTCATCCCCCGCACACTCAGAAAAGGATGATTTGCATGCTGAGAAGATGCAATTGCAAAACCACCATATAATATAGGTAGAAGAAGATATTTTGGCATCTCGTGAATCTGCCGCCAAAAGCGCATACGAGCCAAAATCACAATCATAAAAAGGCAGCAAAAAAACAGGACAAACAATTTACCATACAAAAAGAAATCTGACTCAACCGCATTTGCGGGAAGCCACGGTTCATTCTCTGTGTATGTTTTACTGTTTATCCTGCCTACAACAAGGGGCAGAAACGCAAGCACCAAAGCAATTGGTGCTAACGTTATCCATTTGTCCCATTTTTTCATCATATTCCTTACTGTGCAGCTTCAGTAGCTCCTTCTTCAACAGCTCCGTCAGTCTGAGTCTGAGCGTCCTGCTGAACAGGTGTCATATCAGCTTTTCCCTTTTCCAAAACAACTTCCATTGTCTGTCCATTTCCCAAATCTAATTTGTATGTGAGCGTCTTCTTGTCTTTGTCATATGCCATGGACATGTAAATTTCATCTTTACCTTCCATTTTAACTTCAATTCCGTCAGAACGTCTCTCATAATCAAATTTTGTCTCACCGTTTGCAGTTACCATTGTCATTTTATCATCTTCTGTAATATTTACATTTACAGTTGCCTGACTAGGATCAACGCCAAGGGATGCTGCATATTCATCAATCGTCATACCATTGATTGTCTTTGCTGTCCAATCACCTTTGATGTCGTCATAAGAAATACCACATCCTGCCAAACTTAACATCATTACAAATACTAATACTGCTGATACAATCTTTTTCATTTTCTAAATCCTCCAAATTTTAATTTTTTATTAAATATTGTTATTTACTTTCATTTGCCACAACAAGCATAATTCCTTTTGTAATCGTATCGGAATAAAGATTTGTTCACCTCCCCGTAAAATAATTTCTGTTTTGGTAACATCTTTAATATAGCCCGCATTGATGTAGTAACTTTTCCCGCAGGTAACAAAATCACCGTCATCCGGCATTTTTTCTTTTGCCCTCGTGAGCGAACAATTCGTCCGAAAATCCCCATGCAGCGTATGTATCATCGTCGCATGCCCACATGTTTCCATGTAAATGATTTCATCTAAGCAAAATTTTTTCATTGTGCGGTCTACCATAAATGATATGTTTTTTTTCATTTGATAAAACATATTCCGAAAACGGTTCAGCGCACAATCAACCTGCTGCTGCACAAACGGCTTTATCAAAAAGCCATCGGCATATACGGAAAAGGCATCCATTGCATAGCATTCAGATGCTGCTGTCATAATCATCTTCTGATTACTCTTTCTCCCCTGAAGTTTTTGCACAATCACAGGGTCTTTTATCTTTTGCTCCGGAAGGTTTACAATCATAAGACTCGGTTTGTTTACCGGAAGTTCAGATAACATATTTTCGACCGAGCTGAATTCCTTTATGCTTACTTGATAATTGCCACGCAGATATTTATCTACGCACTTTTTTATCGCTGACCGCTCTTTTGCGGATTCATCACATAAATAAATTCTCATAAAACCCCTCCTCAAAAGATTCCGTGCTCCCAAAATATCATACTTTGCTGATAAATCCTACGCTTTCTGTCAAAACGGCAAAAAAAATGCAGAAACGGTGAAGTCTCTGCATTTTTTATAAATTCTTTTTACAACTCCGGCTTAATCTCGCCATTTTTCAAATTCAGGAAGGCAACGTCTGACATCGTGCTCTTACCGGTAATATCCGTTACTTCATAAGTAAAGGCATATTTTCCATCCGGCAAATCTTTTTCCTTAAACTGGTAACTTTCTTTCCAGCTAAATTCCTCATCCGGCATTTCCTGAATTTCATCATCGCCTTCTAAACTCTGTGCGTAGTAGACAATCGATACCTTGTCGCCCTTTTTCAGTGGACGCATATCTTTTCCCGCCTGTCCGGATTCATCCACACCGGAAGTCGCACCAAGAATATAGAAGTCTTTTGCCTCATAATCATAGGCAACACTTAAATAACTGTCTTCTCCATTTAATTTAATCGGAACGGTATACAAATTATAATCATCGCCCTCGTAAACTAACTCCATGTAACATTCTCTGTCATTAATAGAACCCCAGACGCCACGGAAGTTATCCTGGAATACACCTTTTTCCCAGTCGCACTCTAAGTCGTTATCTTTTCCTAAAAAGACAATTGCTTTTCCGTCGTCACTGATATAAGCAAAATTGAAAGCAATGCTCTGAATACTATCTAATTTTGCCGGGTCAATGTTCAACTGGATGTAATCATTTTCATTAATTGACATCTCAAGGTCACCGTCAAATCCGCTTACTTCCTGTACTTCGCCGACACCACTTTCACTCAATGCCTCATCGGATATATTGGCACCGATGGAATAATTGACAAAGGAAGAATAAATATTCTCTGCGGCAATCTGCTGGTAACGGGCTGCTGATTCCTGGTTACCATCATAGGAATAATAAACCGAAAGTCCGCTTGCATGACGGCGGTAGTCTCCGTTTATTTTATAAACAATCGCATCGGAAAGTGCTTTTTCAATCTGCGCTTTGCTCTCACCAATCAACCCTTCTGCATTCTGTGCCAAATGCCCTAAGTCAACCATGTTTGTGTATCCTTCTTTGTCATTGTTACCACCATAATTTTCTGCCTTCGTGGCACTTCTGGCAAATTCCGCACATACAGAAGAATCTTTTTCTGCTTTTTTCAAAACGACCTTACCCATATTCTGCAAGGCTTCAATTACTGCCGGTGTCTTGGACAAATCGGTTACGGAAAGTGTAATTTCCGCATCCGTTCCTGCTTGTTTACAACCTTGCTTAAAACTGTCGCAGATTTCTTTACCAAGTTCGGCACCGTTCATAGCCGGATTTTTTGCAAGTTTAGAAAGCCATCCGCTGTACAGCCATCCATTTCCCGGTTCTGTCTCCTCAGACGCTACCATGTAGGACGCATAATTCTGGAATACATTCGCGGTATCTACCGTTGCCATCAGGCAGGTATCAAAACCAACAACCTCAAACGGCTTTTTGTCACCGTAGACATCTTTCATAACAGCAGAAAGTTCGTCCAATACCAACGAATCCATCTCATAATTTTCATCAAAAGATACACCGCTTACACTTCCGCCACCATGATTCCAGAACAACATCATCTTATGGTCTGCCGGATAGTTCTCCTCTGCATAATTGAGGAATCCCTTTAGCGTCTCCGGATCACCCATGCTTGCCTGCTCAGTTTCATCTTTTAAAGTAAGTGTATCTCCACTGTACTCATAACGCTGAATCCGGTCAGTTTTTACCTGATCATTCTGCCACTTTGACGCACCACCCGTCTGAATTACCACTTTTACGTTTTCCGGAAGCTTAACCTGCATCATTTCATTTAGATCTGCTGTTGCTGCACCGTAATTGCTCTCCAAATCGCTGCCACACAGATACCAATAAACAACCCAAGTATCCTCCTTACTGAAACTCTGCTTCGCTTCTTTCTCTTCGTCCGCGCATCCGGTCATTGAAAATAACATACACAAAACCAACACAAGCGCCGTCCATTTTTGATATTTTTTTATCTCCATCTTAATTTTTCTCCTTTCTGCCTATTTCTTCATTGTATCGGCTCTTTCTAAATCCTGCAACAAACCTTGCAGAATTGTGGGTAAAGGGTGAAAAATTGCTTGACCCTTCCTTATGAATTTGTTAAAATTTTATATAGGTAAATGTCGCAAAATGATAGGAGGCAGCAATGAATATCGCAATTGTAGATGACTCAGAAAGCGACCGTCAATTACTACAGGAATTGCTAATACGTTATTTCGATGCAAGCGGAATCAGTATTACGATTTACCCGTTTCAGTCGGGTGAACTTTTTTTGGCAGGGCTTTCTCACCATTCCTTTGACCTTGTCTTTCTCGATATTTTCATGGATGAGATTACCGGTATGGACGCGGCACACAAATTATTAGAAGCAGGCTGCGACTGCACAATTATTTTTTTGACGTCCAGCCGCGAATATGCACTCGAAGGATACGAAGTAGGGGCTTTTCGTTATTTGCTTAAGCCACTTACTTATGACAAACTGGAAGGTACATTAAATCCCTTTTTACGCAAATTTCGTGGGGAAGCAAGGAAGCTCCCACTTATGGTAGAGCGGACACCGCTGTACATTCCTTATTCGGATTTGTACTATTTATCATCGGTGATGCGCCAAACAGAAGTTCATTTAGAAAAAAGGGTGCTAAAACAGTCTTCCGCCATTAATTTTCAAAAAACAGTCGCTCCACTCCTTAGTGATTCCCGGTTTTTCCTTTGTTCCAAAGGCGTTATCGTGAATTTGCAGCATGTGAGTGAATTAGAAAAAGATCACTTCGTTCTCAATAATGGAGAAGAAGTACCAATTAGCCGGCGGAATCTATCGCAGGCAAAAAAGACTTTTTTGGATTTTTCGTTGAATCAGTAGCGGGAAAGGATATTTTTTATGCGCAGATTGAAAATGGTTGTATATTTTCTAATTCTTGGCATTCTCAGTTCGCTTTTGGGGAATGTCTCTTTTGCGTGGGCATCCACGCAGGACAAATTGACCATTACAGAAATTTACGACTTGGATCTTGTATCTGCTCCGCTCATGTGTCCGGTTGGCTCCGATTCTTTTGACGAGATCATTCAGGCTTACAGTGATTGCCCTCTCTACGCCGTCTGTGAAAATGAAAACGAGAGCACGGAACTGATACCATCTTATGACACCCGCTCGGTTGATGTGCAAAAAGAAGGCATCTATGAAATGACTATGACTTTGCAATACGACAAAGAAATGTTCCAACTGGCGGAGAATTATTCTGTAACCTATACGATTCCGGTCTGTATCTCTGACCCGGAAAAGTTCGAAATTTTTCCAACCTTTACATCTTTCCACCACACAACGCTGAGTTTTTTGCATCATTTTAAGGATTTTTCCACAATAGAAGGGGCCTATGTAAAATCCAAAACCGTCCTTACCAAATCTCAGTTAAACAGTGCTGACTGGATCTCTATTACGTCATCAGAAAGCTTTAATCCAACACCGGATGGCGTCACGTTATCGTCCGCTTTTTTTGAAGAGGACGGATATCTATATGTAAAATTAACAAACGAAAACCTTACCTCCAATATTCTTTGTCTGGAGCAGAAGGGCGCCCTCGTTCGTTCAAAACCAATTGAGGGAGACCGTGACGGCGGCGATTTTTCTTCCGAAGACTCGTTTGAAATCACTTCACCGGTATCGACACCGGACAGCGGGCAGACTACAAACCACACATCTGCGCCAAAACCGACTGCCACGGCAGCAATTATAATTCCGGCGACGTCTGTTCCTTCCAAAAAGACGGTTGTTTCTTCCATTCCCAAAAAAGAAACAACACACGCGAAAAAAAAGAAGAATTCTTCCTCTGCCCAAAAATCAGAGGGAATGATTACCGGCATTACAAGCAGTACAGAAGAATCCGATTCAAACACCAATACAACTACATCAATAAAAAAAGATACGGCAGCCAGTGCCACCACTTCCCATGCTAGTGAGAAAAAGACAGTAGAGCAGGTTGGCTCAAACCGTATTTCTCTATCCGGAAAACGACTTCGTCTGATTGCGGAATCAAATCCAAACTATGTTCCGTTTACTTATGATAATATTACGCTTGAAATTCCGACAGAATATCTTCTGTCACTGAATCTCAAAGACAATGAAGTACTGATGGTAAGCATCGTTCCCAGTTCCGGCAAAGAGGTGACTGTTGCAGTGCGTGCCGCAGGTAAAGTTTTGACGAATATTCCAAACAGCCGGCTCACATGGAAGCAGGAGAACAAAACGCGCACCATTGACAAAACCGGCGTTTACAAGCCACCCGGCTCTGCCAAACAAAATCTTCCGGTCAAAAAAAATCGCGTGCCTCATCTTGTAATTATAGGTGCCATTGTGTTAGTTCTGATTTCGACCGGCTGCTTTGTCTACCACAAAAAAGAAAGGAAACATTAAGATGAAACCTCGCTTTATCAAACTATTTCTCGCTTTGTTTCTTCCTTTTGCCTCCTTTCTGCTGCTTGCGCATTTTCTATTCTATTACAACAATAAATACGAAAATAATCTGGTTTACCCGATGGGCGGTGTCATGTTTTGTTCCGATGCCGACTTATCCGGGGATTCCGTAATTTTCCTTGCCCATCAGTGGAATTTTTTCCCAGGCAAACAATATACGCCTTCCGATTTTAATGAAAAAAATGTAACGGGAGGCACTTTTTTAACCCTTGGCTCATTTGGCAATTTCAGTCTTGGCAGTACTTCCGAGGCATCGAATGGCACTGCCACCTACCGCTTAACGCTGTCTCTCCCAGACACGGCACGGACATATTCTTTATATCTGCCGGAAATTTTTTCCGCTTACACACTCTACCTAAACGAGGAAAAAGTCTGCTCGCAGGGGAATCCAGACCCGGCGCATTATAAAGATTTAATTGGCAATAAAGAAATTTCTTTTACCGCCTCCGGAACCGTTCATATCACAATTATTGCCACCAATTATTCGCATATTTACAGTGGCATTACCTATCCACCAGCCTTTGGAACAGTTACTGCCATCCAGAAATATCTTTCTACAAGACTTTTCATCTCCGGCATTACGCTTGCAGCCATTTTCCTTTTTGCCGCCTGCTCGCTGTTCTTTTTCTGCCGGCTAAAACATAATAATGCGCTGGTTTTTACCATTTTATGTAGTTTATTTTTTGTTGTCTCCCTGTATCCGGTTCTATTTTCCTATGGCAGTTTTACCGTTTTTCCGTGGTATCCACTGGAAATTGCCTGCCTGACCGCCATGTATCCATGCATGGTTTTATTGCAGGGAACGATTTTAAATCTTCCTAAGAAATTGATTCGGCGTGAAACGCTTATCTTTGGCAGCTGTGTTGTTTTGTCGCTTGTATTCACTCTGTTTTTACACGGCAGCACACACTTTGCCAAAATATATTCTGAATTTTTGTTTTTATACAAAGCGGGCTGCGCCCTTTTGCTTTTATTTCAGGCATATTATTCGTATCAGAAAGAATCGCTCACGTCACCAATTCTCTTAATTGGTACCGTTTTATTTGCTTCCTCTCTGACTGCTGACCGCATGTATCCGGGCTACGAACCGATTTACGGCGGCTGGTTTCAGGAAATCGGCACCTTTTTACTGGTCGTTTCCATCGGCTATGAATTGTGGCAGGATTTATCGAAGACCTACCGCGCAAAACTTTTATTGGAGGAAGAAACTCATTATCTGGCAAAACAGATTGAAATTCAGAAGGCGCACTATCAGGAACTTACGGAACGCATTGACGAATCAATTCGCCTGCGCCACGACCACCGCCACCATATG
>ERZ780154.1429-NODE-1429-length-11805-cov-2.53906_pt1 | contig 11805 bp, 10 predicted proteins | sample MGYA00511568_ERZ780154 | MGnify/ENA primary metagenome ERZ780154 (study PRJEB29588, sample SAMEA2142525) | human gut metagenome | biome: human gut; feature: human-associated habitat; material: faeces | place: Denmark | collected 2008/2010 ...
TGGGCAGAAAGTAGGGCTGCCGCCCAGCAAAAATATTTGCTAATGCGACAGCCCCTTTTGATCGTGCGTCACTGGGTAAACAAAAGATTGTAACATCATATGATAACATTGATTTTGGAGTGGATTATTGAACTTATTTTGCAATATATCAAAAACTCCGATATCAAGGCTTTTTATGTTTACATATCTATAAATTTTGTAGTACCAAATAATCCAACTCCCCGCAACAAGGGGAGCCTTGTACTAACAACAAAATCCCCGAACCTCTTTCGAGATCCGGGGATTTCATTATTCATTTAAGAATAACAAGTACCTCTTTGAATTAGATTAGTTTAATCTTCTCCAAGCAGTTACGTTGTGATCAGCCTCTGTGTAGGTATATACATCATCATCATACAGCTGGATGAACGGTACAGAAATCTTCTGATCTTCTGTTACCTTAGCATCAGACCAATCAATATCTGCTACAAAATTAGCTACAGGTGTACCGTTAACAGTAGCAACTTTCTTGCTCTTGCTGGAAGTAAAGGTAACTTCTACATCCTCAGCTGCGATACCTTTGTTCTCGATATCGTATTTCTTATTGGATTTCTGAACTTTACCTTTGTTGTTTACCAGATATACATCACCATCTAAGTAGTAGAGTCTGTAATCATCATCTGCTTTCTCATAATTAATGCACTCTCCTTTTTACTTTTTGAAATATTTTTCTCGAAATCCTAACTGCATTACCAAGTCATTATACTTCGGATATGGAAAAGTATCGCAAGTTGCAAAAATAGGAGAGATAATAGGGGAAATTTAAGATTTCCTTCCTTGCTATCCACAAAACGAAATGCTATACTGATACAAGCCGTTTCTCTGGTTTTACGAATAAGAAAAGGAGAAGAATGTGATGGAACAGACAGAGATTGCAAGAGAGCAGGGAGCTCCGGCTGCATCCATTTTGGCAGAGCAGGCATGGGAAGGAAAAGTCCGAAAGGTTTTTTCATGGATTGTGTCGGTGTATCTGTGTGTGGTGTTTGGGGCATTTCCGCTATATTTCCATAATTATTATTATGATATTCTGGTATCGAAATATCAGTTTTACTGGCTCAGCACGGTTGCGATGCTGGCGTCATGCCTGATCGCAGCGATAGTATTTGCGTGCATGGACTTAAAGCGGTTTGGCGGGACGCATGTGCGGCGCTTTTTTTGCGCGTTTCGACCGTCTGAATTAAAAAAGCAGCCATTTGCCTATAAGGCGCTGGCAGTTTTCTGGGGACTGGCATTGATATCGACGGTGCTGTCGGACTATGTGTATGAGTCGTTCTGGGGCAATGAGGGACGATTCAGCGGATTTTTTTTGATTACGCTGTATGTGCTGGGAACGATTGTGATCAGCAAGTATGGTCGGATGAGAAAATGGTACCTGGATGTGTTTCTGGCATCGTCCGTTCTGGTCTGTCTGTTTGGAATCACAGATTATTTCCAGATGGATTTATTGGGATGGAAAAAGGGCGTGAGCAATGAACAGGGAAACCTGTTTGTATCTACATTGGGAAATATCAACACGTATACGGCGTTTGTGGCGCTTACGATGGCGGTTGCATGCGGCTGTTTTGTAAGTGAGAGAAAAGTGGGACGCCGTATCTGGTATTATCTGGTTTCGGCGCTGGCCTTTTTTGCATTGATTACCGGACAGAGTGATAATGCATATTTATCACTTGGAATGCTGTTTGCGGTGATGCCGCTGTTTTTATTTACGACATGGCGGGGCATCGCAGATTATGGTATTCTGGCGGCTACGTTTATGACCGTGATCAAGGTAGTAGATACGGTCAATAAAGTATATGCTGATCAGGTCATCGGTCTGGGCGGTGTGTTTGGCGTGTTGGTGCGCTATCGTTATCTGGAGGGAGTCGTCGTTTTATTCTGGATTCTGGCGGGGGTTCTCTGTGTTTGGAAACGGAAGATGGAACAGACGAATCCAGAGAGCAAACCGGGACGATGGATTTGGCGTGGCTGGTGTGCCGTTTTGATTCTTGGATGCCTGGCAGTGGCATTTGTCCTCTATGATGCAAATCTGGGAGGACATGCGGAACGGTACAGCGCGTTGTCCCAGTATCTTGTTTTTGATGATGACTGGGGAACGAACCGGGGATATTGCTGGAGAATTGGCTGGCAGTCCTATCGCGAGCTGCCGTTCCTGCATCAGTTGTTTGGTTTTGGACCCGACACATATGGAATTCTGACTTGGGATTTCAGGCAGGATGCGCTGGATCGGTATGGAGTTTTCTATGAGAGCGCCCACAACGAATATTTTCAGTACCTTGTTACAATGGGACCGCTTGCGCTTGTATCTTATCTTGCGTTTCTGGGCGGCACCTGCGTGCAGATGTGCAAAAAATGGAAAGAGTGCGCCTGGATCCTGGCGCCTGTTCTGGCGGTGCTCTGCTATGGAGCACAGGCAGTTGTTAATATCAACCTCCCGATCGCGACACCGATTATGTGGGCGATGCTGGCGATTGGGCTTGCACTCACAAGAGAGAAAGCAGAACAGGCAGAATAGCTCAAATAGACAGAACGGATTAAATAGACAGCAAATCCGGCCTGGATTTTGTCGATTTAGAATTAAAAGTAATGTGTGAGCGAGTTACTGGGCACATATGCGTGAACAGTAACGGAGCGATGCTCCGTGTCGAAATTTGCGATCGATAGACTCTTTTATTTTTCTTAAAATCGGTTTATAAATAATATGAAAAGAAAAAACGATATGATCGCCTGGCAGAGCTGCGTTATGCAGTGTGGTCATCTGAATGGAAGAACAGGCAGTCAAAAGGAGGAGAGTTTATGGATGAAGCTAAAAAATTGATCGTTTTAGAGCAGGAAAATGAAGAATTAAAGCGTGAGCTGAGGGAGTTATTTAAAACTCTGGATCAGATGAATCAAAGCTTAAACCGGATGATTGACCACTACATACTCTGTAAGACGGAGAAGGCGGGATAAGCGGAGAGCCTGGATAAGATGGAAAAGAAGAGGCTCATTTATACCAGATGGAGCAGGTGAAAAATCAAATCAAAAATTAAATAGTAGATCGAATATGAAAGCCGCATGATTCAGAAGGTATGTTATCAAACCAGAATGAATCATGCGGCATTTTTTATCTACTCTGTGTAATATGTAGTCGGCGCGTCAATTCCCAGATTAAATCATGCATCCAGGAGACAGTCTGCTCCAGCTGCTCGTTTTTCTCTCTTAGAGCCAATACTTCCTGATAGAGCGTTTCCTTGTCAGAATCTTTTGAAATATCCGGATGGATCTTCGAGGAAGTGGAAGACGATTTTGTTTTACCCGGTGCTGCAGAATGATCGGTCATCAATTTGGTGTTATCGGGTGCTGCATTTTGATCCGACGATTTTGCATCATCCAGTGATTTGCTCTGGTCGGATGGCTTTGTCTGCCCTGGTGCCTTAGCCTTGTTCGCCGGTTTGGCTTTAGAATCCAAATGGTTCGCCGCATTAATCATGTGTCTGGAAATCAGGATCTGCCGCTGTGGATAGTCTAAGTCCATGAAATCCTGATATGGAATGGGAAGAGGAGTCATGGCGATTGAGCAATGCGGACACACCGCATTGGCAACGAGCTGAAAGAATCCATAATGTCCACAGGTTGGACAGCAATAAACATTTAAACCACGCATAGAGTTGCCTCCGTAGAAGTAAGAGTTGAGTCATTGGGAGAAAAATGAAAACATCCCCCCTTATTATAATACGTTTTAATCGGGAACATTATAACTGGTTTTTAGAAAAAAATTTAAAAATTTCCAAAAAAATTTTTAAAACGATAAAAAAAGACATCTTTCAGAAAAAATACCGCGGTGTCACAAAAGTGTCCTGCGGTATTTGAACGGATGCAATATTATATTTTACTGGATGATTCCAGATGTGTCAACTGTCCAGACAGTATCATTGCTGTCTTTGATATCCTTGAACCCTTTTCCGAGTTCCGGACGGGAAGCGGAAGAGGAGGAAGAGGTTGCTTTCTGGATGGTGCCGCTGGTGTTTACCAGGTAGCGTTTTTCACCGGTGGAAACCGGCTCATAGCGGAGCTCTGGATCCGCCTTCTTTAAAAGACCGTTTACATAAACCTGGTTATCGCGCTCGCCATGGTAGCCCTGTCCTTTGAGGGAACCTTTGGTCTGGAAATACCAGATCTGGTTTTCTTCTAAATCATCATTGTAAATAGTCTGCTTGCCGGTACGCATCACGCCGTCGTCGCCGAAGTAGTAGGAGGCGAAGCTGCCATCCGCCTGTTTCAGGCTCTGAAGCCCGGTCTGCATTTCACCGCGTTCGTTGAAGCAGTAGCGCTCGGAATTGATGGTGAAAATAGCAAGATCCTTCTCGGCAAAGTAAGCGGTTCCATTTTTAAAGAAGAAGGAAAATGGCTCTTCTTCTTCGCTGATGCCAGGTGCCCCTTCAATGGTGTACCAGCCGCTTGCCCGGCGTCCGCCATTTTCCGGATCGTAATAGCGGAAATCGTTTAAGCTGACAGTGTCTGTGGCAGAGTTGTCCGCTGTTGCTGCTTCGTTTGAAGGTGTGCTGGAGCTTACAAAGCCAGCTTCCGCGACATTGATCCAGCCTGTCTGCATCTGGCCGTCGATGAAAGTGTAGTAGGCATTGTCGATTTTGCGGTCCATCTGGTTTACGATCATGCGTCCTTCGGTGTCAAAATAGCACCAGATATCTTCATCGTCTGTGTCTTTCGTGATGGTTTCCAGCAGAATCCATCCGGTTTTTCTGGCGCCATCATCCTCCTCGCCGAGGTAGTAGGTCTGTCCGTCCAGTTCCAGAAGCCCGGTCTGCATCAGTCCGTCCTCGTCGAAATAGTAGGTTTTTCCGTTGATGCTCATCCATTTGGCAGTTACAATCTTGCCGTCTTTGCCAAAATAGAGCCAGGAGCCGCCGTCCGGAGAATCCGGGCTGTCGTAGCCGATCTCATTTTCAGCCGAAACCCATTGGTTCTTTGCCATGTGCCCCTCATCGTTGACGAAATAGTCATCGACTCTCTGATTGGTAGCAATCTCGCCTTCCTCATCGAGATAAAACCAGTCACCATTCCGCTTTTTCCATGTGTTTGTCTCTTTATAGCCGTCCTCATCGTAGTAATAAAGACGACCATCTTCCTCTGTCCAGCCGCTCTGAGCCGCCAGAACTCCGTAAGTTCCCGTATTTGTCATTATAGGTGCAGCAGCCGATAAAACAGCTAAAGTTTTAGTTTGCTTACGCATGGTATAATCTCTCCTTTTTGAAAATGCGAAAATCCATCGCTGCATTACGGGGCTTATTATACGGGGATTATGCGTAAAAAGATAGTGTGCGTTGCTGGAAAGGGTGGAGAGATGTGGAAAAAGGGCACATTCTTTTTCATTTTACGTATTTCGAATCCGTCAGGAACTCCAGCGTCAGCGTTCCTGCCAGCCTCTCCAGCGTATCTATCACATACTGGTTAATACTCTGTGATTTTTCCCGCGCGATCCGGTAGTCCATCGCGGAATTATAGTAGTTGTCTCCATCGACCGTATATCCGTCGAATCCCGCGCAGGCGGCGTGGTGGACGCTTGTTTTGGTCAGGACGTTCAGCAGCATGACAAAGGAATTATCGATGATCTCTGCATTCTGGTCGATCAGGGAATTATAGTTTAAGGTGTAATCAAAATGCGTATCTTTGACATTCGTCACGTTCGAGGTCGCGATGACGCGCACCGGGCGTCCCTGGGCGTCGGCGTGCTCGAGCAGGCGGTTGTTGAGCTGGACATACCGCCTGGAATTGCTTAAGAACGCATAATCGATTGGAATTCCCTCCGGGATAAAATTGACGGAGATTGTGATCGGATTGTGCGCCTTAATATAGGAAAGAATTGCCTCCTTTTCCAGTTCCAGATTCTTTCCCGGACCGAGCAGCAGAAGCGGGCGCTCGCTCCAGGAAGCACTCAATGCCTGAATATCTGCTTCGTCATTGCATTCTGTACTCTGATACCTGCGGTACAGTGTTTCAATGTAATCTTTGTCGTAGAGCAGTTTTTTCTCCGGCTCAATCGCATCCAGAATCGTATTGATGGATTTAAGCGACAGGGTGTGCTTATCCATCAGGAAGCGGACGTAGTTCGGATGGCAGTTGTTGGAGGCGGAAATATAGAAGAACAGGTTATATCCCCATGGGCTCTTGCGGAAGAACGGCATGATGCTGATGTCGATCGCCTCGAGCATCTGACTGACATTGAAATTGCGTCCGAATACGGTGTTCATGTACATGGAAATGAGTTCGATCGGAAGATTTCCGGCGCTTTTTCCCATGCCGTACAGGGTGGCATCAACTAAAACGGTGCGGTCTGCTGGTTCGCGTAAGACTTCCATGCTGTTCGAGTATGCGAGCTGGAAGTTATTGTGGGAGTGGTAGCCGATCGCGATCGATGGTTTTAAGTTGTAGTTTAAGAGCTGGAAATAGTGCAGCAGGTTATCCTGATGCAGCAGACCGTAGGTGTCTACAAGGGACATCGCATACGGTTCCAGATCGTTGACAAGGTCAACCAGATCCAGAAGCTCACGGTCGGAGTAGCTGGTGATCGAAACCGCCTGTGCAAACACTTTGTAGCCCAGTTTTTTGACTTCGTGGCAGAACTGGATCGCCTCATGCATCACATGTTTTTTGAAAATGACGCGGATGCCGTCGATGTAGGACTCAGAACACGGGCTTAAATTAGAAATATCGCAGGTTCCGTAGTCGATCATGGCGACGATCATCGTATTTCCCTTGTCCAGCTTGCCGAAAATCTGATCGGCACACTGGGTTGTCGGCATGATCGTGCGGTTGCGGTCGAAGGTGCGGCGGTCATCCAGAAAACCAACTTCCAGAATGTCCACGCCCGCGCTGATCAGACGTTCAAAAATAGTAACAATATTGTCGTGACCGAACTCCCAGTCGTTGACATAGCCGCCATCGCGGAGAGTGCAGTCGAGTAATTTGACTTGTTTCATGATGTTTGTCCCCTTGTTATGTTTGTAATTTTAAAAATTGACTCCCAGAAACGTCCCGATATCATGCGTATCCTTTGCCGTATAAACCGGCGCATATTCCTGCCATGCCTCCGCGGTATCTGGTCCGAAGCCGTAGGTGACTGCCATAAAATCGACAGCTGCCTCTTTGGCACCTTTTCCGTCGGAAGAGGTATCACCGATAAGAACTGCCTCGGATGGAGACAACTCCAAAGCTTTTAAGCACTTGTGCAGAACGTCAGCCTTCGTCATTTTGCTGGCAAAATCGCTGCCGCAGATGGAGTCACAGAGTTCTGTGAAATGGTAATGTTCCAGCAGAGTCAGCGCATAATCTTCACGTTTCAGGGTGGCAACCCCGATCTTGCAGCCCTGTGCGCGGAGTGCGCGGATCAGGTCTTTGATACCGGCGTATGGCTCGGCTTTCAGCAGGTCGTGATCCTTGTACTGGGTGCGGAAAATCTCGGTTGCGTGGTTCGCGGCGTCCTCGTCCAGTCCATAGAGGCGGATGAGCGACAGCTTGACGGGCGGTCCGATAAAGGTGCGGAGTGTCGCCTCGTCGAGGGCAGGTTTTCCAAGTGCTTCTACCGTGTGGCGCACGCTCGCAAAGACGCCTTCGGATGTATCGAGCAGCGTGCCGTCGAGGTCGAAGATCACGCCGCGGTATGTTTTCTTATTCATAGGGTGCTAGTCCTCCTGTGTAAAATCGCCTGTACTGTTTCAAGGTCGGCGGGGGTGTCTACGGAAAGCGTATATCCGCAGATGGGAAGAAATAGGATCGTTTTCCCATATTCGAGGAAACGCAGCAAATCCACGCCCTCGATCTGTTCCAGAATGCCCGGTCTGCTCTGGCAGAAGAAATCGAGCGATTCCCGTGTATAAAGCCCGATACTCACAAATTTCCGGGAAGGTTCGTCAAGCGTCCCTTTGCGGAATGGAATTGGCGCACGGGAAATGTAAAGCCCTGTGCCGTCCGGGCGGCAGACCACTTTTATGTTGGATGGATCGGCTGTCTCGGCATCGTTCGGGATATCTGCCATGGCATTGATGAGAAATGGACGTTGTACATGTTCTTTTGAGGTAATAACAGTAAGCGCCTGCTCCATAAAATTTTGCAGAATCTCCGGTGTCAGAAGCGGTTCATCCCCGCCGATCATCGCATAAAAATCAAATTTCCGCGAAGAAGCAGACTTGGAATCTTCCAGAATCGTCACCGCCTCCTGAATGCGGGAGGTCGGATTCTGATGGGAATGGGAGGTAAAAACCGCCTCAAATCCATATGTCTGGCAAACAGCAGCAATCTCAGGGCTGTCGGTCGCAGCGTAAACGGCATCGAATACACCGCTGTCCCGCGCCGCCGCGAGAACCCGCACAACCATTGGAATCCCATCAATCTGTTTCAATGCCTTTCCCGGAAAGCGAACCGAATTAAGCCGCGCCGGAATCAGCGCGCAGACCTTTTTTTTCTGTGCTAATCGATTCATAAGACGTTCCTCTGTATGATAAAAATGTAGTTACATAAAGTAAACTGAACCGTAACGATTCAGGCATACCGACGTGAACCGGATGCCGACCTTTATTATAGAAAAGAAATAGGAAAAACACAAGACAACATAAGAAAAATGTAAGTTACTGTTCACGGGTAGGCACTTTTGGAACCGAAAGTGCCGTAAGAAAACGTGGTGGCAGCAGGAATTTGCCGTATTTAAATGCGAAGCCACGGCAAATTCCGTTACTGGGCACGTATGCGTGAACAGTAACAAAAGAACGTTTCAGAAGAAGGGAAAACGCCGTGCTGGCTATGAAAAGAGAAATATGTGTGATATAATGTGAACACTTGACGAGGTATTTTCGAGTCTAGTGAGAACATATACCTGACCACTTAATGAGGTGTTTCACGAATTTAGTGGTCATGGTATAATGAGCGCAGAAGAAAAGAATGCGGCTGCGAAGCAGACATATTCTTTTCTTGCTCCATTAACGAACGAACAGACATGCGAAGCAGGGCGGTAGAGCGCGATAGCGCGGGTTCGTGAGTGGACGGGTGAGAAAATAATAAGAGCACTCAGTAAAGATAATGGAGTGATGAAATCACGAAATTAATTAAAAAGAGGAAAACCATGGAACTTCTTGATTTTTATAAAGGAAAACGGGTCTTTGTGACCGGTGACACAGGCTTTAAGGGAAGCTGGCTGGTCCGCATCCTACATCTGGCGGGGGCGGAGGTGACCGGCTATGCGCTGAAAGCGCCGACCGAGCCGTCGATGTTTGAGATCCTGCATCTGGGGGAGACGATTCACCATGTGGATGGGGATGTGCGCGATTTTGCCCATTTAAAACAGGTGTTTGATGAGACGAAGCCGGAGATTGTACTCCATCTGGCAGCGCAGCCGATCGTGCGCGAGTCGTACCGGGATCCGGTCGGCACGTATGCGGCGAATGTCATGGGTACGGTTCATGTGCTGGAATGCGCCAGACAGTGTGAATCCGTCCGCTCTCTCGTCAATGTGACGACGGACAAGGTTTATGAAAATAAGGAATGGGAGTACGGTTACCGCGAAAATGACCCGCTGGACGGCTATGATCCGTATTCCAATAGCAAATCCTGTTCGGAGCTGGTGACACACAGCTATAAGCAGTCGTTCTTCACGGACGGCCGCTGCGCCGTCTCAACCTGTCGTGCTGGCAATGTGATCGGATCGTGCCGGATTGCGTGCGTGCAGCGGAAAAGAAAGAGCCGATCATCGTGCGGAATCCGCATTCGACGCGCCCGTTCCAGCATGTGTTAGAGCCGCTGTTTTTGTATCTGACGGTGGCAAAGGCGCAGTGGGAAAATGCGGAGCTGGCGGGCTGCTACAACGTCGGACCGGATGACTGTGACTGCGTCAATACAGGACGTCTGGCGGATCTGTTCTGTGAAACATGGGGCGGCGGGATGCGTTGGATCAACCGCTATGACGGAGGTCCGCATGAGGCGAATTTTCTGAAACTGGATTGTTCCAAAGTGAAAAAGGTATTTGGTTGGAAGCCGCACTTCCATGTAGAAGAGGCGATGGCTGCGACGGTGGAATGGTCGAAGAAGTGGCTTGCCGGAGCGGATATGCGCGAGGTGACGGATGAGCAGATCCGGGCGTATGAGGCTCGGTTTGAAGAAACATAGATAGATGCAGGCGGCTGCACGAAAGGTGTGTCTGGCAGCAGGCAGAGCTGATACGGCTGCGGCAGAGAACGGTAGCAAAAGCAGGAGGAGAAACATGTCAGAAGAAAAAGTAACCCTGTCGGACGGAAAAGAGGCTGCGCGTCAGCAGATTCTCGATCTGGTGGCAGAGTATTGTGATAAATATCATAATCAGAAAAAAGAATTTACCGAGGGACAGCGGATTCCGTATGCGTCCCGTGTTTACGATAACCATGAGATGGTCAATCTGGTAGACAGTGCGCTGGAGTTCTGGCTGACCTCTGGACGCTACACCGATCAGTTTGAGGCGGGGCTTGCGAACTACCTGGGCGTCAAATACTGTTCCCTTGTAAATTCCGGTTCCTCCGCGAACCTGATCGCATTTATGGCGCTGACTTCCCCATTGCTGGGAGAGCGCCGGGTGTGCCGCGGCGATGAGATTATCACGGTTGCGGCAGGTTTCCCGACGACGGTAACCCCGGCGATCCAGTATGGCGCAGTTCCGGTGTTTGTGGATGTGACGATTCCACAATACAACATCGACGCCGATAAGCTGGAGGCGGCGCTTTCAGAGAAGACGAAAGCGGTTATGATCGCCCACACACTGGGAAATCCGTTTGATTTACAGAAGGTAAAAGAATTCTGTGACCGCCATAACCTGTGGCTCATCGAGGACAACTGTGATGCTCTTGGAAGCCGCTATGAGCTGAACGGCGAGTGGCATTTTACCGGTACGATCGGAGATATCGGAACGTCCAGCTTTTATCCGCCGCACCACATGACGATGGGCGAGGGCGGCGCCGTGTACACGGACAATCCGCTTTTAAACAAGATTATCCGTTCCTTCCGCGACTGGGGACGCGACTGTGTCTGCCCGTCCGGCTGCGATAACCTCTGCGGTCATCGATTTGACCGCCAGTATGGTGAGCTGCCGCTTGGCTACGACCATAAATATGTATACTCCCATTTTGGATATAATTTAAAGGCGACCGACCTGCAGGCGTCGATCGGCTGCGCGCAGCTTGAAAAGTTTCCATCCTTCGTGGAGCGCAGAAAACACAATTTCGCCCGTCTGAAAGCGGGACTTGCCGGAACCGAGGACGCATATATCCTGCCGGTTGCCTGTGAGCATTCCGATCCGAGCTGGTTTGGTTTCCTTCTGACCTGCCAAGAGGGCGTGGATCGGAACAAGGTAGTCAAATATGTCGAGGAAAAGGGCGTGCAGACGCGTATGCTCTTTGCCGGAAACCTGATCAAGCATCCGTGCTTTGATGAGATGCGGAAAGAAAACTGCGGCTACCGCGTAGCCGGAACTCTGGAAAATACCGACCGTATCATGCGCGATACCTTCTGGGTTGGCGTTTATCCGGGCATGACAGATGAAATGATTGATTATATGGCAAAGACACTTCGTGAGGCATGCCGTCAGTAGGAACGGGGACCACGGCAATTCACAGGCGGGGAGGTACTCTGCCTGTAAGAAAATGCCTGTGAAAATGAGCAGCTGTGACAGAGAATGAACAGTTACAGGAGAAAATGAGGGGACAACCATCATGAATGAGGAAAAATCAGAGAGCCGCAGGGCGGTCAAACTGC
>ERZ780154.1433-NODE-1433-length-11782-cov-1.7134_pt1 | contig 11782 bp, 10 predicted proteins | sample MGYA00511568_ERZ780154 | MGnify/ENA primary metagenome ERZ780154 (study PRJEB29588, sample SAMEA2142525) | human gut metagenome | biome: human gut; feature: human-associated habitat; material: faeces | place: Denmark | collected 2008/2010 ...
ACACATAGCGGGTTTCATTCACAATAGCTTTGTAATCGTCCAGTTTCAGACTTTGCATAGCAGCCGGATCCTGCCGCACTCCTCCCCGCATATCCGCCCCGGGATGAATCATGATCATATTAGACCCCATTTCGGAAATCTGAGCCCGGATGCTACGCTTCGACCCCTGACCAATAGCCAGCATTGTAATCACCGAAGCCACTCCAATGATAATTCCCAACATGGTCAGGAAACCTCTCATTTTATTATTTCCCAAAGCCCGTAAGGCTATTCTGAATAAATTTGTAAAATTCATAACTTCAAATTAACGATGAATAATGAATACTTCCCTTCATTTTCAGTCTTCTGTTTTTGGTAAAGCTGCCAGCGTGTCTTTTGCCGAAGCAATCTGCCCATTCCGGGTATCCTGGATCACATGCCCGTCTTTCAGCACAATTGTACGGCTGCTGTAGGCCGCCAATTCCGGATTATGGGTCACAAAAACGATTGTACGGCCACGGGCATGCAACTCCTGAAACAAAGTCAGGATTTCAAAAGAAGTGCGGGTATCCAGGTTTCCGGTCGCTTCATCAGCTAAAATCAAGACCGGATCATTGACCAAAGCCCGGGCAATTGCTACCCGTTGCTGTTGCCCTCCGGACATCTGATTGGATTTATGGTAGAGCCGTTCACTCAAGCCAACAGCCTCCAAAGCCTCAATCGCCCTTTTTTCCCTCTCTTTTGAAGAAACTGCCGAATTATACATCAAGGGTAACTCTACATTCTCTATAGCCGTAGTCTTGGGCAACAAATTATAGGACTGAAATACAAACCCAATCTTATGATTCCGCAATTCTGCCCGGTCATTTTTACCCATTTCCCGTACCGAATATCCATCTAAACGATACTCTCCGGATGTTGGAGTATCCAAACATCCCAACAGATTCAATAAAGTAGATTTCCCGGATCCGCTTGTACCCATGATTGTTACAAATTCCCCATTCTGAATGGTAAATGATACTCCCCGCAATGCATGCACGGTCTCACTTCCTACCAGAAAATCCCGTTTTATATCCTTCAATTCAATAATTGCATTCATCATTTCAGTCCCAGTTTTTACTTCTTACTTCTCTTATTGTCTCCAGGACGTTTAGGCATGAACGGACTGGACTCAGTCTCTCCTCCTTCAGGGGCAGCAATAGCTTGCCTGCTACCGGTCTCCATTCCAATGATCACCTCTTGTCCTTCTGTCAAACCTCCTGTCACCTCAACCATTGAGCTGGTTGTAGTTCCGGTTTGGATTTCAACCTCCTGCAAAGCCTCTCCATCCTTTATCCATACAGTTTTTTGTAAGGCCGGATTATCAACATGTATCGGCTTCAAGGTAATGCCGCTGGCTTCTGCCATGGCCTGATCCGGTACAAATTTCAAGGCCTTCGGTGAAATCGTCAGCACATTATTTTTTTCAAGATTATAAATAGAAACCGTTGCAGTCAAACCTGGTTTCAATTTCAAATCGGGATTCGGAGCACTGATAACCACTTCATATGTCACAACATTCGATTCAACCGTAGCTTCCAAACGGACTTGTGTCACCCGGCCTTCAAAAATATCTTCTGAATAAGCGTCCACTCCAAAAGTAACCCGCTGCCCAACTTCCACCTTTCCTATATCTGCTTCATCCACATCTGCGATTACCTGCATTTCTGTCAAATCTTTTGCAATGGTAAACAGCGTCGGAGTTTCAAAACCCGCAGCAACCGTCTGCCCTTCCTCCACTTCACGGCTAATGACAACTCCGTCTATCGGGCTGGTGATCACAGCGTATCCCAGATTACGTCTCACTTTAATAATATCGGCCTTTGACTTCTCATAAGTACTCTTAGCTTTTTCATAATTATAGGTTGCCGTTTCATAATCACTGTCACTGATCAATTTTTTCTCAAACAGTACCTTACTCCGTGCATAATTTTTCTGTTGATAGTCATACTCTGCCTTCGCATTATTCAACTGGGCTTCCTGAGACTCCAATTCTGCCTGTAGGGTGACTTTATCCATCTCAGCAATCAGTTGGCCTTTCTTTACAACACTGTTGTAATCAACATATATCTTATCAATAATCCCAGACACCTGTGTACCCACATCTACTTTAGTCACCGGTTCCACAGTACCTGTCGCAGAAACTGCATCCGACATGGAGCTACGGACAACTTTTGATGTCTGCCAGTCGATTTTCCCTTTTGAAGAACATCCGTGGAAACAATAGGAACATACTCCCAAAACAAGTAGCAGTCCACCGATAGTTACAAGTCTTTTCTTTTTCATATCTTTAATTGTTACAAAGTTTGCTGCATGTATGTATCACTCAATCCGAATTTCTTTTCCCTGATAGAAATTCAACAGTTGCATGTTCAGTATCGCCATGTATTTTGCCTGGCTTACTTCCAGTCGGGCAGACATCAGATTATTCTTTTCCGTCAACATCTCCAGGGTATTTTTCATTCCTAAAAAAAACTGTTCTTGTATCAGATTAAAAGATAATTCAACAGCTTTCAGGTTTTCTTGTGCAGAACGGAAACGATCCTGTGCAGACACTGCATCCTGATATACAGTTTCAATGGATTTCAATAAATCCTTCTGTACATTTTCGTAATTCAATTCTGCATTTTCAATATTCAATTTAGCAAGGTTCACAGCAGTCTTATTAGAACGGTTACTGAAAATGGGAACACTCAGTGTCAGACCAATATTTTCACTCCAATTATGTTTCAACTGACTGGACCAGTTACTTCCGGATGCGTGACTTGTCCCTAAGCCTGCTGACAATCTTAAACTAGGCAGATAACCAGCCCAGGCTTTCTGCTTCTCCAAACTGGCAACTTTGATATTCAGTTGATTGTATTCAATTTCCGGCATCACTTTCAAAGAAGTCAGATACACACTTTCTTTTGAAGGTAACAGGCTCAACACTTCTTCATCCGTCAATTCAGGTAAAATCAATTCCATTTGGTCATTAATCCCCAACTCCAGTAACTGTTTTAAGTCTAAACGTGCATTTGCCAACGAAGTCTGTGATACCACCAATTGATATTTATCTGAAGTATATTGCGATTCCAGCTGTGCAAAATCAGCCTGCGACAATGAACCGGCATTCATCAATTCTTTTCCCCTGTCACGTTGCGCCTTTGACACCTCCACCGTATTTTCATTAATCCTGACATTTTCTTCTGCATACAATATCTGAACAAAAGCCTGGGTTATAGCCAATTCAATATTATTTTCAGACTCTTTGATCGTCAATTCCTGTACTTGATTCTGTAACCCCAACTGTTGCAAGTTTTTCTTCAGCTTACCTCCCTGAAAAAGCATAACAGAAGAATTCAGGTCATAACTCCCCGAATAAGAATTTTTATCTCCAGCCTCCGGACGGGGACGGTTAATGTAATTATGCCCGGAAGAAAATGCCAGGGAAGGCAAACGTTGTGCCTTCGCTTCCTCCGTATTCTCTAAACTTTCATTCAGAGCTATCCGGCTTTTCTGAATCTGAATATTGTGTTTACGGGCATACTCTATGCACGACCTTAAATTCCAGGACTCAGGCTTTTCCTGTGACCAGGCGGCTAATGAAAACAAACAAAATAGCGCCAATGTCCAACTTCTTACACATGTTATCATATCTGATGGTTTTATTCATGATTTCATTTCTTTACCCCTTCTCTTTCATTTTCACGCTACAAATCTATTTACTCTCCGTTTTTCCAACAACTTTAATATACGGATACCCCATTCTTTCCGACAAAACCCCTCCTTTTTTCGACCAACATTTCTATATTCTTTTACCGCTCCCCCGATTAATGGCATCTTTTTTGTTGTAATTTTGCACATCAGAACACTATTTAAAACTTATTTCTATGAAACTGAAACATTACCTGTGGGCAGTCCTTTGCTCAGGATTTCCTTTATATAGTGTTGCCCAACCGGCCAATACTGTTTCCAATGAAAACAGTGAATTTGTACCATTTGGTAACATGGATAAATGGATGGTACGGGTAGTAAACGAGTCATTTGTGATCGGAGGAAATACTAAATTTTTGTATGAAATTGCCGAAGGTGACACTTTAAAAGACAATACTCCTTATAAAAATACCACCTCTCCCTGGGGCACTTCTACCGTCATGGCAAAAGTCAGCGGCATTTATAAAGCCAGTGTTACCATCTTCCCGGAAAAAAGGGACAGTGGTTACTGCGCCCGTCTGGAAACCCGCATGGAACATGTCAAAGTGTTAGGATTAATCAATATATCAGTTCTCGCTACAGGAACAATCTTTATGGGAGAAGTGATTGAACCTGTCAGGGATACAAAAAATCCGCAAAGTAAATTAAACAATAACATTCCATTCACGAAACGCCCTCAAGCGTTGGAATTTGATTATAAAGTATATCCCGGAGGTGAACAAATAAAAGCCACCGGATTCAGCCGTATTACTAAAATTCCGGAACAAAATAATGCAGAAGCTTGTTTGCTATTACAACACCGATGGGAAGACGAAAAAGGAAATATTTTCGCTAAACGGGTGGGCACAGCTTACGAACGTTATAATCAAGAAGTCAAAGAATGGCAGAACGGACACCGGATTACAATCCATTACGGAGATATTACCGGTCAGTCTTTCTTCCAACCTTATATGGGACTGACTGAAGGAGAAAATACACAATATTGTCAAAACAGCAAAGGGGTAATGGTGCCTATTCAGGAAATAGGCTGGGCTGAACCGGACACCACACCAACCCACATCATCCTGCGCTTTTCTTCCGGTCACGGAGGGGCCTACATCGGTACACCAGACGCCAAATTCTGGATCGATAATGTCAAACTCATTTACTAAATGACACAGAGGGATTCCCTCTGTGTTCTTTCAATGCCTGTACCATCATTCGGGCAAAACGGTCTGAAGCCCCGGCAGTCCCCAAACGCCGGATTATTTCATCATAATTACGTAACATTTTTTCCCGCTCCCGCTCGCTATAAAGAATACGTGACAATTCATTCAATACATTCCGTTCTGTTAAATGTTGCATCATTAATTCTTTAACCACTTCTCCTCCAAAAATCAGATTTACAAGGGAAATATATTTCACTTTTACGAAGGTTTTGAACAAGTAGTAGCTGAAACGACCTCCTTCCCCACTATAACAAACCACTTGTGGTGTTTTCAGAATAGCAGTTTCCAGTGTTGCTGTTCCGGAAGTTACCAGAGCAGCTTTCGCCTGGCTCACCAACCGATAGGTTTGTCCATATAAAATTCTCACCTGCCTGCCATTCAAATAAGGAGCATAATCCTCATCTTTCATCGAAGGAGCACCCGCAATGATAAACTGATAATCAGGGAAATGCTCGATCATCTTCAGCATGGTCGGCAAGACATATTTCAATTCCTGGCTACGGCTTCCCGCCAACAAAGCAATAATTGGTTTATCAGGCAACTGCATAGCCTGAATAAAATCAGCAAAAGACTCTTTTTGGTAAGGCCTACCCGCAATTGCATCCACCAAGGGATTTCCTCCATAATAAACGGCATAATTGTATTTCCTGTAAAATTCCGTTTCAAAAGGAAAGATCGTATACATCCGGTCGACATATCTTTTAATTTTTTTTACCCGGCCTGTATTCCAGGCCCACAATTTAGGCGAGATATAATAAAACACTTTCAGTCCGATACTTTTCGCAAAACGGGCAATCCGCAGGTTAAAGCCGGCATAATCTACCAGAATCACCACATCGGGGCGCCATTTCCGGATATCCTCACAACACAAGCGGATATTAGCCTTAATCTTATCCAGATTTTTTAAGACTGTTATAAACCCCATGACAGCAGTATCCTTGTAATGCCTGACGATCTCAGCACCGGCATCACGCATAAAATCACCTCCCCAGCCACGGACTTCCGCCTCTGCATCCTCTTTTTTCAACCCTTTTATCAAATTGGAGGCATGTAAATCCCCGGAAGCCTCACCTGCAATAATATAATAACGCATAAAAATCGTTTTATTGATTATCTGAAAACAAAAATAGCAAATTACAGGCCAAATCATTACTTTTGTCAACGATCATACTAAAATTTAATTTTAGTGTGCTGGAATTTTTCAACCGCAAGCACATTAATATACAGCATAAAATATGAACCTGGCAGGGAAGAAAGTAGCCTATATCACTTTAGGATGCAAACTGAATTTTTCTGAAACTTCAACAATAAAACACAGTCTGGAAAAAGCCGGAACAATGACAGCCGGCGAAAAAGACGATGCGGATATTTTTGTCATCAATACCTGTAGTGTCACAGACATGGCAGAAAAAAAAGGCCGTCAACTCATCCGGAAGATTATACATCATCATCCGGAAGCCTATATTGTTGTCGTTGGATGTTATGCCCAACTCCGTGCAAAAGAAATTATGGCCATCGAAGGAGTTGATCTGGTTTTAGGCGCAGGAGATAAATTCAACGTCGCACATTATTTACAACATCTTGAAACAGTACAGCAGCATGATCCCCATTCCTGCGATGTCTTTAAATTAGCCGATTTTGATTTGGCTTATTCTTTTGGCGACCGGACCCGTTGTTTTCTTAAAATACAGGATGGATGTGATTATTTCTGTACTTACTGTACCATTCCATTTGCCCGCGGACGTAGCCGGAGTGCAACAATCCTACAAATCAAAACAGCTATCCGGGAAGTGGCAGCAAAAGGAATTAAAGAAGTTATTCTAACCGGAGTAAACACAGGCGATTTCGGACGCGGAGGGGATGAAAAGTTCCTGGACCTGATCAAAGAACTGGACCAAACGGATGAAATCAAAAGATACCGCATATCATCTGTAGAACCCAATTTATTGACCGACGAAATCATTGAATTTGTTGCCAGGTCCCGTCACTTCATGCCTCATTTTCATATTCCCCTGCAATCAGGCAGTAATGAAGTCCTGAAATTGATGCACAGACGTTACTCCCGGGAATTATTTGCAGAGAAAATCAAGAGGATAAAATCCTTACTACCGGATGCATTCATTGGTGTAGATATCATTGTTGGCATGCGGGGAGAAACCGAAACCTTTTTCCAGGATTCCCGGGATTTTATCGCAGCTCTTCCCATCTCCCGCCTGCACGTGTTCCCCTATTCAGAACGTCAGGGAACCAAAGCCCTCGACATCCCGTTCGTTGTCTCACAGGAAGATAAACATCAGCGGGTAAGCGAAATGCTGCAGATCTCAGAACAGAAACTGACTCAATTCTACCATCAATTTGCAAGTCAGACGCGCCCTGTCTTGTTCGAAGACAATAAAATCGGAAAATACATCTGTGGATTTACTGACAATTACATAAAAGTACAATACCCGTATGATTCTCAATTAGCCAACCAAATCATCCCGGTTACATTGGACTCACAAACAATATGCATGGATGAATAATCAGATAAACATAAATCATTATTTTCTGAAGACCAAAACAAACACAAGCCTAATAATCAGGTTACCTGTATTTATTGATTCTAATTAACAATATTTAATTAGTTATGCGAATATAATTTCTTACCTTTGTATAAGAATCAATTTCATAGTTTGTTTCTGTTTAGGGTTAGTAATGTAAGTCGCCATCATTAGTTTGGTGACTTACTTTTTTATTTCATACAATATTTATAATTTTGTCCCGACAGAATTACATGAACAAACACAATGCAAATATTAATCACCGGCTGTGCCGGATTTATTGGCTATCATCTTTCAAAAACACTTTCCACGCAAGGAGTCACAGTTTATGGTATAGATTCACTCAATCATTACTATGATATAACGCTTAAACATGCCCGACTTCGGGAATGTGGAATTCAAAACGTATCTTATGGCCGGGAAAAAAACTCAGCACTTTATCCCTCTTTCCGGTTTCAGCAAATCGATTTAAGTGATAAAGAAACCTTAGAAAATATTTTTCAATCCAATCATTTTGATTGTATCGTCAATTTGGCAGCACAGGCAGGAGTTCGTTACAGCCTGACTCATCCCGAAACCTACATAGAAAGTAATATTGCAGGTTTTCTGAACTTACTGGAACTTTGCCGGCAGTATCACTGTAAGCGACTGATCTACGCCTCATCTTCTTCTGTCTATGGCAATTGTCAAGAGGTGCCTTTCAAAGAAAGCTGCCGCGTAGACCACCCGGTCAGTATTTATGCCGCAACGAAAAAAACCAATGAACTGATGGCATACACCTATTCATGGCTTTACCAGATACAAACCATAGGACTCCGTTTCTTCACCGTTTACGGCCCTTGGGGACGCCCCGATATGGCCCCCATTTTATTTGCCCGTTCCATCCGGGATAAACAACCCATCAAGGTTTTTAATAATGGTAATCTATCCCGGGATTTCACATATATTGATGACATTATTGAAGGAATTATCAAGATTATCAATCGCCGGGAACTCGTCCGCGAAGATACTCCGGGAGTACCTGCTGTAATATACAATATCGGACACGGCTCACCGGTTCGCCTAATGGATTTTATCCACCTGCTGGAGGAAAACCTGGGCCAGAAAGCCCAAAAAGAATTTGTCGGAATGCAGCCCGGAGATGTTTACCAGACCTGGGCCGATACTTCCAGATTAAGGGAAGATTATAATTATACTCCTGCAACTTCATTGGAAGAGGGTATCAAACAATTTGTAGAATGGTTTAAAACCTTTCATTTCTAGTAAATGCATACAACTATTTTTAAATCGCCCATCCGGCATTTTATAAAGGCAAAAATCAATGGAGGTGCAGTGCTTCTTTTTGTAGCTCTGGCAGCTATGATCATAGCCAACACCTCCCTCCGGGATGCTTACGATAGCTTTTTTGCCAAAGAGATTATACTTCAATTCGGCGATATAAATCTATTTCATGTACACGGTAACAATATGACCTTTATGTCATTGATCAATGATGCTTTAATGGCTATATTTTTCTTTTCCGTCGGTCTTGAAATTAAACGGGAACTGCTAGTGGGGGAACTTTCTAATCCCCGCAAAGCTTTACTTCCTGTTATTGCAGCTTGTGGCGGTATGATTGTTCCGATTGTAATCTTCACGGCCATTTGTCCGGAAGGAACAGCCAGTCAAGGGGCTGCAATTCCTATGGCCACGGATATCGCCTTTTCACTGGGAGTTTTATCCCTATTGGGAAAAAAAATACCGTTAAGCCTGAAAATTTTTCTGACAGCTTTTGCTGTAGTCGATGATATTGGTGGAATCATGGTCATCGGGGCTTTCTATAGCAGCGATTTGGTTACTTCTTATCTTCTATGGGCTTTATTGTTCATATTCCTTCTTTTCATTGGAGGGAAATTAGGCATTAACAGTAAGTTATTTTATATTTTCTTTGGTATCATTGTCTGGTATCTTTTCCTGAATTCCGGAATTCATCCCACGATTTCAGGAGTGATTGTCGCTTTTACTGTCCCGGCACGACCTATTATGAACATCTATAAATACATTGGTGAAATTCGGGAAAGTCTCAAAAAATTACCAGAGATGAATCGTACCAACGATAATAAATATATGTTAAGTAATTCAGAATTATCCATTTTGCGGCATGTTGAATCAGCCTCCGATAAGGTCATCAGTCCTCTGCAATCCATGGACGATAACCTGCAACCTCTGGTAAACTATATAGTCATGCCACTTTTTGCATTTGCCAATGCCAGCATCACTTTCACCAACTTCACCCCATCTGATTTAGGAGGCGTGACTCTTACGGTATTTATAGCTTTGGTATTAGGAAAACTCATCGGTATTTTTTCCTTCACCTGGATTGCCGTAAAATACAAATGGCTGAACATGCCCGATCACATGAATAACAAAAGCTTGTTCGGAGTTGCCATGCTAGGTGGAATTGGATTTACTGTTTCTCTTTTTATTGCCAACCTATCCTATGCCGGTCTGCCAGAAGTAGGAAGTACTCTTTTAAATCAAGCTAAAATGGGCATCATCGGCGGATCTCTTTTTGCCGGAACCTGCGGTTATCTGATCTTAAATTACGTTTTCAAGAAAAAAACAACAGAGAATTAAAATTTCTTTGATCACATAAAATAATAAAATATAAGGAATATGAAGACAACATGTATAGCAGTCATTCTTATCATACTCATATTATTATCGGGTTGCAAGCACCAGCAAGAACCTGAGCGACAAGTAGTGACTGTAGAAAAAGTAGGTACCGATGACGTAGAAATTTACGGAGAATATGTGGGACAAATCCGGGCCAAGAGTTTTGTGGAGATTCGGGCACGTGTGGAAGGGTACCTTGAAGCCATGCTTTTCGAAGAGGGGAGGCGCGTGAAACGGGGACAACCTCTATTCAAAATAAACAGTGATCTTTATAAAGCCCGCGTAGACAAGGCCCGGGCACAATTAGCCAAAGACCAGGCACAAGAAGCCAAATCCGCCCGTGACGTAGAGCGCCTGCGCCCCCTATACGAACAAAAAGCCGCCAGCCAGCTCGACCTGGACAATGCCATCGCGGCATACGAGAGCGCTAAGGCCAACGTGGCTATGAGCAAAGCCGACTTAACGCAGGCAGAAATGGAATTGGGGTACACCACGGTAATATCCCCCATCGACGGATACATCAGCGAGCGTAACGCAGACATCGGCACCCTCGTGGGACCCGGTGGTAAATCACAATTAGCCACCGTCGTGGAAAGTGATGAAGTGCTGGTAGATTTCAGTTTGCCTGCATTGGACTATTTGCGTAGTCAACAACGCAACGTGACACTGGGCGAGAAGGACGCAAACCGCTCCTGGCAACCGAACGTGACGATTACACTGGCAGACAACTCCATCTACCCGATGACGGGTATCGTGGACTTTGCCGATCCGCAGGTAAATCCGCAGACGGGAACCTTCGGTGTTCGTGCAAAGCTGCCCAACCCGGACCGGAAGTTATTGCCCGGACAGTTCACAAAGGTAAAATTATTATTAGACGTACGGGAAAATGCGCTGGTCGTTCCCAGCAAGGCCGTCATCATCGAGAAAGGTGGTGCATTTATCTATGTCGTGCGAAAAGACAGTACGGCTGAAAAACGCTTCATCGAGATCGGACCGGAAGTGAACAACACAACCGTGGTAGAACGTGGTTTGGGTCCCGACGAGTTAGTTGTAGTGGAAGGTTATCACAAACTAACCCCCGGAACTTTGGTAAAACCCGTCTCAGAAGAAGCTAAAAAAGAGGAGGACGTACAATGATGAAACCAGGGTTCTTTATTGACAGGCCGATCTTCTCGGCCGTACTTTCTATACTCATCGTACTGGTAGGCTTCATCGGCTTGACGTTGTTACCTATCGACCAGTACCCGCAAATCACGCCCCCCGTGGTGAAAATTTCAGCCTCCTATCCGGGAGCAAGTGCCGTGACCGTATCCCAGGCCGTAGCAACCCCTATCGAGCAGGAATTGAACGGTACCCCCGGTATGCTCTATATGGAATCCAGTAGTTCCAACTCGGGAGGGCTTAGTATCACGATTACGTTCGACATCTCTACTAATGCCGAATTGGCCGCTGTAGATATACAGAACCGGGTAAAACTGGCCGAATCACGCCTGCCCTCTGAAGTGATCCAGAACGGTATCAAGGTAGAAAAACAATCTGCCAGCCAGTTGATGACGCTGGCCCTGACCTCCAAAGACCCGCGGTTCGACGAGATATACCTCAGCAACTTCGCCACGATGAATGTGCTCGACGTGCTGAAACGTATCCCCGGCGTAGGACGGGTTT
>ERZ780154.1435-NODE-1435-length-11751-cov-1.96366_pt1 | contig 11751 bp, 5 predicted proteins | sample MGYA00511568_ERZ780154 | MGnify/ENA primary metagenome ERZ780154 (study PRJEB29588, sample SAMEA2142525) | human gut metagenome | biome: human gut; feature: human-associated habitat; material: faeces | place: Denmark | collected 2008/2010 ...
CAAAAGACGAATACAATCCCATAAAAGCACCGTAAATCTCACCAATAGAAGAATAGTGATCTTCTGCTTTTAACTTCATATCTGAATCCGCTTCAAGCAATTTTTCACAGGACAACATGGATAGTGCCAAAATTATCACTGCCAATTTTTCAAAAAATAATTCTATTTTCATCTTTCTTCTGTTTTCAACGTTAGAAACCAAGGCGGATACCTAATTTAAATGTAGTAGCTCCCGGTACTTTTCCATAGTCTACCCCCAACATATAATGATCATAAGAATAAGCAAATTCCGGATCACATCCCAGGTATTTAGTCCACGTAATCAGGTTATCAGCCGATAGATATGCCTGTACTTTCCGGAAAATCCATAACTTGTTCGGATACTCGTAATTTAAGGTTAGATTCTTCAATTTCAGGTATGACCCATCTTCAATCCAACGGGATGAAAAAGTACTATTACCCATAGGATCACCATATACGGCACGCGGTACATCAGTTTGTTGTCCTTCATATCTCCAGGCCGACAATACAGCCTGAGTCTGACCGAAATAATCTTTCATACTTTCCCCCTGCCGGCGGACAGCATTGTAAATATCATTACCATAAGAATAGGTAAACCGTGCATTCAGAGTAAAATTCTTGTAGCGGAATGAGGTATAAAATCCTCCATAGAAATCAGGAGTAGCATCTCCCAGAATCACCCGGTCATCCTGATTGATCACACCATCTTTATTCTGATCCATAAAATGCATATCTCCGGCAGCATAGTTCAAGCCTTTATAATTCTTCAGATCAGCAGCTTCAGCTTCTGCCGTCGTAGAAAATACTCCTTCAGCCTGCAAGCCATAAAAAGCATAAGGACTTTCCCCAACCCGGGTAATGATTTGTCCACCATCCGTTAAAGTAATCACCGATTCGTTCGATCCTCCCAACGCTTTTATTTCCGCCTTATTCCGGGATAGGGTTGCCCCTAATGCCCACTCAAAATTCCCTTTCCGCAAAGCCACCGCATTCACGCTCAACTCAATTCCTTGATTTATCATACGTCCCGAATTAATATAACGGAACTTAGAACCAAAAGCATCCCCCAGATCCTGACGAACCACCATATCTTTCGTTTCATCACGGAACCAATCTACCGCAATGGCAAATTTACGTCCCTGTGTAGCAAAGTCCAGTCCAAAATTCACTCCATCTACATATTCCTGAGCTAATTTATCATTTGGAATATTTCCGCGAACAATGCCTCCCATTGATTCAAAATTTGTCCCTTCATAATAATACTCTCCCAACATCGGAGGCATCATGGCATTCCCTTTTCTTGAAAATTCTGCCCGTAATGTCAAATCACTCACAAAATCAAAATTTCTCAGAAACGGAGCCCCTTTCATTCTCCATGCCAGATTAGCGGAAGGATAAAAATTGAACAAAGCACTGTTTTCTCCGGTGACAGAGCTTGCATCCGCAGATACACTTATTCCTGCATACAATTGTTTACGGAATGCATAAGCTACATTTAAATAATAATTTCCAAAGGTCCACAGATTATCATAACCACTTAAATTCTTTCCGGAAGCGTCTTTTACACTGCTGATATTCTGATTATAATCGGTAGCTGTATTCAACCCCTTCGCAAACTCATAAAGACGATTCAAACGCAAGAGTTGTGCTCCGGCATTTGCTGTCAGCTCATGATCTTTACGGAAAGTTTTTTCATAATTCAAAGCTATATTTCCATAATAGGTAAACGCTTTACTTACCCCGTCACGGACTGTATTTTCAGCCCGTCCACCTTCCAGAGGTAAGATGGATTCAGTAGAAACACCCGGAATAAAAAACTTATCAGTAGCATAAGAATAGTGAATACCAGCAAGTCCTTTCAGCGATAATCCATACCCGATATCATAATTTACGCCTAAATTTACCAAAGTCTCATATTGGTTATTTTCTCCGGTAACTTCCCGGGCCAACATAGCCGGATTACTCACCCTGAACAAGTCAATCGGAGCCCAGACAGACAACTCCTGTCCTGCGGTCCCTCTTTTATATGGACCTTCAATAGCAGGTTTTAAAATAGCTGCTAATAATGGATTCACTTCCGGTACCATACCTTGCTCATGGATAACAGATTGCAAATAATTAAAGGACATATTAGTAAACATACTCACCTTACGTGACATCTGCATATCTCCGTTAAAACGTAAGAAATAACGGCTCAATTTCGAACCATCCATAATGCCTCCCGTATTCAGATAACCACCCATCAAAGCATATTTAGCCACAGCATCCCCACCCTTTACCTTTAATAAATTTTCTGTTGTAAAAGCTGGTTTGAAGATTTCTTTCTGCCAATCTGTACTATTTTTATAGGTATAATCTTTCGATCCGTTTTTTAAAAATGGATAGGCTTCCAAAAGTTCATCTCCCTTATACTGAGTCAATCCCAACCGGGTAAGATACTGACGGAACTGATCCCCATTCAGTAAAGACAACGTCCGACCCACAAAACTCACTCCATTCACGGTTTCCACTTCAACCCGGGTATCCATATCCAAAGCATGTTCTGTATTCACTAAGATCACTCCGTTCGAAGCCGCAGAACCATACACAGCTGCATCATACCCTTTCACCACAGTGATATCGGATAATTCCTTAATAGAAACAGTATTCAACAAATTTCTCGAATAACCGGTAAAAGCCAATGACAAATTTTGGTCTGTCAACACAGGCATACCATCCATAACGATCAAAGGAGTATTTTGCCCGATCAATGAATGCGTCCCCCGCAAAGAAAGGAAATTACCTTCCCCAGGCATACCACTCTTTTGTAATGCCCGGATTCCAGGTATAGTCCCTGCCATCAGTTCATCCACAAATATGTGTCCCCGTTCTGTTTCATCCACACTGACAACAGAAGAAATTCCGGTCTTTTCTGCACTCCGTTTTTTCTTTAACGGTAATACTATTTCTTCCGGATATCCCTTTATAGTCAAGGGTATCAAATATATAGAAAGAGAGGTCCGGCCATACAATAAAATTTGTTCTTCATGAAATCCCGGATATTTCACAATAATATGATGGGGAATTTCATTCACTGACAGTACAAACTCTCCTCTATTATCCGTTAACTCCGATTTAGTCATATTATCTGCAGACACAGAAACTCCCTCTAAAAGAGTATCAGTAACAGAATTAAAGATTTTTCCCCGGATTTCTATTTTCTTTTGCTCTTGCGCATAAACCAGATTCACGGCAAATAGCAATAATACCAGTATAAAATTTCTCATGTTCATAGCGCAAGTCATTAATAAATATTAGCACTGGGTTGAAAGAATACTGAATAAACCGACAATACTTGTTTGGTTCCGGTACCGCCTACAGCACGCATCGAAATCTGGGTCGGTGTTTCTGCATAAACATCACGAATGGTTACCCGCTTTGTTATAGTAACCAGAGTTCCATCAGTAATATCTTTATAGTCCTTCATATTCACCAATGTCACATATTCTCCATTAATATAAATTTCAAAATCTGTTGTCAGGTCATCACTCTTTTTAAATACAAATTCAAATTTGTATTCTCCCGGAATCTGTGTGATCTGCCGGAAAGTTCCCGATAGTGTCGTTTTACCTAATGTCCAGCTTAACTCAGCATTAAAAGGTTCAGTATTACTGGCATCAATAGGAGAAACAGTTATCTTATAACCATTTTCCCGACTGGATTCCACAACCGGAATATCTGTAACGGGATCATCCGGATTAACACCCGAAATCTGCACATTTATAGACTCAGCCTTCTTCGTATAAATATCATTCATCACATAAGTCTGGCCTGAACCATCCGAGGGGAAAATCATGGACCTTGGTATATACAAATCTGTAACCTGCCATACCAATCCGTTCGAAAACTCCATCAAATTTCCCAGCTGATGATATTTAGGATACCACACAGAATTATACATGGAATAAATTTTATCTATTCCTGCAAAATCTGCATAACTGCCTGAATAAGGAATAGACCGGGTTAGCCAGGTATTTACTTTCGTAGAATCTTCCGCTGTTGGTGTTTCTCCGGTATATCCCCGAAAAGCTTTATAATACCCCTCAATCTCCTCCTGTAATACCCAGTCAGGGGTCAGCAATAAAGTGAAAAGTTGATTTTCACGATCTAACTTTGTCTGGTTATAAAAACGATTGACATATACAAAGACAGAATCATACAACGGACGTCCAATGGCATCCACTTCTCCGGTAGGCTGGCTATTTTTTTCGTCAAATACGGTATCCTGCCTCGCATTAATCAACTCTTGTAAAATCGTATATTCTGTAGACGATTGTAAATAATCTTTCAAATTCGGTTGTAATTCCAACCATCCACCAATTTCGTGAACAACACCATCTCTGCAAATCATATCCGTCTTCACCAATCTACAATCATTCACCCGGAAACTCACATCATCGTCCGAATAAATCCCCAGCTTCTTTCCCGAAAAAGAAGTCACCCGGATTTGATTTTGCATATCCACAGTTGTATAGGGTAACATGGAAATATGATTCTTGATCGTCAATATCCGTAAAGAATCTGACAAGCCTGACAAATCAGGTACCTTATCATTTGCAGGCACCCAAACTGTCAGTTCCGTCTTACCGGAAAAAATCGTATCAGCCCCTGCTTCTTTCAGTAAAGTTACAAACTGAGCATATTCCGGGCACCCTTGCAAATATTCCAATACCGTCTGGTTTGTTACAGTTGCCTGTCCTACCTCATAATGGTCATCCCATTTAGGAGTACACGCCGCTAGCAAAAGCAACATCAACCATATCGTTAACTTGTTTTGTATCATAATTGTATTAAATTATCGGTTCTAAAATAAACATATCCAGCAACATTTCCCCCTGACGGGACCCAACAGCTACCCGAATAGTATGAGGCTTAGTTTCTGTAAAAGTAACTGTACCCAATTTGGTGATCCAATAGTTATCATATCCGGGAGTATAAGCTGTAAATTCACCACCTATAGTATTTCCATCTATCGATACTTTATATTTACCACCTGTATTTTTTGTCGTTTTATAAAATGGCCATACACTATAAGTTCCCTTAGGTATAGGAGGAGTTACAAACTCAACAAATCCAACTGGTCCCGGAGAGATGTACAGACAATCTCCATTCAGAAATCCATTTCCCTTAAAGTTATAAGTGCCTTCGGTAAATACGACATAGGCCACAGCATCTCCTTTAGTCACCGGCGTCGATTCCCATTTTATATAAGGAGCATAATCCTCAGCTTCCATCAAAGTCTGTGTTTTTCCTAAGCCTTCCTGTCGGTAAGTAGATATTTTTTCAAAATTTACATAATCGGTCAATTCCACTAAAGTGATTATAGAAGCCGGATCTGCCATCTTCAACACCCCATCCAATTCATGCAACACTCCATTCTTCAAAGGAATATTATAAGACGTTTCATTCAAAAACTTCACCCCTCCATCCGTCGCATCTTCATTAAACAGGATATCAATAATTCCGTCATCTTTAGCCAGTATCAATTTATTGGCAGCCATTGTTTCCAAGGCTACTCCTTTCTCATCTACCAACTGATGAGCAAGAGAACTGGAGCCATCTCCGGCTTTGGTCACAGAACCATATTCCAATCGTTGTATAATGTCTTTCCCATACATTTCACGGTTCAATAAATGATAACGTACATATTGTTCCACCTCTGTATCACTTAAAGGCAATTTTGCTTTCAACTCTGCAAAATTGGCATATCCTTTTGCATGATACACTTCATCCGGCACTACAAACAAAGTTCTCCTGCACTTCATATTCTTCACTTTATTATCCTGCAATTGGGAAAATAAAGTTTTCGTTGAATCAGGGCAAGCCTCAATCATCTCGTTCATAATCGAATAACGGTCTGCATGCTCCTGAAGATAATCCATAAAAGTACTTACTACCGGATCAATCACCTGGTCGATTTCATGTATAATTCCATTCACCATGACTTTATCGTAATTGATAATTTTAGATTCCTGATTCAGATACACAGCGCCATCATCCCCGGAAGTAAACAGACAAGCCAGATAATCACCACTAGCCGTAGAATCAGCCAACTTACCATTTCTAAAAGAAGACAAATACATAGTGGTATTCGGTAAAGTGTGATACTTTACTAATGTTTTCGCATCTTCCTGATCCAGATCACCAACCCGGTCAATGCCGTATTTCTCTTTCAGATAGCCCAATAAGGCCTCATTATTCACAATAAAACAGGTCATCGGAGTAGTACTTAACCGGAAAGTCTCTCCCATACCAGCTTGAAGAATCAAGTTATACCATTCCGTATATTGAGGAGTCTCAGCCAGGTAATCCAGTACAACCAATTCATCGAAAGCCATAAACTTCCGGTCTTTGTTATCATCTTCACATCCGAAGAGTGGTAACATTACTGCTATTATTATAATCAAATATTTTTTCATGCCAGTTTACTTTTATTGGTAAGCTTCATTTTGTATCAATAATCCACCGCTCCGATCAATATCATCTTTATTAATCGGGAAGTAGAAACTTCCTGTCTTGGACAGTTTAGTCTGGTAGATCGGGCGCTCATTCAATGAAATATTCTTCAAGAGAATATTCACAACCATTGTTTTAAATTTCGAAAAATTATCAATGCGAGCCAAACGCAACAAATCAAACCAGCGTTTCCCCTCACCAACAAATTCTTTTTTCCGTTCATCCAGCAATAAAGTCAGGAAACTTTCTTGTGTATAAACATCTGTTGTACTCAATCCTTCCAAGCCAGCCCGGGTACGCACCTCATTCAATGAATTCACAGCAGTTTCATAATCCGGAGTTGGCAGCATGGCACAAGCTTCCGCATGGATCAAATACACATCAGCATAACGATAAAATATCCAATTCGGGGAACGATTGTTTGTAGGACGTGTATTACCTGCAGTTGAATTGGCCCCACTAGTACCCAAATATTTCCACAAACAACTTTTTGCACTAACAAAAGTGGCTCCTTCTCCCCGTTCATCCAAATCATCATATTCCTGAGGCAAAGAACTGTTGATTTCGTAATAATGACCTGTATTGTTGAAATTAAACCAGGCAAATAATGAATTGTTCTGCGAATTAGCCCCGTCGAAATAAAGCTCAAAAACAGATTCATCGGTCATTCCGGGATAAAAATTGCGAAACCAGTCTGTTTCAAGTTCATACTGCTTACTTCCCATAATCAACTCACAAAGTTGTTTGGACAAATCATATTTTCCGGTCCATAAATAAACCTCCGCCAGAATAGTAGCAGCCCCCCAACCGGTTAAACGACATTTATTCTGCCAGCTCTCGGAACTACTCGTAGCATAAGTATTTGGCAATGACAAAGCGGCATAGAGATCATTCTCGATCGAACTCCAAATCGTATCTTCAGGGCTTTTAGCCATCGTATATCCATACTCATCCGAAACAAAGGGCTCAGTCACCAAGGGTACCTCCCGGAAAGCACGTACCAGATAATAATAAGCTAAACCCCGTAATCCTCTTGCTTCCGCAACGTCCATTTGCATTTCCTTTTCTGTATACAAAGGATCTTTCTCCAATACAGTAGGAGCATACTTAATCACAGAATTAGCAGAATTGATTACCCGATAAAATTCAGCCCAGGTTACCCAGTCATTTTCAGAAGTAATATCTTGTCCATGAATCAATTCAATATCTGCCGTAGCATCCAGGCTGACTACATTCAGATTTTCAGCCCGGATCTCTCCCCAAATAATAAAATAAGGAATACAATTCCGGAAACGGTTATAACACGAATTCAAAGTCGTCTGTACGTCTTCTTCGGAGGTCCAATATTGATCACTCACCCGGTCATCTTCGGGTTTCAAGTCCAGCCAACTATTACAACTTGACAACAGTAGCAATACTCCTATTAATATAGTGATATTTCTTTTCATAGTCATCCTATTTAAAATTCCAGGTTTATACCAATCATAATTTTCCGGGGACGGGGAGTCTTGGCATTATCCACACCCATCACCTGAAATTTACCGGCATTTGTCATACCTCCCCTGATATCGACTTCCGGATCTTGTCCCGAATATTTTGTCCAGGTAAACAAATCATAAGCCGTCGCCGCAATGCTGAGCTTAGATAAACCTAATATTTTCAGCATTCTTTTTGGTAAATTATAGCTCAAAGACAACTGTTTTAAACGGATAAAACTAGCATCCTCTACAAAACGGTCAGATCCCAGCCAGTTGTAATGATTGGCTCCTCTATGTAAAGCCCGGGGGATATTTGTTTCATCTCCCTCAAACCGCCAGCGGTTACGGACAGATACACTCTGATTATCGTATCCACTCATATTTTCAGCATTCATACGGGCCTGATTCACCACATCATACTTCCAACGGCTATGGAAAAAGGCACGTAACATCAATTGTTTGTATCCCACATTAAAGCCAAATCCGGCAGTCACCTTAGGCATACTATTTCCTAAATATACAATGTCGTGTTTGTTGATAATCCCATCTCCATTGACATCCTGATAAATAGCATCTCCGGGACGTACCTGACGGTCTTCATGATACATCCGTGCCGGCTGGCCGCTAATATCATATACCAAATTACCATTTGCATCGTGTACATAAGTAGCTGCCTCATCCTTATATACACCCAAATAACGGAAACCATAAAATGAACCCATAGGATCCCCGGCTTCCAGCGTAATAGCATATTCCCCATTAGTAGCTTGGTCAGGATATTGCATATAATTCACATTCTGAGGCAACTCCAGGAGTTTATTCTGGTTTCCGGAAATATTAAAATTCAACCCCAATTTCCAAACATTTGACTTCAAGATATCATTATAGCTTCCCCGGAATTCCCATCCTTCATTTCTCATTTTACCCGAATTGATAAAAGGAATATTTGTATAACCAATATAAGAGGCTACGCTGATATTTTTCTGTAATAAGTCATGTGTTGTATTCCGGTAATAATCGACATTAAAATTCAAACGATCCTCCAGGAAAGAAAAATCCAGCCCAACATCAATTTTTTCCACCTTTTCCCATTTCAGATTATTCAACTGTATATTCGTAGGAGCCACAGTTCCCAGAGTTCCATAATTGTTCTCCGTTGTATATCTTCCCAGATAAGGATAGGCAGTATCCGGAGCTTTACCGTTATATCCCCAACTGGCATGTAATTTCAAAGTGGAAAAAATTCCGGTCGTTTTAATAAATGGCTCATTATCCAACCGCCAGGCAGCAGAAATACTCGGAAAATCTGCCCAACGGGTACCCCGGCTCATCTTCGAAACCCCATCGCGGCGATAGGAAGCACCCAAAATATAACGGTTATCATAATCATAATGCAAATTCAAAACTACCCCAAAACTACGGGTTGCCGAGTTTGGAGCCTGAAACACCGAAATATTACCTGCAGTCACCGGAGAAGATAAATTCTCAGATCCTCCGCCATAAGTCGTGGTTGTACGCGTACGTGTCGCCTGGTCATTTAAATCCATCATGGCGGTCAATACAATATGATTTTTTTCCAAAAAGTTCAGATTATAAATCAATTTATTCTGAATATACATCGAAGTCTGTAGGGAAGAATAAGACTCGGAATTATTATAATTAGCCACTGTTTTATCGGCAGTCGTTCCCACACTCTGGGGCCGGAATTTCTCACGGTCTTCTGTAGATACATTATAACCAAACGTTCCGGTATACCTTAAAGTAGGTAAAATATCCAGTAATATTTCAATCCTGGGATTAATATTACGGCTAACAGAACGATTAGTCGCCTCATTGGCCATTGCTATCGGATTATATAAACTTTGTAAATCCGTTTCTACCGGAACAAAATAGGCGGAAGTCCGTGTCACTCCATCTTCTTCCATGACATACGGGCTCATATTCGGCATTTTTTTATAAGCCACATTCCGGATATCATCACTATAAGATCTGTCGCGGACTCCCTGTGCAAAAGCCAAACCAGTAACCACACGGAAGCGGTTTGAGAACTTGTAGGTCAGGTTCAGACGGGTATTCAAACGGTCAAACGATGTTCCGATCGTAGTTCCTTTTTCAGTCTGATAACCTGCAGAAAAACGGTAAGTAGCCCGTTCTCCCCCTCCAGACAAAGCAAAATCAGTCTGACTAACCAAACCATTTTGGGTAATTTCTTCCAACCAATTGGTATTCTGGTTATATTCCCGGTAATACTCATAAGAAGGATTAAAATTCAAACGATCATCGTTCATCAAACTATTAACAGATTGAAAAGTTGTCTCTAAACCACGGTTCCAAAGTTCTTCCTGAATCAGAGAAACATATTCATATCCATTCAACATTTCCATTCCCTTAGGTTCAAAAGAAAAAGTAATCTTTTCACCAATAGAAAAAGTCATTTTTCCGACACTTCCTTGTTTTGTTGTGATCAATAAAACGCCATTGGCCCCTTTCGATCCCCAAATGGCAGTAGCAGCAGCATCTTTTAATACCTCGATGTTGGCAATATCCGCCGGAGAAATATTAGCTAATGCACCCAAATCATCTTCTGTGGCAGTGGCAAAATCAAAATCCTCAGCGATAGTGGTTTCATAAGGAATACCATCCACTACGATTAAGGGTTCCGAAGAAGTAGACAACGAACTGATCCCACGGATACGGATAGACATGGAACTACCCGGTGCCCCCGACGAAGCGATAATATCCACATTAGCCAAACGTCCCTGCAAAGCCTCCTCAATGGAAGTAGCCGGCGACTCTGCCACATCCAATTCCATCCGTTCTACCGAAGCTGTAGAATTTTTATAACTAATTCCCATGGCATTCCGGTCCACTTTAGCAGTTACAACCACCTCATCAATCATCTTCACATCCGGCTCCAATTTTACATCCATACGGGTTTCTCCTTTATAGGGAAACTTCTTGGTGTTATATCCGATATAAGAAAAAGAAATAGTTATTCCCTGATGATCTTCCGGGATTCTTAAAGTATATTCTCCGTTTATATCAGTCACAACCCCAGTCACAACCCGGTTATTGCTATTCAGAATCACGACATTTACGCCAACAAGCGTTTCCTTCGAATCTTTGACAGTTCCCCGAAGAAAGGTCTGTGCACCTGCCGACAAGCCTAAACACAACACCACCATCAGTAAACCTATGTATTTTATCTGACTCATTATGATATTATTTTTATGTTATTCACTATATACAAATCTTTCCTCAGGATTCCGGATAACAAAGAAAACACATTCAGAAGCCAGATGCGGACCATACGCCACCGCTGTACGGGTTTCCTTATCTTTCGAAGTAACTTCTATAGTAAGCTTCATACGCCCCAGCTCAGTCTCAAGCTGTCCGGAAACAGGATCAGTCACGTCTTCACAAACTTTCACTTCCAATATCTTTATGGAAACATCACTATTGATGGTTTGATAAGTTTTATCAACAAGATTACCTGTTTGGAAATCCACTAATTTCATATTCGGATTTTCGTCTGGTCTAACCATATGTTTAGCCAGCCATTCCGTCATTGGTAATTTCTGACCGGATGTAGCACTCTGACCTTTAGACTCAGGCACATCATTTTGTCCGGGAATACCCCAGCTATCATGCGAAGTAAAATATACCCCCCGGTTAGAAGCAAAAGGAGAGAGCGGATTAGCCTGACTACCCGGGAAATAATTACTTGATTTAATAATTTTTTCTTTCAGCTGAGACT
>ERZ780154.1442-NODE-1442-length-11683-cov-2.94788_pt1 | contig 11683 bp, 8 predicted proteins | sample MGYA00511568_ERZ780154 | MGnify/ENA primary metagenome ERZ780154 (study PRJEB29588, sample SAMEA2142525) | human gut metagenome | biome: human gut; feature: human-associated habitat; material: faeces | place: Denmark | collected 2008/2010 ...
TACCGTGACAGTCCTGTATCTTGGAGAAAGGAACAATGGCAACACTGCAGAAATGTTGTTTACGGCTTCTGCTGTGTGGTATAGTCCGTTAAATATCCATTATTCAGTTGGAGTAGATGGGATTTCAGTTGCCATGCTGCTATTATCTTCAATCATTGTATTCACGGGTATTTTCACCTCATGGAAAATGGAAGTCCTGCCCAAAGAATATTTTATGTGGTTTTGTTTATTAAGCATCGGAGTATTCGGGTTCTTCATTTCGACGGATCTTTTTACCATGTTTATGTTTTACGAAATTGCCTTAATTCCGATGTATCTCTTGATTGGTATATGGGGAACAGGTAATAAAGAATATGCCGCAATGAAACTGACCCTCATGTTGATGGGAGGATCGGCCTTGTTGTTGGTTGGTATTCTGGGCATCTATTTTTCATCAGGGGCAACCAGTATGAATATACTGGAAATTGTCAGTCAACATATTCCGGAGGAATTACAGCGCTGGTTTTTCCCATTGACTTTTATTGGCTTCGGTGTCTTAGGTGCCTTATTCCCGTTTCATACCTGGAGCCCTGACGGTCACGCATCTGCTCCGACAGCAGTATCCATGCTTCACGCCGGAGTATTGATGAAACTGGGAGGATATGGTTGTTTCCGGGTTGCAATATACCTGATGCCCGAAGCCGCACAGGAATTATCCTGGATCTTCATCATCCTGACAGGTATCAGTGTCGTTTACGGTGCTTATTCAGCTATTGTTCAAACAGACCTGAAGTATATCAATGCTTATTCTTCAGTCAGCCATTGCGGATTAGTATTATTTGCGATTTTAATGCTCAATCAGACAGCCATGACCGGAGCTGTCATGCAAATGCTTAGCCACGGTTTGATGACAGCCTTATTTTTTGCCTTAATCGGAATGATCTACGGACGTACTCATACCCGGGATATCCGCGAAATGGGAGGTCTTATGAAAATAATACCTTTCCTCGGTGTATGTTATGTCATCGCTGGTCTAGCTTCGCTGGGATTACCCGGACTCAGTGGTTTTGTTGCTGAAATGACAATTTTTGTAGGATCTTTCCAGCATGCCGATTTATTCCACCGGATCATGACAATACTGGCTTGCACTTCAATCGTCATTACAGCCGTTTATATCCTCCGGGTTGTCGGTAAATTATTATACGGCAGCATCGTCAACGAACATCACCTGGAACTGACCGATGCGGTGTGGTATGAACGTTTTGCCGTAATTATACTGATTATCGCTATTGCAGCCATTGGACTGGCTCCCTTATGGATTTCCGGTATGATACGCAATAGTGTAGGAAGTATAGTGGCTGAATTGATAAAATAATATTATTTACGATTGCTGGGTTATGATATACCATAGTCTTTATTCATGGCTATAAAATGGGATCATCCAGAATCGCAAATCTAAAATTTTAGAATATGGGATATTCCAATTTTTTATTTCTGAAAGAAGAACTCTCACTAATAGCAGTGATGGTTATACTTTTAATTTACGACCTGTTTGGCTATAAAAAGAGTCTGCGCTATTTTCATCCGGTAGTGTGCGTATTATTTTTAGCTCATACTTTACTGAATTTTTTCCCTTCTGTTTCAGCAGAAGCTTTTGGCGGAATGTACATTTGCAGCCCTATAGGTTCTATTGTGAAAACAATTCTGAATGTAGGAACCTTGATTATCCTGATGCAAGCCTATAACTGGGTCAACAGTGAATCTGTACTTATCCGCCGGGGAGAATTCTATTTAATCCTGTTCTCTTCCCTGCTCGGTATGTATCTTATGATTTCAGCAGGAAATTTCCTGTTATTCTTCATAGGCCTGGAGACAGCTTCCATCCCCATGGCAGTATTATCAGCTTACGACAAATACAAACACAAATCGGCAGAGGCTGGTGCTAAATACATTCTCTCTGCCACCTTTGCTTCTGGCTTGTCCCTATATGGTATCTCCCTGATTTATGGAACTGTAGGTACACTTTATTTCGCTGATATACCCGCAGGCATTACAGGAAGTCCGTTGCAAATTATGGCTTTCGGATTTTTCATTGTCGGGGTGTTTTTTAAAATTTCCCTCGTTCCTTTCCACTTGTGGACTGCTGATGTCTATGAAGGAGCCCCAACTACTGTCACCGCTTATTTTTCTGTCATCTCTAAAGGATCGGCAGCTTTCGTGCTCATGACTTTATTAGTCAAAGTTTTTGGAAATCTTATCGTTGAATGGCAGGCTATATTCTATGTGGTCATTATTATAACTATTACGATTGCTAACCTGTTTGCTATCCGCCAACAAAATCTGAAACGTTTCTTAGCCTATTCTTCTATTTCCCAAGCAGGATATATCATGCTGGGAGTCATTAGCGGAAGTGCGTTGGGGATGACTTCACTGGTTTACTATATTCTGGTATATATGGTTTCAAATCTGGCAGCTTTCGGAGTCATCGCTATCATCGAACACCGTACAGGTAAAATCAACATCAAGGATTATGATGGTCTCTATACCACTAATCCTAAACTGAGTATAGTCATGATGTTTGCCTTGTTCTCACTGGCAGGTATACCCCCTTTCGCCGGATTCTTCAGTAAATTCTTCATTTTTTATGTTGCAGCACAACAGGGATTTTACGTTTTGGTCTTTATAGCTTTGTTAAACACTATCATTTCTCTCTATTATTATTTGCTGGTTATAAAAGCTATGTTTATTAATAAAAATGCAAATGCCATACAACCCATTCATTCGGATGTTTATACCCGCATCAGTCTGATTGCCTGTATAGCCGGTATTTTTTTCATTGGCCTTATCAGTGCTATTTATGAAAATATAGAAATATTCAGTTTTGGCATCTAATATAACCCGGATTATTTTACTGGCCAGCATTTTGCAGACCAGTAAAAAATCCGGTTCATAAAGATACGTGATTTTAAAATCCCCATTTCATTTTGCAAAACAAATAAATTTTCATAACTTATACAGATAAATTTATTTTATCATGCAGGTGTAAATTTTAATTTCAAGTATCCTTTTTTGTACCTCTTATCGGCTCTGACCGCAGGTATTTTATGTAGTGATTTTCTGACACTACCTATTTATTTTCTGTTGTTCACCCTATGCCTGGCCCTGATTTGTACAAAAAAATTTCATCTCTCAGCAGACCTGTTACTTCTTTTAGTTACCTTTGAAATTGGTTTGCGGTTGCCTGTTTCCCCCACCCATGCATACACGGAAAATGCTATATATTTTCTTCGTAGCCGCTGTACAGAAAAATTACCCCACAACAACTATATCCTAACTGCAGCAGGACAACGATTTTATTTAAGTAACTATAATACAGATACCACTTACCACCTCGGAGACTCATTAACTTGCCATGCAACTATTATTCCACTCCGGAACAATGTAAATCCAGGTGAATTCAGTTATTCCCGCTACCTGAAACAAAAAAATGTCTATTATCAGATTATCCCCAGATCAACTATATGTCAATCAGGGCGCCTTTCAACCGTCCGGTCGGTATTTGACCAGTGGAGAGAAAAGATCATTCAAAAAACAAATCGTTTAACCAGCGATACTCTTTGTCAAAAATTAATTCAGGCTCTATGCCTCGGCAACAGAAATGATCTGGACAGTGAACTCCAGCACATTTTCATAACAACCGGAACCATGCATCTTCTTTCTGTTTCAGGACTTCACACAGGAGCTATTTACTTATTATTGTTATTTGTACTCAAGTGCCTTGGCTTATCAGGTAAGAAGACAGAACTGATTCTAATCCCTATCTTATGGGGATATGCCAACCTGACCGGTTTATCTCCATCGGTTGTCCGGGCATCAACCATCCTTTCCTTCATTACTATAGGAAAAGCTTTCAGCCGAACCTATACCCCACTAAATTCCTTAGCAGCATCAGCTTTCTTTACGCTATTAATACAACCCCATGTCCTCTATTCCCTCAGTTTTCTCCTGTCCTACAGTGCATATACCGGTATTATAACCATTTATCCTTTTTTATTCCGTTTACCAGGTACTCTCTCCCCGGTATGGTCCAAAATATATGCTTGTATTTGTATCACACTTTCTGCCCAACTCCCGACTTTACCTATCAGTGCTTTCTATTTTCATACGATCAATCTTACTGGCTTTCTGGCCAACTTAATTGCCGTTCCCCTGGCTACCCTGTTTTTATACAGCTCGGCAATCTGTCTTTGTTTACCTGTCATGATCGGACAATATGTCATTCTGGTCTGTGAGCCACTATGCCATACATTAGTTGGCTTTCTGAAAATTTTTATTCCTTTCAGTTTCAACTTACAAAACCTGTACCCATCAGGGCCTATGGTATTGCTGTTGTACGCTTCATTGATTTCTTTGGGAGGATACTTACTACTCCGCAAACGGTCCTGGTTATATACCAGTATAGTCGCTTTATTATTTTTACTACTGAATCAAATACTAACAAACCGATCTTTAGCTTCAAAAAGCGAAATCGTCATCTTCCATTACTATCGCCAAACAGCAATCGTATTCAATTACAAAGGATACTATACTTATTTCAAAAATACCACTCTGTCACCAGAGCAAACACGCCCCTATATCCGATATAATAAACTAAAAGCTTTACCGCCAACACCAAGTTTTGTAAATTCCGACTTATATTGGTCCCCTAACTGTTTTTTGGGGAGAAACGACACCATTTTCATAGCCGACCAAACAATAACCCGCTATACACCCTGCCATGTACTTATTATCACAGATAATGTTCTTCCTCAACAATTATTCCAATCCGGAACAACAGCGACACACCCCCGCATGATTATTACAGATGGTTCGAATAATAAATATACCACACAAAAATGGTATGAATTTTGTTCTACCAGCCATATTACATTTCGGAATACCTTCGAAACAGGTGCAATATGCCTTTCCCTAAAATAAATATTTTAGTAACTGCATAATCTCTTTATTTTACTAAATTTGCAGTTCATATATTTCGAAAGTCACAACCATGAATATTGTTATAGCAGGAGCAGGAGCAGTAGGAACTTACTTAGCTAAAATGCTCAGCCGCCAGGAACACAACATCATGCTGATCGATCTGGATCAGGATAAACTGGAAGATTTGGAAAGCCAGATAGATATTCTTTCCATAGTTGGTTCATGTACTTCGATCGGAGCCCTGAAAGATGCAGAAGTCGGAAAATGTGACTTGTATATAGCAGTCAATCCCCAGGAAGACCAAAATATAAATTCAGCTATTCTGGCCAAAAAACTGGGAGCTAAAAGAACCATAGCCCGGGTCAATAATAGTGAATACCTGGAAACAGAAAATGCAGCATATTTACGCTCTATTGGCATTGATTCTCTGATTTACCCGGAACGTTTAGCTGCTGAAGAAATTGTAGCTTCCCTGAAGCAAATTGGTTCCCGCCAGATGCATGAATTTTCTGATGGCCGTTTACAACTTCTCGGGATTAAACTTTGGGAAAATGCCCTGATTCTCAATCATACTCTGATCAAAATGGCCGAGATTTACGGAGCGGACCAGTTCCGGATAGTTGCCATCAAACGCCACAACCGTACGATCATCCCCCGCGGAAATGATGAATTAAAATATGGCGATCTGGTCTTTATTGTGACACGTCCTTCTTTTATTTCCAATGTCTTTGCATTATGTGGAAAAGAACAATTCGAAATTAAAAATATCGTCATTGTCGGAGCCTCACGTATTGGAATAAAAACAGCTTCCTTGCTGGAAAAACATTACAATGTTAAAATCATTGAAAAAGACCGGGAAAAATGTATCCAATTAGCAGATAAATTAAAATCTACTCTGGTTATCAACGGCGATGGAAGGGATTTAACTCTATTGAGGGAAGAAGGGATTAAAAATATTGATGCTTTTATCAGCCTCACTGGTTCTTCTGAAACCAATATCCTGTCTTGCCTATTAGCAAAAAAAATGGGGGTGAAAAAAAGTGTCGCTGAAGTAGAAAATATTGATTATATTGATTTAGCAGAAAATATTGGTATTGGAACCTTGATCAATACAAAATTAATTGCTGCTTCTCACATCTATCGTTACACCATGAATGTAGATGTAAAACACTTGAAATTTTTAACTTTTTCGGAAGCTGAAGTTTTCGAACTGGAAGCCAAACCAGGTTCTAAGATTACCAAACACCTTTTACAAGACGTTCATTTTCCCGATGATGCTACTGTAGGAGGAGTTTTCCGTGGAGATGAAACTATCATTGCGAAAGGTGATGTACAAATTCAACCCGGAGATAATGTTGTGATCTTTGCTTTGCAAAATGCGGTAAAAAAAGTAATTAAATATTTCCAATAATATACGTAATGATAAACTTCCGTTTTATCGCTAATCTGATGGGAAGATTGCTACTGATTGAAAGCGGCTTTCTTTTATTGTGTGTCATTGTTGCCTTAATATACAGAGAAACAGATGCAATGGCTTTTCTGTACACCACGCTCATAACTACAGTTGCAGGTCTGTTAATGGCATATTTTATAAAAATCAAGGACCGAGTCCTGGCTAAGAAAGACGGTTATTTTATGGTTACAATGGTATGGATCATATTCTCACTATTCGGATGTCTGCCTTATATAATCGGACAAACTATCCCATCATTTGCCAATGCGTTCTTTGAAACTATGTCCGGTTTCACCACTACGGGGTCTTCCGTTCTCAATGACATAGAAAGCCTCCCTCATGCCACTTTACTCTGGCGTTCCCTTACCCAATGGTTAGGAGGATTAGGAATTATCATGCTATTTATAGCTATCCTCCCAAGCCTGGGAATAGAAAGCAGGGATTTATATGTCGCAGAAGTTCCCGGCCCAACACATAGTAAAACCTCTTTTACCTTTACTTCCTCTGCCCGGCAGATGTGGATCATATATAGTTCCCTCACCCTACTCCAGACTATCTTGCTTATGTTTGGAGGAATGACCTTCTTTGACGGAATTTGCCAATCTTTCACGACTATGGCAACCGGAGGATTTTCAACTAAACAATCCAGTATTGCCTATTGGGATTCTGCTTATATACAGTATGTTATTATTGCTTTTATGTTTATTGCCGGTACCAATTTCGGTCTACTGCATACTGTTATCCGGGGCAATTGGAAAAAATTACTCCATGATAACGAATTCCATCTCTATTTCATCATAGCCTTGCTGGCAAGTGTAACAATTGGAATCGGACTTTACATAGACAATTGGGCTAATTTTGAAAAATGTATGCGCGATGCTACTTTTCAGGTTGTCACTTTGATGACCACCACAGGATTTGCTACTGCTGATTATTTATTATGGCCTCCTTTCCTTTGTCTCATTTTATTCCTGCTATTTTTTATCGGAGCCTCGGCTAATTCTACCTCAGGAGGTATTAAAGTCATCCGTGTATACCTGTTGTTCAAAAATTCGCTTATAGAACTAAAACGAATCATTCATCCCAACGGTATCATCAATGTCAAGTACAACAATAAAACAGTCCATCCTAACATTATGACAGGTATTATGGGATTTGCCATTCTCTATATGATTGTGTTTGTCATCGGTAGTATCATCATGACTTTATTTACCGAAGATATTATCACCGCATGCAGCTCAGTCATCACAAGCATGAGTAATGTTGGTCCGGGTTTTGGCAGCCTTGGCCCCATGTATTCTTTTGCACACCTGAATGATTTTGCAAAATTATTCCTGGCCTTTTTAATGCTGGTTGGACGTCTGGAAATCCTGACAGTAATGGTACTGTTCACCCGGGCTTTCTGGAAAAGATAGTTCAAGACATCCTTTCCAACGTCAGATCCGGCAAACTCTGCATAAACTGGAAAAGTTCACTTTCATCCAGATAACGTTTGGTCTTTATGACCATAGTGACATGAAATATTTCTATGTGTTCTAAAGACTCACGCTGCACATCATAGCTCGCTATCCGGTAATTTCGTAAATGCAATTCGTTGGTTACCCGTTTCAAATTTTCATGATTGGTTGTGGAAAAAACTAACAACGAACTATGCTCACCTACATTTTTAAACACAACTGTCAGGAATTCCAAACCTATCAAGGTAAACAACATGGCACAAAAGCCTATCCCATACATCCCTCCCCCAACCGCTAAACCAATTCCTGAAGTAGCCCACAACCCGGCAGCGGTTGTCAATCCGCGTACAAATTGTTTCTGAATAAGTATTGTTCCGGCTCCAATAAACCCGATACCGCTAACTACTTGTGCAGCAATACGGCTTGGGTCCAGACCAAATCCAGGTTTTCCCAACACATCTGCAAAACCGTGTTGAGATACTATCATAAGCAAGGCACTCCCCAGAGCAACCAAAAAATGGGTTCTCAAACCAGCTTCCTTAGCCCGGTATTCCCGGTCCCAACCAATTACTCCACCTAATATCCCTGCAACTAACAATCGTAATATATAATCCCAAAACATAATTCCTCCTTTCACCAAGTTCAAACTATATCATTCAACACCGCCGCTTGTATTTTTTGTTACGGTATTTCACGCCCAACGTTTCATTATTTCATTCAAAAACTATGCCTAAAAACAACAAGGCTGCCCGTAAATTCGGACAGCCTTTATCTTAACAATTATCCATTCACATTTATTCCAACTCCCCTATTCCTTGCCGGATAATTTCAATCGTGTCCCCTGTACAATCCACTACTGTCGAAGCAATATTCTGGCCATATCCTCCATCAATGATCAAGTCTACCTGTTTATCATATTTTTCATAGATCAACTCAGGATCAGTCATATATTCCAAAAACTCATCCTCAGCTTTCACGGATGTAGTTAATAAAGGATTGCCCAGTTCTTCCACAATTGCCATTACAATATAATTATCCGGAATACGTATTCCAATAGTTTTTCTCCGGTTCATCATCGCATTCGGCAATTTGGTAGTCGCCGGCAAAATAAAAGTATAGGGTCCTGGCAAATTCCGCTTCATGACTTTAAACACCTCATTATTTACCTTAGCATAAGCAGCAATATTAGACAAGTCCCGGCAGATCATTGAAAAATTCGCTTTCTCTGGTTTAATACCTTTCAATTGACAAACCCGTTGGATTGCTTTTACATTATTAATATCACATCCGATAGCATAAATTGTATCCGTTGGGTAAATAATTACCCCACCGTTCTTTAGCACCTCTACCACTTTAAGAATATCCCGTTCATTGGGATTATCCTCAAACAATTTTATCAACATGGATATTTTTATACATTTACTTTTTTATAATCCTCCAAAAACTTTGCCAACCCCATATCAGTCAACGGATGGTTCAATAACCCTTTAATAGCTGCTAACGGACAAGTGGCCACGTCAGCACCCGCTTCAATACATTGGATAATATGCTGAGTATTACGGATAGAAGCAGCCAGCACTTGAGTGGTATAACCATAATAACTATACATATCCACAATCTTACTAACCAACTCAATCCCATCGCTCGAAATATCGTCCAAACGACCTACAAATGGAGATACATAAGTAGCTCCCGCTTTTGCTGCCAATAAAGCCTGACCAGGTGAAAATACCAAAGTACAATTTGTCCTGATCCCTTTGCCAGAAAAATATTTAATCGCCTTTATTCCATCTGCAATACAAGGCACTTTTACCACAATATTAGGATGCAAAGCTGCCAATTCCTCACCTTCCCTGATCATTCCTGCATAGTCTGTTGCAATCACCTCTGCACTCACATCTCCTTTTACAATATTACAAATCTCCACATAATGCTTTTTACAATTCTCACCCCCCTTAATTCCTTCTTTAGCCATTAAAGATGGATTTGTCGTCACCCCATCCAATACGCCTAATTCATTCGCTTCCTTTATCTGAGCCAGATTTGCTGTGTCAATAAAAAATTTCATAATTCTATTCTATAATTTAAGTTTGTAGTTTATATTTAATAAAAACAAAATTAGAATATTCCCGGCAATAAAACTATGATATTTTCATATTTTTCAATTCTATTTTAAACCATTCTCCCGGAAATGAACGTACCCAAACAGCTCAACTTTTCAAAATCCTAGAAATTTATAGCCAAACAGTCACATCAACAGGTAACACAAAATTATTCTACTTTTAGGGGCATTTTTCTAAAATTGATAATCACCTTAGAAAAAGAACAGACAAAAGTCATTCCCAACGCCCTAAATTTTTCATTACCCGAAAACACTTTCAAATAATAAGCTCCATTACTTACCATCATATTACGTCCTGTCGGTGGCAGTTCTGTCTGGCGGGCAGGAAATATAATTTTTTTCGGCCGGATAAATATGCAATTCTCCGATAAGATTCATAAAATCTGCACCAAGTGCAGCATCAATCTGGAAAATAGAATCCACAGTCGGATCAGAAGGTATGATATGTACCAAAGGATTACGGTAAATGATTTCTCCTATCTGAAGTAGTAACCTTCCCTATCTTTTTCCCATACTACCAGTTACCGGAGAATCTGCAATAGGTTTTAAACCTATCTCTTCAGCCATTCTTTGAGACAACACCATTCCGGTTGTACCCGTATCAAAGAAAAACTTGTATTCCTGTCCATGTATATTTTATTTACCATAAAAAACATCAAATTACCACGTCCAACTTTTCCCAAAGTGAAAGGAATCTCTACCTCCCTATCAGGACGTAGATATAAAAAGGCTCCCCATGCCGTAACTGATTATAATAATCAGAAAAAGTAAATAAGTCAACTATATTTTCTTTTTAGGTACAAACGAGCCAGTCGGTTCGTCAGCTCTCTCATACGGTCAGCGGCATTTTTATAGTACCCCATCCGGGCCAACATTTGACACTCACAGATAACAACATCAATAAGCTTATTTCCCAGTTCATCCTGATGATTTGCCAGCAAAAATTCAACATCTTTCATTGCCGCAGGTAATGTGCTAAAAACATGCCAACATGCCAACATGGCAACATCAAACAACCATAAAATATCCAAACCACGAAGCATGACATGAAAAACCCAGGGTTTACAATTGATTCCCTGAAATATCCTGACATGAAAAAAGCCTGACAATCTCTCGTCAGGCTTTCAGAATTCGGCGCCTACCTACTCTCCCACCATAAGGCAGTACCATCGGCACTATGGAGCTTAACTTCTCTGTTCGGAATGGAAAGAGGTGGATCCTCCACGTTATAGACACCTTTTAATATCTTGTAACAGTTCATCAGTCATTTCCCCCCTCACCACAACACCGACAGGAAGGAATTTGACATGTACACCGGAAAGACAAAGAAAAATATACACCACTAAAAGCAAACATTCGGGTAATTAGTATTGCTCGGCTGTGCCGTCACCGACTGTACACCTGCAACCTATCTACGTCCTCATCTCGGACGACCCTCTAAGGATATCTCATCTTGAAGCTGGCTTCGCGCTTAGATGCTTTCAGCGCTTATCCAATCCATACATAGCTACTCAGCAGTGCATTTGGCAACACAACTGATACACCAGAGGTATGTCCAACCCGGTCCTCTCGTACTAGAGTCAGAGCTCCGCAAATATCCTGCGCCCACAACAGATAGGGACCGAACTGTCTCACGACGTTCTGAACCCAGCTCGCGTGCCACTTTAATCGGCGAACAGCCGAACCCTTGGGACC
>ERZ780154.1447-NODE-1447-length-11649-cov-1.90823_pt1 | contig 11649 bp, 7 predicted proteins | sample MGYA00511568_ERZ780154 | MGnify/ENA primary metagenome ERZ780154 (study PRJEB29588, sample SAMEA2142525) | human gut metagenome | biome: human gut; feature: human-associated habitat; material: faeces | place: Denmark | collected 2008/2010 ...
AGAATTAGCTCATCATTTAAAATAAAAATTCAAACGTTTTTTACATGAACCTGTTTTATGCAGATATATAAAAAAGAACACCGTCCGTTGAAAACTCACGGATATGATTCCAGGTGCCCATAAATTGAGTCAAGACCAGCGATTGAAGCCTTACGACAATTTCGATAATCGTAAAGTATCGGACACAATCAACAGTTCTATGAAGAGCTGTAGTTTAAGTTTGTGTGCATCATATCTTTACTCAAAATTTCAATTATTATGGTACATTATATATCTCCGTCACCTCTGACATTTGAGGTTATTGACAACATTTTAAAAAAGAATTATACTTTAGCTCTTTCAGAAGAAAGTAAAAAACTAATCAACGATTGTAAAGCTTATTTAGATCACAAAATTGAAACATCAGCCAAACCACTATATGGTATTACTACCGGCTTCGGTTCCCTTTGCAAAATCAGTATATCCAAAGAAGACCTCAGTCAGCTGCAAGCAAACCTAGTCATGTCACATGCCTGTAGCCTGGGAACCCCTATACATACAGATATTATCCGTTTGATGTTGTTGTTAAAAGCTCACGCCCTTTCACTGGGAAAATCGGGAGTACAACTGGCAACAGTAGAACGTATCATAGCTATGTTCAACCACAACGTCCTACCAGTTGTCCGGGAATTAGGTTCATTAGGCGCTTCCGGAGACCTTGCCCCTCTGGCTAATTTATTTCTTCCACTTATTAACGAAGGAGAGGTATGGTATAAAGGGAAAATCTGTAATGCCAGAGAAATAAATGCCAAATTTGGCTGGTCCCCTATTGCTCTAGGAGCCAAAGAAGGATTAGCCTTGCTTAATGGGACCCAATTTATGAGTTCTCACGCTGTATATGCTTTATTAAAAGCCTTCAAAATCGCTAAATATGCTGACATTATCGGAGCCTTGTCTTTAGAAGCTTACGACGGGCGCATCGATCCATTCCTTCCTCAAATACAGGAAGCCCGTCCCCATCCGGGACAAATAGAAACAGCCAGAAATATCCGTACTTTATTGGAAGGTTCAGAATTCCAGCAAAAAGAAAAGACTCATGTGCAAGATCCTTACTCTTTCCGTTGTATGCCGCAAGTACATGGAGCCAGTAAAGACAGCATTATGTACGTCGCTTCTGTTGTAGCCAGGGAAATCAATTCAGTCACAGACAATCCCACGATTTTCATGGACGATGATCTGATTGTATCAGGAGGGAACTTCCATGGCCAACCCTTAGCTTTAGTGCTCGATTTTTTAAGTATGGCCCTGGCTGAACTAGGTAGTATTTCTGAACGCCGCACATACCGTTTGATATCAGGAGACCGTGGTAATATCCCTGAATTTTTGGTAGCCAATCCGGGCCTTAATTCTGGTTTCATGATTCCTCAATATGCAGCAGCAGCCATTGTAAGTAAAAACAAACAACTTTGTACCCCCTGTTCTGTTGATTCAATCCCTTCCTCTAATGAACAGGAAGATCATGTTAGTATGGGAGGTAACGCAGCCACGAAAACTGTAAAAGTGGCAGAAAATGTCGAACGAATCTTAGCTATCGAACTCATGAATGCAGCTCAGGCTATTGATTTGCAACGTCCTACTAAGACTTCTCCTTACTTAGAAAGTTTTTTAAAGGAATTCCGTAGTATAGTTACTTTTAACGAACAAGACAGAGTGATGTATAAAGACATCGATGCTGCGACCGATTTCTTACGGTATGGAGAGTTCGCCCATTTCAAATAAGAAATATTAATCAGGTTGACCTTTCAGGTCAACCTGATTTTTTATTCATTTCTATGTTTCCGAAGATAGCGGCTCAGACTTTTCTCTATAATAAACAGTATTACAAACATCCCGACCAATACCAGGATACGCAAACATACACCCGAATAAACGTACCATGAAAAATGCCGTATGTCTATCATGATAAAACTCAGCAATATCAACAGTGCATCCAGATACATCAACATCCGTATAAACTTCAGTCTCTTGCTTTTTATTGTATTTAATTCATTTCTCATAGCCCAATAAAGGTAATCAACTCCTTTTAAATGTACAAATTTTTCTTTTTTTATCATTATTTATTTTTAAATTTATGGAATTTATCATGTAAGTGCATCTACACTATGACAAACATTTTCGTATGAACACTTATTAAATTCAGTTAATCATGAAACTCAATAAAATTTTAACAGGTCTATTTCTGTTTATCAGTACTCTGGGCATGGCGCAATCCCCAAGTCAGGATTCGACAATTCAACATTATAATAAATACCCTCAAGAAGCTATACAAGACGCCGACAAAATGTTCCAGCAGGGCATTCGCGAACACAATAGCCCTCTGTTAATAAAGGCCCTGATTCTAAAAACGACTTTTACGATAAAAATCGACCATGCGAAGTATCAACAATGTATACAAGAAGTGGAAGACTACATCATCAAGGAAAAAGACCTCAACACCCAAAGCATATTACATTCCTATGTTGGACAGTTATATTCCATCTATTATCACAACAACCAATATAAAATAAACAGGCATACCAATTTGAAGGGTAAAGCTCCCGCCGACATGTCAGCATGGAGCAAAAACCTATTCATGGAAAAAATATACCAACACCTATGGGCTTCCATCGCTCCTAAACAAAGTTTACAAGAAACACCGGTTGCTAACTACAACCTGATCTTAACCCAAGAAGGTCTCTCCAATAACTTACGTCCGACGTTATACGATTTTTTATGCCACCGTGCTATTTCCATTTTAAAGGAAAACAGTGATCTATCTTCTTCCTCTAAAATAACATCATCTTCCCTGCTCTTGGCCAATACAGCAGACTTTCTTAAAATGCCGATCACTCTAAAATCTTTGAACGGTCCTTCCCACATCCTTAAAATCTGGCAGGGCTTATTGGCCTTCCATCAACAGGCTGGTAATACAAATGCTTTGTTGATGGCCAATCTGGAAAGAATTGATTATACATTCCAAATCAGTACCAACAAACAAAAAGACAGCCTCTATCTAAGCAGGTTAAAAGAAATGGAAAAACAATACCATTCTAATCCAATGGTCATCGAAATCATGTCAAAAGAGGCAAAATATTTGTTGAATAATTATTCAACTATTACCCCTCTTGCTAAAAATAGCTCTCCCAAAGAAATATTAAAAAGAAATAAAGAGCAAGCCTTGGCTATATGCGAACAAGGTATTCAATTATATCCCCATTATAGCCGAATTGGCATACTCAAAAATTTAATAGAAATAATTAAGGCTCCCACTATAAATGTTGAATTTCCGAAAACTATTTATCCTGGTGATTCTTTATCCGTCAAAATCAATTCTCAAAACCTCACTTCCGTCTCTATCTACCTCTACCGGATCGGCATGAACAACCTAAAATACGAAAGCCTGAAAAACCAAAAAGGAAGAAATATTCCCAAAAAGTTAGTTTATCAGCACGTTTATTCCCTGACCAACAGTCTGGTTCCTGAAGATACCACCTTGCAATTACCAAGTCAGGATGCCGGTTTTTTTGAAATTATCATCAAAATAAAAGAAGCCAAACAAAATATTGTCAAGCAATTCGTTTGCACCCAATTATTCACAACTTATCAGATTGCGGACAATCAAATCCGTTTTTGGGTGTGTGACTGGCAGAGCGGAGCACCGGTTAATCATGCAAAAGTGCTTATCCTTAGTCAAAATACAAATCACAGTACTCGTATAGATTCGATCTATACCAACGAACAGGGGTTAGCTAGCCTGAAATCTTCAAAAACTTTTCAGTCTTATGAAGTGGTAAATCCAGAAAATCCTTGTGGAAATATATTATCCATTTACGCTCCTTACCGTTCTGATAATTCTCAAAAACGAACAACTATCATCACAGACCGGAAACTTTACAGACCGGGCCAAACCGTCTATTTCAAAGGACTGGTATGGCAAGAAACCGCAGATCAGCTCCATTCCCTCAATAACCAAACATATGAAATTATCTTCAGGGACCCCAACCAAAAAGAAATCAGTAAACAGAAAGTAACCTCCAATTCATATGGCTCTTTTAGTGGGAAATTTGAAATACCCCAACAAACCTTAAACGGAAACTATACCCTTTCTACCAACTACTATACGACCCATATTCAGGTCGCTGATTACAAACGCCCCGAATTTGAAGTTTCTTTCTCTCAACCGGTACAGACCTACCATGCAGGTGATACTGTACATGTAAAAGGTAAAGTCAGCAGTTTCTCAGGAGTAAATATCAGTCATGCAACAGTAAAATATGACATTTCAGCATCCTCCTATTATTATTGGATCCCCAATAGCCAACAAACCCAAGGCGTCACTCATACCAATGACCGTGGGGAATTTGAACTTACTTTTAAAGCTAAACCTATCGAAACGAGTAGCATCAAACGCCCCTATTTTTATATGATTAAAGCGACAGTCACCGATTCCAAAGGAGAAACGGAAGAAGGAGCCACCAATATTCCTATTTATGCGGGCAGCCCTACTCCAGTAATTGTTATTCCTCAAACAGTAAATAAAGACAAAGAAACTGTATTTCGTATTTCATTGCAGGATCTCCCCTCTCCTCAAGAAACAAGAACTGTAACTTATACTTTATCTAAACTGGTTACTCCGCTCCAACTCAACCAACTCATTGATACAATCATTGAAAAAACAGTATTAGAAGGGCAACTCCAGATACAAGGCCAGGATTCTTTGATTCCCTCCTTGCAAAATTTTACTTCGGGAGCTTATCTTTTCACAGTTAAATGTGACAATATAAAAACTGATTACATTTTCTATCTGTATTCATCTGCTGACAAACGTCCTCCTATTCCTACCTATAATTGGCTTATAGAAGAAAAAACAAATTGTAAACCGGGAGATACAGCCCGTATACAATTCGGAACTTCGGTCCGGGATGCCTATGTTATGTATCAAATTTTTAGTGCAGACAAATTGATAAAACAAAAAATGCTGATCTTATCTGATGAAATCGTGAATATCGATATACCTTATTTACCGGATTACGGAAATCAGATTTGGTTAAGTATTAACTATATAAAAAACAAACAGTATATCAACAATATCATTCCAATCCAACGGATAAACGAAAACCTAAATCTCAGCATTCAGACAACTGTTTTCCGGGACAAACTTCTACCAGGTCAACAGGAACAATGGGAAATTAAAATCCTGTCGGATAAGAATCAACCGGTCATAGCAGAAGTCCTCGCCATGATGTATGATGCTTCACTGGATCAATTGTATCCATACCATCCCAACCTACGTCCCAATTATTTATACCAAAGTTTCCCTTACTATTGGAAACAGTCGTATGCCATGAATGGCCTCAACTATGCCCAACTTTCTTCTTCCTCTTTCAGAAATAAGATACAAAAAGTTCCTTTATTCAAATTTCCGGAACTTTATTTGTATACTATCACCCCTTTGGCTCCGCCAGCATTTTCTCCGCATCTAACAGATATGATGGGATTGGCAGAAGCAGAAGTGTATTCAATCCATGCAACCAATAATCGAATGGCAAAAACCAAAACATTAGGTTTCACAAATGCAGACCAAGCAGACGCGGGTACAGGAAATACTCCTGAAATTGACCTCAGAAAAAATTTTCAGGAAACAGCTTTCTTTTATCCACAGCTTCAAACAGATTCTTCGGGAAATGTTAATATCAAATTTACTATGCCTGAATCCCTGACCAAATGGAAATTCATTGCTTTAGCCAATACACCTTCCATGGCTGTGGGTAAATTAGAACGTTACATCACAACCAGCAAACCTTTAATGATTCGTCCTAATTTTCCCAGATTCCTCAGAAGCGGAGACCATAACAACCTGAAAGCCGTCATTAGCAATTTAACGGATTCCGTTCAGCAGGGAATATCGACGATTGAATTTTTTATTCCAGCTACCGGACAAGTTCTCTATCGCGAGAATCAAAACTTTAACATCCAGGCAGGCCAGAATCAAACTGTCAATTTTAGCTACATCATTCCTGAGGATATCGAACTAATAGGTTACCGGATTACAGCGTCTGGCAATCGGTTCAGTGATGGAGAACAAAATCTTCTTCCGGTACTTCCTAATGAAATCCTCATTACCGAAACCTTACCTATCTATACAACATCAGCAGGCGACCATTCCTATACTATAAAACCTTCTTCCCAAGGCCGTAACTATCGTTTGACCCTAGAGTTTACAGCTAATCCGATCTGGTATGCAGTTTTAGCACTCCCAGGCTTGACAGAACCGGACCAGGAAAATGTAACAGCTATCACAGCCTCTTACTATGTAAACGCCATTGCCAGTGCAATAGCCCATTCTAATCCCCAGATCATAGAAACTATCCGTAACTGGAATACCAGTAAAAATCAACCCGAATTATTGTCTAAGCTGGACCAAAATCCGGAATTAAAATCCATTCTATTATCAGCATCTCCCTGGGCCCTTCAAGCCCAGACTGAAAGTGAACAAATACAGAGTTTAATCCAATTGTTTGACCAAAATCGCCTCAATTATTTGCAAAATCAAGCAATTGACAAATTAAGCTCCCTTCAAACCAAAGATGGTGGATGGAGTTGGTTTAAAGGGATGTATAGCAGTCGGTTCATGACCCTGAATGTACTCAAGGCTATGTCACAAGTCAATATCATTGGCCAGCACGAAGCTGGAGTAAAAGAAAAAGATATGCAAATAAAGGCACTACGCTATTTAGACCATAGCATCATCACCGACTTCAAAAAAACTCCCAAACGCATCCAATACGACCAGCTTCTATATCTCTATATCCGTAGTTTATACCGGGATATACCTCTGGCTGAGGCTCTGGACGCCCACAAATATTTCATATCATTAGCTCAAAAACAATGGGATTCATTTTCTTTCTATGAAAAAGCCATTACTGCCATTGCTATGAAAAACTACGGATTTCCAACAGAAGCCAAACAGATCATAGAATCTCTGCGTCAATATTCAGTCATCACGAATGAAGCTGGTATGTACTGGCCTAATAACACCAATGACTTCTATCGTAATTCGGCAATACAGGTACATACGGCGATCATGGAAGCTTTTCAAAGTATCAGCGATAATAAGACAGACATTGACCTGATGAAACAATGGTTACTACGCCAAAAACAAGTACAAAACTGGGGTAATGTTCCAGCGACTATAGATGCCATTCATGCTTTACTCTTAACAGGCAATAACCTATTGAATAAAGCTGAACAGGTTGAAATTAAATTAGGGTCACATGAATTCAATACCAGCGACAATACCAATCCGCTTGGATATATCCGGAAATCCTATATTTCAGGTAACATAAAACCCAACATGTTGACAGTCAAAATCAATAAGAAGTCTACAACACCAAGCTGGGGTGGACTTTACCTACAGTATTTTGAGACTTTAGATCAGGTCAAAAACCAAAAAACAGAGCTCAGTGTTGAGAAACAACTCTTTGTCTCACAAACAGGAAAAAATGGGAAAGCCCTGTTAATCCCATTGGAACAACACGCTTTAAAAACAGGGGATCAAGTAATTGTCCGGTTAACTTTGTCCTTAAAACGGGACATGGAATTTTTACACTTAAAAGATTTACGGGCAGCTTGTTTCGAACCGGTAGAACAATTATCAGGTAATCAATGGAAATTTGGTACAGTGTATTATGAGGATGTAAAAGATGCCAGTACTAACTTCTTCTTTCATGCACTTTCACGTGGTACCTATGTTATAGAATACCCAGTATGGGTAAACCAATCTGGTATCTACCAGGATGGCATAGCTATCTTCCAAAGCATTTATGCACCAGAATACAATTCGTTCAGTAACGCCAGCAGAATTGAAGTTAAAAATTAGCCCCAAAAGTAAAGGGGCTAATAATAAGCCCCTTTATTTTTATTCTTCAATTACCAACCGAAAACCCGAACCGTGGACATTTTCAATCTTAATCTTCTCATCATCTTTAAAATATTTCCTCAGCTTTGTGACATAAACATCCATGCTTCGAGCCGTAAAATAATCGTTTGTACCCCAAATTTCAGTCAAAGCCTTATCCCGGGGCAAAAGTCCATCCCTGAAATTATATAACAACTCCAAAAGCCGGGCTTCCTTAGGAGTTAATTTGATTTGTTCATCATTTTTAGAAATGATTCGCAATTCAGTATTAAAAACATATCCTCCAATATTGATATACTTTTGTTTCGGCTCAGCTTCTTCATGTTTGCTACGGCTTAAGATAGCCTTGATTTTCAGGATCAGTACTTCAGAATCAAAAGGTTTCACGATATAATCATCCGCCCCGATTTCATATCCAAGTTTCATATCTTCCTTAAGACTTTTAGCAGTAATATATACAAAAGGCACAGTTGCATCAATATCCCGGATTTTCTTTCCCAGCGTAAAACCATCCATTTCAGGCATCATCACATCCAGCAGGCAAATATCAAACTTATCTTTCCGGAAGGCCTCTAACCCTTCGTTTCCATTTACACATAAGGTCACATCATAATCAGACAACTCCAGATAAGATTTCAAAACCGAACCAAAACAAGGATCATCCTCTACTAACAATATTTTCTGTGCCATAATTTATTTCATTTTTGATTTTTGATCTACAATTTATGATTATAAGATAAAGGCTCACCGCAAATCATAAATCTGAAACCGTAAATTATTTCATTCTCTTTTTAATTCTATTTCAACTAACGTACCTTTATTCTTTTTAGAAGTCAAACGAATAATACCCCCATGAAGTTCCACAATAGACTTCACATAACTCAATCCCAACCCAAATCCCTTGACATTATGAACATTCCCGCTAGGAACACGATAGAAACGCTTGAACACTTTTTTCTGGGCATCTTTAGAAATGCCGATACCATGGTCTTGTACACCAATAGTAAATATCCCGTTCTGTTCACGTGTGAATACCTGAATCTCCGGAGTACCACCGGAATATTTGATTGCATTATCTATCAAATTACAAACTGCATTCATCATATGCACCTCATCCACTGTCAAAATAAAATTCCTCGCCTCCAACCGGCATTCTAAGACTCCCCCCGCATCCTGTACCAATAAATAGAAATGTTCAACAGCCTCCCTCACCAGTTCATTGACATCCACCTCCACCTTATTCATTTGCAACTCCCGGCGATCCAATTTAGCTTGCTGAAGTATACGTTCCACATACTTATTCATCCTATTGTTCTCACTTTTGATCATGGAGGTAAATTTCAAAATCTGCTCTTTATCACTCAACACCTTATCCTTATTCAAAGCAGAAGTTGCTAAAGAAATGGTTGCTATCGGAGTTTTAAATTCATGGGTCATATTATTGATGAAATCATTTTTAATGACCGACAATTTTTGCTGACGCATTATAATAACAATAGTAATGACAAAAACAAACATCAATCCAAACACACAAAATCCCGAAGCCAAAAATAACCATCCCATATTTTCCAGTAAGACCGGTTGTACCGATTCAAATCTCACCCCCAGATAATACCCCTTCTTAACCAAATCTTGCTGAAACAAATCCACATAATACAAATTTTTTGTTCTCCCAGCCTTTACATTATTCAGGACATCCTGTTTCGTCATAATCTCAAATGTAAAAGGTAAACGGATATTATAAGCCCTGAAAGAATTTGTCAATAATGCCGACAAATCAATATTTTCAAGTCGTTCCTGCACAGAAACATTCTCCGGATCTTTTTCTTTCACCAAACGGATCATAAATTCCTGCATTTTTTGAAGGAAACGCACATAAACATCAGATTTAGAAGAGTCCTGTTGAGGAACTTCCATCGAACGAATAGTTTGAACGATAAACTCCTGATCAACCATTTTTCCCATTCCGGAACGGGCATAGGGAACTGCAGAAGAATTCAGAAAAGAACGCCCCCCGCTCAAACGATTGATGTCATTACTCAGAAAATTAAATAAATTACTGGAATTCCTGTCAGAAGAGTAGCCTTTGCCAGCAACAAACATATCGTTATAACTCTTGATCTGTCCCAACTGCTTGTTCATTTCACTACGGTATTTGATATAATTGATCTCGTCAATCCGGTTAACAACACGATTCAATACGTCATATACCTGAGAAGAAAACCTATTTTCTCTTTCCCGGATAGAATATTTTATCCACAACCACTGCACAACGACCACAGCTGTAAAGGCTGCAACCATCACTACCAACAATATCCTGATTATTATCTTTTTTATCATATTCCGGGAATATCCTCTGTAAAAATAATACTTATTACAAAATAAACAAAATCCCGTTTCACGAAAAAGGGGTACCTCACGGCACCCCTAAAAACAACTAAGTAATAAAAACGGGAAAACAAAACCATTTACATGGTTTTACCTTTATTGCATCTTTTCTGCAACAGTCTTATACGCATTACTTTCTTTGTTAGGAATTTCAAGTTTGTTGAAAAGCCGTTTTTGCAAATCAACACTATCCTTCAATTCATCCTGTAATAAAAATAAAGAAAGTTCCTGAGTAGGATTAGCTTCAATCAATGTCTTGGCATAATTTGCACGGGCATTAATATAACGAATTCTTTGCAATTGATATACACCCAACAACACTTCATGTTCATCAGTCCTTTTCTCTTTTTTCAAAATCAAATCAATTTTCTTATCAATAGGTTCCAGAGGTCCTTCATATTTTTCTTTGAACATTTTTTTAATATCATTATATTGTTTGTCCAAACCCGACCCTTTTACTTCAATTTGATCCGGAAATTTAGCTTTTCCCTGAATCCAAATCTGATCTTTTGAATCCACAATAGTCTCCAAGGTATTTTTACCATCAATATCAATCCAAACCCGAGCAGGGATTTGTAACTGTTCTGTCACTAAATTAATATTACCATCCTCTACTTTCTGTTCTGCCAAAACTACTAAACCTTGTTGTCCGGGCATTTCAGCCAACAACTTCACAGTACCCTGTAAACCAGTTACTTTACCACGAATCTTTACTTTACTAGAATCACATGCACCCATAAGCAGGGCCAAGGCTACTAAAAACAAACAAATCCTTTTCATTGTCTATAATCTTTGTAATTTTTTCGCTTAATTTTGTACAAAGATAGTAAAAAACTAAATCAGGCAAGGGATTTTAAATATAAATTACAGGTATAATCATTATTCGAATTATATTTCCAGAGTTTCCAATACCTGCCGAATTTGCCCGGAAGGCCGGGGAGCATTAGAGTTGATGATCTTTCCGTCAGGTCCAATCAATATAAAACGGGGCACACTGATAATCATATAATCCTGATTGAATTTATTGGTAGCATCTGCGAAAGTATGAATACCCGCATAAGGATTTTCAGCCCAAAAGGTTTCCCATTTTTTCCGATTTTCAGCATCATCAATGGCAATTGTCAGGAATTGAATATTTTTTCCATAATATTCTTTCTGGAGTAAATCCAGATAGGGCAATTCTGATTTGCAAGGTACACACCAGGTAGCCCAAACTGTAATATAAAGATAAGTTCCTCTGAAATATTCAAGTGAAATTGTCTGTCCCCTTCTATCTGTAACAGAAAACAAAGGAGCTTCCCGACCAGGCAGAATTCTTTCCCAAT
>ERZ780154.1456-NODE-1456-length-11581-cov-622.65_pt1 | contig 11581 bp, 10 predicted proteins | sample MGYA00511568_ERZ780154 | MGnify/ENA primary metagenome ERZ780154 (study PRJEB29588, sample SAMEA2142525) | human gut metagenome | biome: human gut; feature: human-associated habitat; material: faeces | place: Denmark | collected 2008/2010 ...
ATAGCAAGAAGTGTCCGTGTCGGACATTTCTTGCCTTTCTCGCTTTGCTCAAAAGGATTTTTTTGCCTACCTTCGCAAGCATGGAAGTAAAGCGCACAGAAAAGATAACTTTCCGCTGTACAGCACTTGAAAAGGCTGCACTTGCGGAGCAGGCTCTCCGATGCGGTCTGACCACTTCGGAGTACTGCAGAAACCTTTCACTTGGCGGTCAGCCAAAGGAAAGGTACAGCGATGAAGAAAAGGCTCTCCTTCGTGACATAGCCAAGATAAGGGGTGACCTCCAAAGGCTGAACAACTACTTCGGTGGGCGCCAGTACCGGGAGGTATTCGAGGAGAACCGGGTTATAATAGACAAACTCAAAAAGCTCTTACGATGATAGCCAAAGGAAAAAGTATCTCACATGGTACTGCAGCACTGGAGTATGACCTTGCCAAGCAGATAGCCGGAAAGGATGCGGCCACCGAAGTGTGCCGGAACGAGCTTTACGGCAGTACAGGTGCCGACATGATTCAGGAAATGAAGCCTTATTTCGCTGATTTTCCGAACGTAAAAAATACCTGCCTGCGCTTTGAGGTAAGTCCCAGCATAGAGGAAAGCGAAACAATGAGGCCGAATGACTGGGAAAGGCTTGCAGACGACTTCCTGGAGCGCATGGGATTGAAGAACCACCAGTATGTGGTAGTGAAGCATTCAGGAACGGAAACCAGGAAGAACCAGGCACACCTGCATATCCTCGTAAACCGTGTGTCGTTATCGGGTGAGCTGTACCGGGACAGCTGGATAGGCAAGAGGGCGACCGAAGCCGCCAACAGCATAGCCCGGGAGCGTAATCTCGTACAGGCACAGGATATCGGAAAGGCAAACAAACAGGATATAAAGCAGCGTATGGATGCAGTTCTCAGGAAGCTCGACAGGTTCGATTTCGACAGGTTCAAGGAGGAAATGAAAAAAGCCGGATATCCCATCCGTGAAGCCCGGGCAAGCACCGGGAAGCTGAACGGATTCTATGTCACGGCCAAATCCGGAACGGAATACAAGGCCAGTGAGATAGGCAAGAACTACACCCTTGCACACATAGAGAAAACCCATTTTAAGTTACACGGACAGACATTAGGACAGAGTTATGGAAAAAACATCATATCAGGAAAAGGAGGTTTCCACCTCTAAACAGGGACGATACAGCCCAAGCAGAAAGAGTACCACACCGAAAGTGAACCCGCAGCTTGCGGTTGAACTGGTGTATCAGGAAATAAAGCGCATAGAAACCTTTACAAAGCGTATAGAGGACGCAACGCAGAAAAAGGTACAGATAGACGAGGACGGCCTTAAAAATGCCGTAAATCGCCTGAAAAGCCCCTTGTCGGAGTATAATGAAGTCCTGTCCGATTACAGGCGACAGGCTAACAGCATGAAAACGGGCGGTTATGTGAATCAGGGTGTAACACTGGCCTGTGTCGTTATAACCGGGATATGCTTTCTTTTGGCCTGTGGTCTTGGCTACTGGTGCGGCCAGCTGAAACAGGAAAGGGACAAATACAAGCCCTTTTATGAATACTACCAGCAGCAGATGCAGGAAAAGGAGCAGGACGGTAACAGCCAGCCGGGTAGAAAGTAGGTAGAAAAACGGCTTGAGAGTCAATATATAGCAAAGTTTGGTTGGAACTTTGGCTCTTTTTTCATAACATTGCGGAGAATTTAAGACTACAAAGTCTTTAAATGCCAATTTCGTAATTTAGTCTGTGAAGATACAAAACGAAATTAGTTTTAAGTTATAGGGGGCAAGAGTGCCCCCGTTTTTTTGAATAAAAATGGCGACTGAAAACCAGCCGCCATGTCCCATGCGTTTCCGCAATGAGCTTGCCAGAGCCTACGCTTGTCCTACAAAAATACGGAATATCCCATTCTTTTGCAAGCGTTTCTTCGAGAACCCTTTGCGTATCGGTTCAGGGAGTGATAGGCAGTTCCTTCAGCTTTCTTTTGATAGCCCCTATAACGTAGCCCTTCGGGTTGTCGGCAAACCTTGCCCCCTTCTTCAGCTCGGCCAAGAAGCCCATGAAGTCGGGAATGCGGTTCTGTCCCTCGATGAGGGTTTTCTTGTTCTTGTTGATTTCGTCTGCCTTGAACTCGAAAGAATAGCGCAGGTACTCGTAAGCCTCGTTCTCCAGCTGGAGCCGGGCTGTCACTTTGGCCATGCGTGCCTGTTCCTGTAGTGCAGGGTCTTCCCTGTCCTCAAAGAACACAGGGTACAGCGTCCAGCCAATCACTTTCCTGCCGGCCTTTTCTTCCTTGGCGACAAAAGAGTATGGGGAATATTCGTCCAGCTCCTTTTTTGCTACATCGAGAACGTATCTTTTGAAGTCATTTATCCTGTCGTACTTGTCCTGTAGTCCGAATCTCTCACGCAGTCCGTGCGCCCCCTCCAGCGGCACGAACAGCGGCTTTGTCTGTCCGCTCATGAGTTCGTAAAACCGCATGGAATACACGCTCTTGAACTTCATCGCAGTGGCCAGCTCATATTTCCGGAAGCCTTTTGTGAAGTCAAGGGCGGCTTTCCAAACAGGCTCATAGACGTGGAATGTCGCCAAGCCTGTGCCGAGCTCAATCTTAGGGTGCTCGATTATGGCGGTGTAGAACCAAATCTTGTCATCCTCGTACTCTGCCCCTTTCTTTGAGAGGGAGATAAAGGCGGCTTTTGCCTTGGCATAGTTGTGGTCGTTCTCATCCCGCAGAATGTCGGCCACAGGCATGGTTATGTTCATGCCGCAGTCTGACGGCTCAATCTTTCGGAGATTGTCCTTTATCTTGACCCCCTCAATCCAGCGCTGTGCAAACTCGATAAGGCGGTAGATGATGCGTTTCTCGTACGGCGAGAAATCGTATTTGGCGCATGTCCAGATATAGGACTGGAACACGGCTCTATTGGGCAGGTTTTCCTCCGGCCTGTTGTCGGTACTTACATATGCTGCCATAATGTGCTGTTTTTTAGTTTTCTGCAAATATAAAAACAAAGTACGAGTTTAACAAATACAACTCGTATAGTTTATTCTTTATCTCGTACTTAGAGGGTGTGTTCAGTATTCTTTATCTCGTACTTTAGTATTCTTTATCTCGTACTTAGAGGGCTTTTTCCTCGCATAATGCGCGCGCGCGAGGATAGACATAGATAGACGATGTCAAGATAGAAACAGGCTTGATTTAGCCGGAAATGGCCGGAGAAAAACATCCGAAATCATACTTTCGGAAAAAACAATAGGGAAAAAAACATAAGACAAACTCCCCTTGTAAGGGGTTGGGGGGTAGGCTGAAAATAGGAAGGCTTCTCCTGCGTGTTAAAATTTGTATTCTTGTGTATTTTTATGTTTATTTCTGTTCTTTTTGATAGTGTCACAAAATCAAACAGGGTGTATCTGCCTTACAAATTGGAGGTAGTTCCACCCCATCCCCTGTAACCGCCTGTGATTCTTTTTCCCTATCCGTTGCAAAGGTAACTTCACACTCCGAAGCCGTCAAGGGCTGCGCAAGTTCGGATCTGAAAAAATCCTGAGCAGCTTTCGCTGTGCGGTTTTTTCCGGCCGAACCCTTGACCGCTCTCCGTGTTCCGTTGCTGGAATGGCATGGGAAAGGGAAAAAGAAGTGTGTGGGCTATGCAGGTGGAAAGCGTGTGTGTATTCCCATGCGGTGTGTTTACATAGCAAGAAGTGTCCGTGTCGGACATTTCTTGCCTTTCTCGCTTTGCTCAAAAGGATTTTTTTGCCTACCTTCGCAAGCATGGAAGTAAAGCGCACAGAAAAGATAACTTTCCGCTGTACAGCACTTGAAAAGGCTGCACTTGCGGAGCAGGCTCTCCGATGCGGTCTGACCACTTCGGAGTACTGCAGAAACCTTTCACTTGGCGGTCAGCCAAAGGAAAGGTACAGCGATGAAGAAAAGGCTCTCCTTCGTGACATAGCCAAGATAAGGGGTGACCTCCAAAGGCTGAACAACTACTTCGGTGGGCGCCAGTACCGGGAGGTATTCGAGGAGAACCGGGTTATAATAGACAAACTCAAAAAGCTCTTACGATGATAGCCAAAGGAAAAAGTATCTCACATGGTACTGCAGCACTGGAGTATGACCTTGCCAAGCAGATAGCCGGAAAGGATGCGGCCACCGAAGTGTGCCGGAACGAGCTTTACGGCAGTACAGGTGCCGACATGATTCAGGAAATGAAGCCTTATTTCGCTGATTTTCCGAACGTAAAAAATACCTGCCTGCGCTTTGAGGTAAGTCCCAGCATAGAGGAAAGCGAAACAATGAGGCCGAATGACTGGGAAAGGCTTGCAGACGACTTCCTGGAGCGCATGGGATTGAAGAACCACCAGTATGTGGTAGTGAAGCATTCAGGAACGGAAACCAGGAAGAACCAGGCACACCTGCATATCCTCGTAAACCGTGTGTCGTTATCGGGTGAGCTGTACCGGGACAGCTGGATAGGCAAGAGGGCGACCGAAGCCGCCAACAGCATAGCCCGGGAGCGTAATCTCGTACAGGCACAGGATATCGGAAAGGCAAACAAACAGGATATAAAGCAGCGTATGGATGCAGTTCTCAGGAAGCTCGACAGGTTCGATTTCGACAGGTTCAAGGAGGAAATGAAAAAAGCCGGATATCCCATCCGTGAAGCCCGGGCAAGCACCGGGAAGCTGAACGGATTCTATGTCACGGCCAAATCCGGAACGGAATACAAGGCCAGTGAGATAGGCAAGAACTACACCCTTGCACACATAGAGAAAACCCATTTTAAGTTACACGGACAGACATTAGGACAGAGTTATGGAAAAAACATCATATCAGGAAAAGGAGGTTTCCACCTCTAAACAGGGACGATACAGCCCAAGCAGAAAGAGTACCACACCGAAAGTGAACCCGCAGCTTGCGGTTGAACTGGTGTATCAGGAAATAAAGCGCATAGAAACCTTTACAAAGCGTATAGAGGACGCAACGCAGAAAAAGGTACAGATAGACGAGGACGGCCTTAAAAATGCCGTAAATCGCCTGAAAAGCCCCTTGTCGGAGTATAATGAAGTCCTGTCCGATTACAGGCGACAGGCTAACAGCATGAAAACGGGCGGTTATGTGAATCAGGGTGTAACACTGGCCTGTGTCGTTATAACCGGGATATGCTTTCTTTTGGCCTGTGGTCTTGGCTACTGGTGCGGCCAGCTGAAACAGGAAAGGGACAAATACAAGCCCTTTTATGAATACTACCAGCAGCAGATGCAGGAAAAGGAGCAGGACGGTAACAGCCAGCCGGGTAGAAAGTAGGTAGAAAAACGGCTTGAGAGTCAATATATAGCAAAGTTTGGTTGGAACTTTGGCTCTTTTTTCATAACATTGCGGAGAATTTAAGACTACAAAGTCTTTAAATGCCAATTTCGTAATTTAGTCTGTGAAGATACAAAACGAAATTAGTTTTAAGTTATAGGGGGCAAGAGTGCCCCCGTTTTTTTGAATAAAAATGGCGACTGAAAACCAGCCGCCATGTCCCATGCGTTTCCGCAATGAGCTTGCCAGAGCCTACGCTTGTCCTACAAAAATACGGAATATCCCATTCTTTTGCAAGCGTTTCTTCGAGAACCCTTTGCGTATCGGTTCAGGGAGTGATAGGCAGTTCCTTCAGCTTTCTTTTGATAGCCCCTATAACGTAGCCCTTCGGGTTGTCGGCAAACCTTGCCCCCTTCTTCAGCTCGGCCAAGAAGCCCATGAAGTCGGGAATGCGGTTCTGTCCCTCGATGAGGGTTTTCTTGTTCTTGTTGATTTCGTCTGCCTTGAACTCGAAAGAATAGCGCAGGTACTCGTAAGCCTCGTTCTCCAGCTGGAGCCGGGCTGTCACTTTGGCCATGCGTGCCTGTTCCTGTAGTGCAGGGTCTTCCCTGTCCTCAAAGAACACAGGGTACAGCGTCCAGCCAATCACTTTCCTGCCGGCCTTTTCTTCCTTGGCGACAAAAGAGTATGGGGAATATTCGTCCAGCTCCTTTTTTGCTACATCGAGAACGTATCTTTTGAAGTCATTTATCCTGTCGTACTTGTCCTGTAGTCCGAATCTCTCACGCAGTCCGTGCGCCCCCTCCAGCGGCACGAACAGCGGCTTTGTCTGTCCGCTCATGAGTTCGTAAAACCGCATGGAATACACGCTCTTGAACTTCATCGCAGTGGCCAGCTCATATTTCCGGAAGCCTTTTGTGAAGTCAAGGGCGGCTTTCCAAACAGGCTCATAGACGTGGAATGTCGCCAAGCCTGTGCCGAGCTCAATCTTAGGGTGCTCGATTATGGCGGTGTAGAACCAAATCTTGTCATCCTCGTACTCTGCCCCTTTCTTTGAGAGGGAGATAAAGGCGGCTTTTGCCTTGGCATAGTTGTGGTCGTTCTCATCCCGCAGAATGTCGGCCACAGGCATGGTTATGTTCATGCCGCAGTCTGACGGCTCAATCTTTCGGAGATTGTCCTTTATCTTGACCCCCTCAATCCAGCGCTGTGCAAACTCGATAAGGCGGTAGATGATGCGTTTCTCGTACGGCGAGAAATCGTATTTGGCGCATGTCCAGATATAGGACTGGAACACGGCTCTATTGGGCAGGTTTTCCTCCGGCCTGTTGTCGGTACTTACATATGCTGCCATAATGTGCTGTTTTTTAGTTTTCTGCAAATATAAAAACAAAGTACGAGTTTAACAAATACAACTCGTATAGTTTATTCTTTATCTCGTACTTAGAGGGTGTGTTCAGTATTCTTTATCTCGTACTTTAGTATTCTTTATCTCGTACTTAGAGGGCTTTTTCCTCGCATAATGCGCGCGCGCGAGGATAGACATAGATAGACGATGTCAAGATAGAAACAGGCTTGATTTAGCCGGAAATGGCCGGAGAAAAACATCCGAAATCATACTTTCGGAAAAAACAATAGGGAAAAAAACATAAGACAAACTCCCCTTGTAAGGGGTTGGGGGGTAGGCTGAAAATAGGAAGGCTTCTCCTGCGTGTTAAAATTTGTATTCTTGTGTATTTTTATGTTTATTTCTGTTCTTTTTGATAGTGTCACAAAATCAAACAGGGTGTATCTGCCTTACAAATTGGAGGTAGTTCCACCCCATCCCCTGTAACCGCCTGTGATTCTTTTTCCCTATCCGTTGCAAAGGTAACTTCACACTCCGAAGCCGTCAAGGGCTGCGCAAGTTCGGATCTGAAAAAATCCTGAGCAGCTTTCGCTGTGCGGTTTTTTCCGGCCGAACCCTTGACCGCTCTCCGTGTTCCGTTGCTGGAATGGCATGGGAAAGGGAAAAAGAAGTGTGTGGGCTATGCAGGTGGAAAGCGTGTGTGTATTCCCATGCGGTGTGTTTACATAGCAAGAAGTGTCCTTGTCGGACAATTCTTGCTTTTCTCGCTTTGCTCAAAAAGATTTTAAGATTACCTTTGTGGCATGGAACTAAGACGGAACGAAAAGATTACATTCCGATGTACCGAACTTGAAAAGGACGCACTTGCGGAGCAGGCAGCCCGGTGCAGTCTAAGCGTATCGGAATACTGCCGGAGTTTGTCCCTTGGGGGGCGCCCAAGGGAGAGGTACACCGAGGAGGAACGGCAGCTTCTCCGGGACATAGCCCAGTTGAAAGGAACGCTCCAACGGCTGAACAACTATTTCGGTGGTCGCCAGTACCGGGAAGTGTTCGAGGAGAACCGGGCACTAATTACAGAGCTCAAAAAAATACTCTCACGATGATAGGGAAAGGGAAAAGCATATCACATGGTGTGGCGGCATTGGAGTACGACCTCGCCAAAGAGATAAACGGGCAGGCAGTAGCCACCGAGATAGCCCGGCATGAACTTTATGGGTGTACTGGTGCGGAAATGGTGCAGGAAATGAAACCGTATCACATTGATTTTCCGAACGTAAAAAACAACTGCCTACGTTTCGAGGTCAGCCCCTCGATAGAGGAAAGCGCCACCTTTACGGATGCGGACTGGGCGGAACTTGGTAACGACTTCATGCAGCGCATGGGGTTGGCGAACCACCAGTACATCATCATCCGGCACAGCGGTACGGAGAGCAAGAAAGAGCAAGCCCACCTGCACATACTGGCAAACCGGGTTTCCCTTTCCGGGGAACTGTACCGGGACAACTGGATAGGGAAAAAGGCAACGGAAGCCGCCAATGCCATAGCCAAGGAACGGAACTTTGTACAGTCGCAGGACATTGGCAAAGTCAACAAAGCGGAAATCAAGGAAGCCATGGACGGCGTATTGAAGAAGATGCAGGGCTTTGACTTTACCAAATTCAAGGAAGAACTTGGTAAGAGAGGTTTTAAAGTCCGGGAAGCCAGGGCAAGCACCGGGAAACTTAACGGCTACTATGTCACAGCCCGAAGCGGTACGGAGTATAAGGCAAGCGAGATAGGGAAAGGCTACACTCTCGCCCATATCGAGCGGACACAAAGCAAACTGAAGTGCAACTCAATGAACATATCTCATGGAAACAAACTCACACCCGGAAGCGGCAGCTTCCAACGTTAAGCAGGGACAGTACAGCCCCCGGAAAAGAAAAGATACAACGCCAAGGGTAAACCCGCAGCTTGCGGTAGAACTGGTGTATCAAGAACTAAAGCGTGTTGAAGTCTATACGAAGCGCATAGAGGACGCAACAGCCCGAAAGGTACAAATAGACGGGAAAAGCCTTGAAAGTGCCGAAAATCGCCTAAAAAACGTGTTGGCGGACTTTGAACGGCAGGGGTACAGAATGAAAAACGGCGGTTATGTGGACAAACGGATTTCGTTCTACTCAATCCTTTGTGCTGTTATCTCCCTATTGTTCGCTTGTTTCATGTGCTATCTTTGGACGGATGCAGCCAAAGACCGGGACAACTACAAGCAGTATTATGAATACTACCAAGAGCAGGCAAGGGAACAAAAGGGGAATAAATAAACATCTAACTTTACGAATTATGGGAACAACGGAACACGAAGAACCCCGGTTCTTCTTCATACTGAACAAGGGTGCGAAGTCCGGCGGCGAAATCACCCATGCCGTCCTAAACGGTAGTATCGTTTCGAAGCCGGCAGGCTGGGACGCCTTTCATGGGCTTGCACTGGCGAGAGAGAAACTAAGCAGCGAGGAAATACAACAGCAGATGAAAGAACTTGGTGTAGAAATGGAAATCGTTCCTCTGATTTGACAAGATTACCCGGAGTGTTTCAGCCGGGTAATCTTGTTACTTATCCTTGATTTTCCCTTTAAGGGCGTTTATAATCCACCCTTTCGGATTGTTCTTTTCTCGTGATTTTCCGTTTAGGAGAGCCAGTTCTCCGATAAGGTCGGTTATCTTTTCTTGTGCCGTTATGAATGTCTCTTTGTTCCGGTTTATCTCTTCCGATGTGAAACCGCAGGAATAACGGAGATACTCGTATACATGGCTGTCTATCTGATATCGTGCTGTAACCTTTGCCTGCAAATCTTTCCCTTCCAGTTCTTCATCCCTGAACTGTGGCTGATAGACCGGGTAAAACCTAAACCCGGTCACCTTGCTACGTTTGTTGTTTGGGTTTTCACGCACTTTCACGTAGTTGAAAGTGTATGGGCAGCTCTCATCAAGCGCAGCCTTTGCAGGTTTCAAAACTCTTTCCTCAAAATGATCTATTCTGTCTTTTCCGTTCTTGTCCTTGTATTTGTCCGCAGGTATGCCAAGACGGTCTTTCAAGTTTTCAAGGGATATATCCAAAGGGTACACCTGCCCACTCATTAACATGTAAAACCTAAGGGAATACCCAGTAGGTAGCGCAAGAGCCTTGTTTAACTCAAATTCTCTGTACCCCTTGGCGAACTTGGTAAACACATCCCAAAGGTCGTTAGACACACGAAAGGTTATAATGCCAGTGCGTTTTTTATATTTTGGGTTAGATATAAATCCGCACTTCCACCATTCCTCGTCATCTTCGTAAGTAAAAAAACGTCCTGCCAGAGAATCGAGTGCGGCTATGATTTCATTGTAATCACGTCCGGAAAAAATAACGTCAGATACATGCATTTGTGCATCAACATCCCAAAGTCCATGCTCAAACTTGCGTTTCGTGCCTGCATAATCTTTCAGTTTTACTCCCTTTAGTTCAGCTTGGCACGCTTCCAGTATGCGAAGAACTATTCTTTGTTCGTGTATGGACATGTCTTGCTGTTTTGACCATGTATATACCCATGAAACAACAACATCTTTATTCTTGGTAATAGGTAGTTTCTTTTTCATAAACGATTGATTTGCTGCAAATATACACAATCCCCACATTAAAACAAAAAAAGAGGGGTAAAACTCCCAAAGTGTGGGGACTAATTTACTTTTAAACTCCCAAAGTGTGGGGACTAAACTCCCAAAGTGTGGGGAAACACATGTTCTAATCCCTTTATTTATGGGCGTTTGCGAAGAAGTGATAGAGCATATTACAGACGATGCTTATAACAGACAAGGGGAATTTATAGAGCTAAGTGGTTGATTTACTGTCGGAAAAAGAAAAACGATAGGGAAAAAGAGCAAAGCAAAACCAACCAACGGGCGGTAGGATTGGAAACGGTTTTTTATGGCGTGTACACGTTTGTGTACAAAATGTTTGTATTTTGTTGAAATATAGCTATCTTTGTGCTGAATTTAAAAGCAAACAGATATGGAAGCATTATCAGTAAGAGAATCCCGTAACACCCTCGCAGCGTCTTTCACCAAAGCTGACAATGGCGAGCAGGTACTAATTCGCAGGAAAAACGAGATTTACGCTTTGGTAAAAGTTGGTCGTGAAGATTTGATGATAACCCCGGAGCTGCAAGCAAGGATTGACAAGGCAAGGGAAGAAATCAAATCCGGAAAGTGTGTTACCCTCAAAAGCAGTGAGGATATTGATGCTTATTTCGACAGTCTATGATGTACACAATTAGGGTTTCCGACGGGGTGGATAAGGTGATTGCCAAATGGAAGAAATCAAACCCCAATTTGTTCAAGAAGTATAAGAAAATCTACAAAGAATTGTTAGAGCACCCTAAGACTGGGCTTGGGCATCCCGAAGCGTTAAGGGGCGGTGGGGATATTACATGGTCTCGACACATTACCGCCCATGACCGGATAATCTATGACATTTACGAGGAAGTGGTAGAGGTCTACATCTTGGAGGTAGAGGGGCATTACAACGATAAATGATAAAACTGTTATGGTCGAATATTGTGTTTACTGGTTAGAGAACGGCGAGCCTATGCACGAGGTGTTCTCTTCTCTTGCCGCCGCCGAGATGTACTCATGTGCGATAAGAGGGAAAGAAAACATTGAATGGGTGGAGGTGTCCGAAGAAGAAACCATTGATTTGGACGAACTGGAAGACATGTTCCCGGATGACTTCTGCGGCGTGTAATCCCCTTGGGTAGAAATGGGGTAGAATTTGTTAGGCTGTGGGGGATTTTCTAACACGCCGGGGCTTTTTGCTGGGCGGTTAGTGTGGATGTATTCCCATGCGGCATGTGTATATATAGCAAGAAGTGTCCTTGTCGGACAATTCTTGCTTTTCTCGCTTTGCTCAAAAA
>ERZ780154.1459-NODE-1459-length-11564-cov-1.87184_pt1 | contig 11564 bp, 12 predicted proteins | sample MGYA00511568_ERZ780154 | MGnify/ENA primary metagenome ERZ780154 (study PRJEB29588, sample SAMEA2142525) | human gut metagenome | biome: human gut; feature: human-associated habitat; material: faeces | place: Denmark | collected 2008/2010 ...
AATCAGTATTGTTTTTGAGCCTAATTCACTGGGCCGTTTTATGAAATCCATCAACGTGTTGTGCAATACCTCCCAGCACCTTCATCAGTTACACCTGAGGGGTGAGGTTGTAGAGTGAGATAAAGCGAGGAAAACAAATAAGCATAGAGGGTGCTTATAAAGCAGGGACTGTGGCTGTTTCTTATCCCGAGTCATACGGCCACTAGTCCCTCCACCTTTCCTCATCACAGAAAGGAGGTTGCAATGTAAAAAAAGTTTTTGAAATGACGGATAAAGTCATTGAGAATGTTTATAAAGCATTCAAGTTGAATAAATAAAATAAATTTTATTAATCATGTAAGAATATTAATTATGAAAAAGAAGATTTTTGGCTTTTTGATATTGGTTATTTTAGTTATTATCTCAACAGTAAAAGTGAATTTTACAGAAGATACAACTGGAAATTTCATATTAGCTAATATTGAAGCTCTAGCTGCTAATGCAAGAGAAGGTGTTGAAGATTGTGATATTTTTCTATATAATAGAAATGAAGCAGAAGCAAGTGAAATTACTAAAATTCAGGCTGAGGGAGGATTTAAATTTTTTGTATCGTGGAATGGAGAGAAGGTTGGTGTAGGAATGGATGCTGTAATAGGAACCAGTGTTAAATATTATTATTGTAAGGAATCTGATGGTAATTGTTGCGTTAAAACTTGGATAGAAAAAGAGATTGAATATCTGTAATTAGTTTACGTAGAGGTTAATTTGTTATTTGTTATATGGATTTCAAATTAATCTCTTTCAAATTTTATTTTATGCAAAAATATCTAATTTTATTCATTGCATTTTTTTTATTAAATGCTTGTATTTCTAAAAATTCTAAAAATTCTGAAAAATTCAATTCTGATTTAATTGAATTGTCGATGGAAAATTTTGTAGCTCAAAATCCTATTGAGACATGTCAAGATAAAATTAAAGTTCTTCCTTTACAAACGGATACAAACTGTTTGATGGGATATATACAAAAGATAGAGATACTGGATTCTACTATTTTTATTCTGGATGTAAACCATACTTTATTTGTTTACAAAATGGATGGTTCTTTTGTTTATAAGGTGTCAGCAACAGGAAGGGGGCCCAAAGAGATAAGTCGGTTAGGAGGATTTTACATAAATGGACATAAAAAATATGTTGGTATTTGGGATAATTTGAAATTCAAAATGTTCAAGTATGATTATCAAGGAAAATTATTGGATATTGTGGATTGTGGTAATAAATTATTCTATGCAGCAAAGGAAATAAAAATGATCGATAAGAATCGACTATTACTGACCTTGTCTTATGATCCCGGAATTACTTCTTCTTACGTTTCTATTAACTGCTCTGATTATACTGTTGATAAAAAATATTTTTTATATCCTTATCGGTGGAAAACAAGCTCCAGTGGATTTAACAATTTGATGCAGGCCCGGAATAATGCAGGCCATTATGTGGTTAATATGTTGTCGGATACTGTGTATCAATATGTAAATGAAAACTTTATACCTCGTTTTGTTTTAAAATCCCATAAGAATAAGACTTTAAAAAATAAACTGGATCATGTGACAGATTATAGTGATATTGTGTCTTATACTCAGAGCAGAAATATATCTCCGGGGCTGATGAGTATTGCCATGACAGATAGTATATGTTGTGTTGAGTATAGATGTAATCAGGAATGGAATTATGTTTTTTGGAATTTGTATACTTACCGGGGAGCATACACTTCTTCTTCCTATAGAGATCGTTTGAACGTGTTTAAAAATTTTGATATCAAAGCTACCACAGGTCCCTATTTTGTTGGTTTTGTATTGCCTTGCAATTTGGATTTAAAAAAGATTGCGGAAAAATGTTCTCTGGAAGTGGTGAATATACTATCTGTAGTGAAAGAAGAAGATAATCCGGTACTTGTGTTTTATCCTATATATGTATGATTCTATGGTAAAATATGTCATAATTTTATTGGTTATTTTTTTGATTAAATGTACCTCTTACGATACCCGTAACCCTATAGAACTTGTTTCCCCAATTAATTTGGGAAAAGTTAAAGGAGGTGTTGTTAAAGAATTTACTGTTAAATGTAAAAATAATAGTCATAAAGATATCAGGTTGAAAGAAGTTCACATGTCTTGTAATTGTATACAACAAATAAAAAGTAATAGCAATGTGGTTTATGCACATGATTCAACCTTATTCCATTTTTTATTTAATCCAGATGGTATTGGTTATGTTGAAAGAAGGTTAAGTTTTTATTTTGATACATCAGATGAGCCATATATTTTTAAAATAACTGCATATATTAGTCGTAATATATGACATTATAGGATAGAAAAAGAAGTATAATGAGTTCTTTAGAAGCTAAAATGAAAGGATCGGACTTATGAAATTCTTCTATAATTTATTGTTTTTTAGCGTTTCTATTTATAGTACGTCAGAAAAACGTGTCAGTAAATGCAAAAATAATACTCGAGAATAAAGGTATAGACCGGGTATTATATGTGAAGGGAGATTCCCAGGCTATCATTCTTCCCCTGGAGACTACATCGGAAGCATTGATTGGAGCTTATGATAAAGTTTTGATCAAATGATACCGTTATCTGTGTCATAGATAAAAAATCAAAAAATTAGGAGATAACCGCGCCTTTCTTTTTGTGAAGGGGAGACAATTGATGAGGCCAACTGGAGGAAATCATGATGAAACAATGAAAAGTACGCATAGAGAAAAATAGCTTACATGAAAATCGGAAAGATAGTTAAAAATGGGTTGTACTATGCCGTAGGGATGGTGGGGGCTTTATTTGTTGCTTTGATGCTGCGTCTTTTTGTGGTAGATTTTTTTGTCGTACCGAGTGATTCAATGCTGCCGGCAATTGAGCCCGGGGATTTTATTCTGGTAGACAAACTGAGTTTTGGGGCACGGATGTGCTGTAATTTTGATTTTCTGGAAAAGAAGACGGAACCTGTGACCTGGCGTATCCGTGGTTTTTCGGGTATTCATCACAATGATGTGGTGGTGTTTAATTTTCCTTATACTAAAGGATGGGGAAAAATTCGGATGAACCTGTCACGGTTTTATGTGAAACGATGTATAGGTCTGCCTGGTGATACGTTGTCTATCAGTGACGGTTTTTATGAGATAAATGGACAGCGGGGTTTCGGGAATGTACAGGGACAGCAGGTCTTGGCTGAAAATAAGGGGGATTTCTCGAAAAGTATTTATCAAACTTTCCCTTTTAATAAAAGATTAAACTGGAATATTCTGAATATGGGACCTTTGTATATTCCCAGACAAGGAAGTAAAATGATCATGAATCCTGTTAATGTTAGTATTTATAAAAAGTTGATTGAATATGAGAGTGGGAAACAAGTCCAGGTGAAAAGGAATCAGGTTTTTTGCGGAGATTCTTTATTATCTTCCTGGTGCTTCCGTCGGAATTGGTATTTTATGGCAGGGGATCATATTTTAAATTCACAGGATTCCCGCTATATTGGTTTGATTCCGGAAGAGTTTATTGTTGGTAAGGCCCGTTTGATTTTGACTGCCAAAATTCCGGTAACGGGAGAATATCGTTGGAAACGTTTTTTTACCCGGATCAAATAGAATAAGGAAACTATAAATGATTGGTTAAAATTCAGTGTAATGAAGAAATGTTTATTGGGAATGTTGCTGTTTCTGTTGGTGGTTTCCTGCCAATCTGGCCAAACAGAGTTACGTCAATTGATGAGGTGGTGGATAGGGAAAGAAATACAGTTTGTTCCGATGGAAGCTAAAGCAGAAGGCCGGGATACATGCTGGACGGACTGGAAAACAAGTCAATTTAAAATATTGCATTATGTAGATACTGCTGGTTGTACTTCCTGCCGTTTACGGTTGTATGACTGGGGACGGTTTATGGATAGCATGGCAGTTCAATATCCGGAAATGACAGTGCTGTTTGTGTTGTCTTTGAAAGATTATGAAGAATTTGAGTATATGGCACGGGTCGACCATTTTAATTGGCCGGTGATTTACGATAAGGAGGGAAGACTGGATTCCTTGAATCATTTTCCGGCTAATCCTGCCTTTCAGACTTTTTTGCTGGATGTGGACAATAAGGTACTTGCTATTGGTGATCCGGTGAAAAACAGGGCTGTCAGAAAATTATACAATCGTATATTGGAAAGTGAAATATGAAAAGGTGGCTGGTTATTTTGATTATTTTAATTTCTGCATGTAGACCGGGCTCTCAGGGGAATGGGGATTTTAAACAAAACTCCCAGGAATTATTGAAGATGTCCGATTTGATTGATACCAATTCGGTTCAAACGATTATCCTGGAGACGACCGATGAGAATCTGATCAGTTATGTAAAACAAATTGTTGTAACTGAGAAGTATCTGTTTGTATTAAATAAAGTGCCTTCTGAGATTATTATGTTTGACAAAAACGGAAAATTTATCCGGAAGATAGGCTACCAGGGGCGTGGGGCAGGAGAATATTTACAAATTAGAAATATTTATGTGGACGAAAGTAAGAAGGAAATTATATCATTTGATTCGGAAAATTGTAAAATATTTATTTACGGTTATAACGGTGACTTTATCAGGACCATTTCCAATAAGAATAATCCCTATGGACAGGTAGCCCGGTTAAATGATACACTGTATTGTTTGAACAATAATTCAAATAAGACAAAGATAGACAATAATCCGGCTATTTTGATTTTGAATGATAAAGGAGAGTTGATAAAGTCGTTTCATCCGCGTATTCATATGGAAGGAAAGCGTAATGTTATTCCTATAGCTGTGGGACCTGCTTTTTTCGCAGAAAATGCAACTGGAAAATATTATGTTCCATTAGGCTCGGATACCATTTTTCATTTGTCTGTAACAGACAAAGAAGTGGTAACAAAGCCTGTACTTTGTCTGGGAATTGAAGATTATTTTTTTCCACCTGATATCTCTCAAAAAGAATATAACAAAAATGTAAACCGATATTTTGATCCTTTTCAAGCACTGGTGGTAAATGATTATGGTTTATTTTATGGAGAGGTTGTGTTTCAAGGGAAAATAGTTTCTATCTTTGGTGACTTGACAAAAGGAATGGATAAAGTTGGAATTGTTACCGGAGATAATGATGTATGGCCCGTTTTAGTTACTCCCCAGGCTAGTTATAAAGATTATTTTGTGGATGTCGTGGACGGTTCAATGGCCCGGGAATACCGTAATAATTATTTTAATGTGCCTGAAGGTTCAAATCCTGTGGTTGTTTTATTCAAATTCAAAACTGATCAGGACTAAAGTGGTTATTAGTCCTATAGTTACGATATGTCAGTTAAAAACAAGGACGACAGTACATACAGAGGAACGTACCTGTTACTTTAACTCAAAAGATACGTTCCTTTTGTGATGAAATGGATTAAGAGAGCCGGGCTAGGGCTTGTTCATAGTTGGGTTCCTGGGTGATTTCAGGGACAAGTTCAGTGTAAATAACTTTACCTTGTTCGTCGAGGATAATCACGGCACGTGCAAACAGGCCGGCAAGCGGACCATTGACGAGGGCAACACCATAATCCTCTGCAAAAGTACTGTTACGGAAGGCAGACAGACCAATGACATTTTCAATTCCTTCTGTGGTACAAAAACGGGCATGGGCAAAAGGAAGGTCTTTGGAGATAGCTAAAACAACGGTGTTGTCCATTTTAGAAGCCAAATCGTTGAATTTTCGTACAGACATAGCACATACGGCTGTATCCAGGCTTGGGAATATATTCAGTACGACTTTTTTGCCTTTCAGGCTATTGAGTGACAATTCGCTCAGGTCACTTTTTACCAGGGTAAATGCTGTTGCCGTGTCTCCGGTTTTTGGGAAATGGCCTTTTATTTCTACTGGATTGCCTTTTAATGTTACTGTTGACATGATCAATATTTTTTATGAGTAAGTTATTAAATTGTTCTGTACCGAACTTTTATTCTAAGAGTATACGTGTAAAGATATTTTTAGTATAGCTTTTACAAAAATAAGTTTTCCCGTTGATATTATCAAATGGATAGTTTTTATAAATGTATGGATGATTAATTGCTGAAAAGTTAATTAAAAGCTCCGGCCTGTGTTTGTAAGGTTATTTTTGGATCTGTTAACTTCGACTGAGGTAATATGCTTTGAATTAGTGGATAAACCTTTGGGTTTTGGTAAGGTTGTGGCTTTTCAGGTGCAGGATCTGGAATATCAGGACAGACATTTGTTGTTGAACTATCGTTTACCTTTTGCTTATAAAAAGCAGCTCCATGCTTATGAGGTGTATGATACGGATTGGTTGCGGCTGGATACTTTTTCGGTTTATGCTCCTTACCTGAATACAGGGGATGCTTCTATGGCTTATTCTTCTGCCCCTATGGTGAAAACCGATGAGGGTATTTTGTTTATAACTCCTTTTTCGGATTTGGTATATGAGTTTACAGGAGATAGTATCCGGACGAAATATCAGGTGGAGACGTTGAAACCTTTGGTGACGGACCGGCAATTGTCGTTGCTGGGGAAAACGTATTTCGATATTCGGGAAAAACTGGATGCCGGTAATTATACCAGCGGAATCAGAGGGATTGTACAAGCAGGTAAATATTGTATTCTTGATATTCAGTGCAGTCAACCTTATACGGTTGTTTGGGATCAGGAAAAAGGGAAAGGAATGTATATTATGGATTATTGGGATGAAGATTTTGATGTTTATAGTCAGGGAATTTCGACTTATTTAACTATTGCTGTCGGGGATGGGTTACTATCTGTTTTGCCTTTTCTTTCAGAGGAACGCAGGGAAAAGTTAATTGAAAATTCAAAAAATGCAGCTTTGGTACAGGTGCTGAAGGGGCTGAAAGAGGGAGGCAACCCTTTGCTGATGTTTTACGATTTGAAAGAAATAGAATGATGAAATCTGATTGGTAATCTTACTAAAATCGAACTGGCAAGGAGAATTTATGTATTGGATGGATATAAGAGGTTGTTTGTGTTTATGACCGGAAAGGGCATTGTCTGGGGAAACTGAATAAACGGGGACAGTGAGTTTTAATAAAAGTGCCGGATAAACTTTTCAGATTTATCCGGCTCTTTTCGTTTTCCGGATCAGTGGAGTTATGGAATAACTTCCAGTTTATTTCCGGTTTTTTCAATGATGGTTCGCAGATACCAATCCGGAAGCTGTGGGTTTTCTACCTTGGGATTTTTCTCTCCTGGCACGGCAGTCTTAATATTTCCATCCATAAAGCGGCAGAAAAGATAGCCGTAGAAGTCACGCCAGGTAGTTAGCAGTTGATTTCCGGTATTACAGGAGAAATCGGTCAGGTAGTCCACTGTCAGTTTAGGATCCTTGGCATACATGCCGGCAGCTCCGGCATCAATGATTTGTACAAAATTCTTGTATTGGGTCTCCAGGGATTTTTGTTTTTCCCGGATTTCCGGATGAATCGCATTGTAGCGGGTATAAGCCAGGTTAGCTACCTGATTGAAAACCCAGAAGGCTGCTTCGGTAGTAAATTCCATCATGCTGCCGTTGCCTGTGGCAAAAGCATGAGGAACTCGCGTAGAGCAGGAGAACATCGGGAAGTAGACTGTACTGGCTGCATCGTCGACTCCAAACCATAAAATCCCCCCCACAGCATTAGGTAACCAATTCCGGCTTTGTGCTACAAAGGTGAAACCGGTCTGCTGGGTAGCTGTTGTCCGTTCGTGTACATATTCTTTCCCGTCTACTTTGAAAGTCATGGGGCGCCATCTGTAAGGACATTCGTAAGGACCGGCACCCGGATCTTTGCTCATATCCAGTTCTGTGCCTTCCAGGTGATCGCGCATGAAATCCATCACCTCCAATACGTCAATTTTACGGTCAGGTTTAATCCATAGGGGCATCCGGTTGGTGGCATAACCTTTTTCATCGCGTTGGATATGACCTTTCGCATAATCAAAATAAGGAGCCATATTGGAATTGACTGCATTGAAGAATGCCCATACCCGGATTTCGCAGGCTCGTGCACCACTGAAGTCAACTGGGGCATACGTGTCAGAAAAACTGAAAGTTGAATTTTTGCCTTCTTGCGGATAGAATCCTTTTTGTTTGGCAAAAGAAAATACATCTTTGGCATATACAGTCGTAACTTCTTTGTCGTAGATTTTTTTCATTCGGTCAGACGATATGGAAGTTTTTCCTTCCAGGGGAAAAGTGGTGATCCGGGCCTGGTTAGCATGGGCGCACACATAACCGTCAGGAACCATGCGGGCTACCCAAACGGCCCCTTTTTCACCTTCTCCTTTACCAATCATTTCCAGAATCCAGACTTCGTTGGGGTCACTGATAGAGAATGATTCTCCTTCGCTGGCATATCCGTATTTCTCAACCAGGTCGGTCATTACGACGATGGCTTCACGGGCTGTTTTAGCACGTTGTAGAGTGACATAGATCAGGCTGCCATAGTCCATGATTGCACCGGTTTGTTTCCAGAGTTCCTGACGGCCGCCAAAGGTTGTCTCCCCGATTGCCAGTTGATGTTCATTCATATTCCCTACAACATTATAAGTTTGGGCTGCCTGAGGGATTTTACCCATATATTTTCCGGTATCCCATTCATAAATATCCATCATGGTACCTGCGGGCCATGTGCCTGCGGGCCAATGGTAAAGCTCTCCATATAGGACATGGGAGTCTGCGGAATAGGTTATCATCGTGGATCCGTCTTGTGTTGCTCCGCGGGTGAGCAGAAAATTGGTACAGGCTGAAACTTTAGCAATAGTTCCTGCCAGCAATAAGAAAGTAATCAGATAAAATTTGTACATGTGATTCAGATTAAGACTTATGGATTTGTGATTTACGATTGTTTTCTTAGCCTGAAATAGCGGAAGAAAAAATCGTAAATCCGGAATAAACGAACTAACGGATTCGGTCAAAGGATTTCAAAAGAGCAATATCCTTAATGATTCCCCGGATGGCCAGCCAAGTGAAAATAACTCCGATGAGCGGGAAGATAAAACTCAATTCGGCAGACCAGTCTGCGCCTGTTTTTTGGCTAATTTGCCTTACCTGGAGCCACATTAAGACAATCAATCCCAGTTGGAGTACTACATTGGCAAAACACAGACGCAATTGTAACAGCAAGGTGGGTTTCACTGTCTTGGATTTTTTCTTGTGGATGAAAATAGTCAGGAAAGCCAAGGCGGTAATGACCGCATTAAGGACTAGCGACATCCAGTTCCAGGTGATGAATTCCGGAATATTGCCGGTCTGTATGACTTTGGTGGTATAGAATTCGTAAATGTGATGGTCCGGAGCAATAACAGAAGCTACAGGCATAAAAAACATTAATCCGGTGACAATTGTTGTACACAACAGAAATAGGGATTGAATACGTTGAATCATGATTTTTAAACTAAAAATTTTCGCTTTGGGTTAATTGGTTCAGAGTATATTGGATCAGTTTATGCATATTGCCATAATAGTCGGCTGAAGCATCGCCATTGATCCGGTTGGCAATGATCAGGCAGATGGTGGCAGCATGATGGCCAAGTAAATTACATAGTCCGGTGATGGCTGCGCTTTCCATCTCGTAGTTCGTTACCTTGTAAGTGTCATAGCGGAATGCTGTGATCCGGTCATTGATACTCGGCATAGCCAACGGAAGGCGTAATACCCGTCCCTGGGGACCGTAGAAACCGACAGCTGTCAGGGTGACACCTTTGATTGTATGTTTGCCATCGTGCAGGCGGTTAACCAGATCGGGAGCAGCATTTACAACATAAGGACGGGCTGCCTCGGGAGTCCATTGGCAATGCCGGATAAATGCTTCTTCAAAAGAGCGGTCGCATACGGTTTCATTACCTGCATAGAAACGGAGCACTCCGTCACAACCGATACTTTTTTCTGAGATTACAAATGAATTTACCGGGATGTCGGCCTGAACGGAACCGGAAGTACCTATACGTATGATGTTCAGGCTATGACGGAGGGGTTTGATTTCTTTTGTGGCAAGATCGATGTTGGCCAGGGCATCCAGTTCATTGATGACAATGTCGATGTTGTCCGGTCCTATGCCCGTAGAAATAACAGTCAGCCGGTGGGAATGGTATGTTCCTGTTATGGAATAGAATTCACGGTTATTTTTTTTTAGCTCTATGTGGTCGAAATAAGAAGCAATGGTTTCTACCCTGCCGGGGTCGCCAACCAGAATGATGTCGTTGGCCAGATCCTCAGGCAACAGATGGAGATGAAAAATGCTACCATCCGGATTCGTAAGTAGTTCAGATGATTTTATAGATGTTGCCATAGTTTACTGTTAATTGATGCAGTCAAATTTAGAGAAAATACCGCAAACTGCCAATTTTACGGCTGTTCCAATTGGAGAAATACGAAGAGTATGTCAAAATCTGAATGATTTCTGTCAAAAAGCATAAGGAGAATCCGTTTTGGATGGTATTTTTTGTGTAATTCCTGGAACAAAGTGTTCTTGAGGAGTAGAATGCAAACATTTCCTTTCCGGGAAATAAGCAATAATGTAAGGAGCTGTATTTATGAGAAAAGTTGTTTTATTATTGAGTGTAATGTTATATTCTTCGGATGTTCATAGGGGTAGGCTGTTATGCTATGTTGCGATTGTGGAAAGCTATTACTGACTGTAAATATTATGAGTATGTTAGGGAATGGGCAGATACAATAGTCCGGGAGGATAGAACCATTGAATAAATGCCCGAAGAATTATGGAATAGAATTCCTTTTGTTTTTCTTCGGGCAATTGTATCAGGAAAATGGACAAGGATTTATAATTTTTTCAATCCTTTGATTGTGTCTTTATCGGCTTCCATGATGCTGATGGCAAATCCTCCGGCAGCAGCGCAAAGTTGATTGAGCTTAGATTTGTGGGTGACAATAACTTTCCGGATGCTATAGCTTTGTGGATTAGTCTTGTAATTTGTTTGCGGGGTATCGGAATAGATGGTTGCGATGTATTTTTTATCTGTATCTAGAAAATTGAAATCGACATGGGAAATTCTGCTTAGTTCATTGCATATTCCTCCCAGAAACCAGTTGTTTGTACCTTTTGCTTTACGGGCGATGGTGATATATTCCCCCGGCTCGGCTTCCAGTATTTTGGTGTCGTCCCAATCAACAGCTACGTCTTTGATGAATTGGAATGCATCGAGGAATTTTTCGTAAGTTTCCGGTAGGTCTGCTGCCATTTGCAAAGGGCTGTACATGGTGACATATAATGCTAGTTGCCGGGCAATAGTGCTGGTTACCTTTGTTTTGCTATGCCGGTTATACACACTGTTGTCCATTTCAAAGATACCGGGGGTATAATCCATAGGACCTCCCATCAGCCGGGTAAAAGGCAAAATGGTGGTATGGTTGGGATTATTTCCTTTGAAAGATTCATATTCCCCGCCCCGAGCAGATTCTTGAGCTAACAGATTCGGATAGGTCCTGTGTAATCCCGTAGGATGTACGGCTTCGTGGGCGTCAACCATAATGTGATAATCTGCCGCTTTTTGGAGCACATAGGTGTAGCGATTCACCAGCCATTGTCCA
>ERZ780154.1460-NODE-1460-length-11542-cov-2.00496_pt1 | contig 11542 bp, 13 predicted proteins | sample MGYA00511568_ERZ780154 | MGnify/ENA primary metagenome ERZ780154 (study PRJEB29588, sample SAMEA2142525) | human gut metagenome | biome: human gut; feature: human-associated habitat; material: faeces | place: Denmark | collected 2008/2010 ...
ATTATCACTTCTGGCAGGTTGGTTATAGGAAATACGGCTAAAGTAGAAGGTAATATTGACTGTGTGAATGTGGATGTGCAGGGGATGGTGGTTGGAGATATTCAGGCATCAGGTGCTGTTGCTTTGAAATTGCCGGCAAAAGTAATGGGAAACATTTCTTCGGCAGTACTTTCTGTTGAGCCAGGGGTTGTATTTAATGGAACTTGCCAGATGCAGAAAAAAGAGAACCGGGAAGCGGTAAAAGAATAGACAGGATTTTGCTTTAGTTGGAGTGATGATTCTAATACAAGTTGTATTTGACCGTATAGTTAAATCGTAAATAGATGAAAGTTTTAATTCTGATTCCGGCTCGTTATGCTTCGACCCGTTTTCCTGGAAAACCTTTAGCTGAAATAGGGGGGAGGCCGGTAATTCAGCATGTGTTTGAAAAGGCTTCTGCAGTAACCCAAGATGTTTATGTTGCAACAGATGATGCCCGTATTTTCAGTCGGGTTGAGGAATTTGGCGGTAAAGCAGTAATGACCTCTATTCATCACCGAAGTGGAACTGACCGTTGTTTTGAGGCTTATCAGCAAATAATGGCTGAACATGCTAAGGCCTTTGATGTAGTGGTGAATATTCAGGGTGATGAACCTTTTATTTTGCCCGAGCAAGTAGAAGCATTGGTTGCTTGTTTTGAAGACCCTCAAATACAAATAGCTACTTTGGCGAAATCATTTGATCACAATGCAGATATATTTGATTCCAATAAAGTTAAGGTAGTTTGTTCGGCCCGTCATACGGCTTTATATTTTTCCCGTAGCGCTATCCCATTCTGCCGCGGAGGGGAACGGGAGAATTGGTTGACTACCACACCTTATTATAAACACATCGGAATGTATGCTTACCGGCCCGAAGTATTGCAGGAAATTACGGCTTTACCCCAGGGAGTCCTGGAAAAAGCGGAATCTCTGGAACAATTGAGGTGGTTGGAAAATGGTTATACTATAGCGGTACGGTTTACAGACCATGAATCTGTTGGAATAGATACTCCTGAAGACTTGGAAAGGGCAAATCAGATTTATCATTTATAACTCAGCTATTCCTTTATATAAGGAAGGGGCTGTCTTACAAATGAACTTGAGACAGCCTCTATTCTGATTGATTTAAATCGTCATGATATCCTTTTCTTTCTGAGCGAGGATTTCGTCAATCTTTTTATTGTAGTTATCAGTTATTTTCTGTACTTCTGTTTCGGCGTCTTTTGCTACGTCTTCAGGTAATCCGTTTTTTACCATTTTTTTGAATTCGTCAATTGCATCGCGCCGGGCATTCCGGATACTTACTTTGGCCGTTTCTCCCACTCCTTTGGATTGTTTTACCAGTTCTTTTCTTCTTTCTTCTGTCAATGGCGGAACATTGATTCTCACAATTTCGCCGTTGTTATCCGGATTGAAACCTAAATTGGCAACCATGATCGCTTTTTGAATAGGAGCTAACATATTTTTTTCCCAAGGTTGTACAGCGATGGTCCGGGGATCAGGTGCTGTAATGTTGGCTACTTGTGACAATGGAGTGGGTGATCCATAATAGTCGACCAGAACGTCATTCAAAATTTTAGGATTTGCTTTTCCTGCTCTGATTTTAGCCAGTTCGTTTTCGAGATGAACAATTGCGTTTTGCATCAGCTCTTTCGCTTCGTCCATAAACATTTTTACTTCCTCGTTCATATGCTTGTTTTTATTGATTATTTCAATAATGAATAAAATAATGTAAACCAAATGCAGAATCAAACCGGGTTAAATTCTACGGAGGCACAACTTAATTCTTATGCAAAGATAGGAAAAAAAATGAAATGAAGTTGAAACTTGAGGAGACTGTGTGAAAATTGAAAAAGAGGATATATCCCTGGTTGTCTGTTTTTAAGTGGAGGCAACCGGGGAATAAAATCAATGCATGATGCTGAAGTTAATATCTAATTTTTCATCTGTATTTTCATTTTGAACAGTTACCGGTTTGCTCAACATAAAATAAATGGGAAGAGTATAAGCTACTCTTACGACTTGTCCTCTCTGTTTACCTGGTTTCCAGGCTGGCATAGTTTCCACTACTCTTAGTGCTTCTTTATCCAAAGAGGGGTCTATTCCTTTTTGGATTTTAATATCAGTGATAGAACCATCCTTTTCGATTATAAATTGGACATATACTTTTCCTTGGATACCATTCTTTATTGCTATTGCCGGATATTTCACGTTTTTAGCTATCCATTGATAAATGTTTCCAGGAAACACTGGCATTTCTTCTACTACTTGAAAAACAGCAGAAGAATCCTTTTCGATTGCAGGTATTGCAGGGATAAGAAACGAACTTCCTGAAGGTGCTGCAATTTGAGGATTGGGAGTTTGCAGGTCTATTGGATTACAGGTAAAACCATATAATATAGCGATTAGTATGGTTGTGATAGGTATAAATATGAATACCAGATATTTACGGGATTGTTTTTTGGTCATCATAATAGTTTTTTTTAAATTTGAAGAAGAAAAATAATTAGTAAAATAGAAAGTGCCTTTGAAAGTTTGCCGGATAAGCAGTTCGAGATAACTACCGGTATGAAATCTGCGAATTACCTGGCGATCGGCTATATATTCATGATTTTGTGAGATAATACTTTTAAATATCCATACTAAAGGATTAAACCAATTACTGATACAGATGATTTCTGCGATGAATAGATCCATACTGTGCAGTTGACAAATATGAATTTTTTCATGTTCAAACACTTTGTGCCTGTCTTCCCGGTTTAATTGGGCTGGGATAAACAGATTGTTGAAAAAAGAAAAAGCAGCTTGACCTTCTGGTAAAATGATAACATTTATGCCATGAAAATGTTTATGCGGATACACCTGTATTTGAGTTGTAAAATTTGGAAAAGAGATAACGTAAAATAAACAAAGAAACTCCCAGCCAGTACATAAACAACAGGTAGTTGAAATTGGTTTCTTGGACAGGAATGTTTTCCGGAACGTAATTTCCAAATACATACACTTCATCTAATAAGTTGCTCATATAAATTTTCATGGGATGAATGTTTTCCGCCCCGGAAACGTATGCGCTTATTTCTATGAAGATGAAAGGGGTAACAATAGCGATCAATAATGCGCTTATAAGGTATAAACGATTCAATACAAATCGTATAACTAATTTTTTAGTTTACAACTAAATTCCTAGTTAATTCTTAAAAAATTTTGCCCTATGCTTTTGTTTGGTGATCTTATTTTGTATTTCAGGCCATTTGAGATCATGAATGTCTATGCATTGATCTTTCCGGATTTGTTTAAATTTCATCCTCTTTTAATTTTTCAATAATAAAATCTAACTTTGTAAATTATAATTTTGTATTTGAATAAGATGATAAGAAAAGATTTTGAAGTAATGGCTCCGGTAGGTTCTTATGAATCATTATATGCCGCTTTGCAGGGAGGGGCTGATTCTATCTATTTTGGAATAGAGGGGTTGAATATGAGGGCTCGTTCTTCAGCAAATTTTACTTTGGATGATCTGGAAAATATAGTGTCCATATGCTCTGAAAAGAAAGTAAAGACTTACCTGACTGTAAATACTGTGATTTATAATCATGAGCTTGGGAAGATGCGTGAGGTGATTGATTGTGCCGGGAGAGCAGGGATAACTGCAATCATTGCTTCCGATTTGGCTGCAATTCTTTATGCACATGCTATAGGTGTGGAAGTACATATTAGTACCCAGTGTAATATATCGAATTATGAAGCAGTCCGTTTCTTTGCACAATATGCTGATGTTGTTGTGTTAGCACGGGAAGTTGTGCTGGAACAAGTACTGGAAATTCATCGTCAGATTATTGAAAATGATTTACGGGGTCCTAAAGGGGAATTGATTAAGATTGAAATGTTTGCCCATGGAGCCTTGTGTATGGCTGTTTCCGGAAAATGTTATTTGAGTTTGCACGAAAAAAATGCTTCTGCCAACCGGGGAGCCTGTTATCAGATTTGCCGCCGTGCCTATACAGTGAAAGACAGGGACAATGAAGTGGAGTTGGATATAGAAAATGAATATATCATGTCTCCCAAGGATCTTTGTACTATTGGTTTTGTAAATAAGATGATAGAGGCCGGAGTCCGGGTTTTCAAAATAGAAGGACGCGCTCGTTCTGCGGAATATGTCCGTACAGTTTGTACCTGTTATAACGAAGCAATTGAGGCATATTTGCAACATTCCTATACGGCTGATAAGATAAAAATATGGAAAGAACGTTTGGCTACAGTTTTCAACCGGGGTTTCTGGGATGGATATTATCTGGGACAACGTATGGGAGAATGGAGTGAAGTGTATGGCTCCAAAGCTTCGAAAAAGAAAATATTATTGGGAAAAGTGACCAATTATTTTTCTAATCTGCAGGTTGGGGAATTTAAACTGGAGTCATTTGATTTGAAAGTAGGAGATGAAATCCTGATACAGGGACCGACAACCGGAACGATTCAGATGGTGGTACCGGAGATTCGGGTGGAATTGGAACCTGTGAAACAGGTTGAAAAGGGTATTTTATTTTCTGTTCGGGTGCCTGAAAAAATCCGGCGTGGTGACAAGCTTTATAAATGGGTGGATACTACTCCCGAGCTTATGCAGTAATGTGTTGAAATTTAAGCAGGCCATGAAACGTAAGTTACTTTTTATCGTACTACTAAGATAAATAGAAATGTGGCATAGAGTTTGCTGGATGATAGTCCATATTTCTTGTAGTTATTAAAAAATAATACCTTTGCGGGCAATTTTGTTCTAAATGTAAAAAGATGAAGAAATTATTGAAGTATTTGCCATTAGCATTTTTATTAACATCCTGTATTCAGGATGAACCGAAGAATGCGGAGGCGGATATTGTTTCATGTATCGTATTGGACGCTGATTTAAAGCCTGATACGGTAAATATCAGAGGAAATATCAAATATACCAATAATCGGGTGATCATTCAGGCTAGTCCTAAGATCAATTTGTCAGCTTTAGCTTTAGATCTGAAACTGACTCCCGGGGCTACGATTTCACCTGACCCGAAAGTAGTGGCCGATTATTCAGATGCCCGGGAGTTTGTCGTGACTTCCGAGGATGGGGTTTGGTATAAGTCTTATAAGGTGAGTATAGATACCTTTGAAATGCCAACAAATTATCAGTTTGAGAATTATGAATTGGATAGCCGGGGAAAATATCATGTCTTTTTTGAGATGGTGAAAGGTAAAGATATGGTTTTTCATCAGTATATCTGGGCTTCCGGAAATTCAGGTTATAATATTGCCGGGCAGGCTAAAAGACCGGAAGAATTTCCGACGGTGTCAGTGGCTTGCCTGAATAGTGGCAGGGCAGCCAGGTTAGAGACCCGTACGACGGGAAATTGGGGAGCCGGAATGAGGATGCCTATTGCAGCCGGGAATTTGTTTATTGGTAGTTTTGATGGTGCGAATGCCGTGTCAGCTCCCTTGAAATCTACTTTGTTCGGTCTGCCGTTTGGAAAAAAACCATTGAAGTTTGTCGGGGATTATTGTTATAAACCGGGGACAAAATTTATTGCCGGAGTTGATGAAAATTTCAAACCCAGAGAGATTTCTTATTTGGATTCCTGTGATATCTATGCAGTTCTATATGAAGCGGATGAATTAGAAAGAAATTCCCTGAATGGAGATGATGTACTGACTAATAAAGAAATAGTTGCACTGGCGCGGGTAAAACATATTGAGGCTATGGCACCTTCGGATGAGATATTGTTGCATCCTGAATATAAACATTTTGAAGTTAATTTCGATTATGGGTCAACTGATCCTGCTTATTGGCCTTCTTTTATTAACCGGAGTTCGGTTAATGATAATCAAGGACGGTTGAAACCTTTTGATGCAGAGAAGTTGAACCAATATAAATATAATCTGGCTGTAGTATTTACTTCCAGCAAATACGGGGCTTATTTTTCGGGGGCATTAGGCAGTACGCTCTTTATTGATAATGTAAAAGTGATTTGTGAATGATAGAAAGAATGGGTTTAATGAAACATATATTTTTGTTGTTATTGTTGTTTTCTTCTTTGGCGTTATCAGCTCAGGAAGAATCACAAGGATTACTCTGGTCTGCCTTTCGTGGTTTAGAGTATCGGATAAAAGCGGGTTTTAATATTGGCGGTACATCTCCTATCCCTTTACCGGCAGAAATCCGGCAATTGGAATCTTATAAACCGGGTATGCAGATTGCTATCGAAGGAAATGTGATCAAATGGTTTGATAAAAAGTGGGGAGCTTTGATGGGTGTAAGGTTGGAAAATAAAGGGATGAGGACAGATGCCCGGGTGAAGAACTATCATTTGGTCATGGATTCAAAAGATAACGGTCATTTGGAAGGGGCATGGACCGGAGGGGTGAAGACGAAAGTAAAAAATGCCTATGTGACAGTTCCCATACAAGGAATATATAAAGTTTCTCCCCGTTGGGATTTAAAGTTGGGTCCTTATCTTTCTTTTCTTACGAGTAAGGATTTTTCAGGCTCTGCCTATGATGGTTATATCCGCGAAGGAGATCCTACCGGAGATAAGGTTGTGGTTAAAAATGAAGAAGCAACTTATGATTTTTCAAACGATTTGCGGAAATTCCAGTGGGGGGTAGATGCCGGAGCTGAATGGAAAGCGTATAAGCACCTGACCGTTTATTCCGATCTTACCTGGGGGTTGAATTCTATCTTCAGGAAAGGATTTGAAAGTGTTAGTTTTGATATGTATTGTATTTATTTGAATTTCGGGTTCGGGTATATATTTTGAAATCGCGTACTAATATGATATGCAGGGAGGTTATGGCCTCCCTGTTTTGTTTCAGGGAATTTTAGATTCGGTATGGAAAATTCTGTTTTCAGGTGGAATATTATATCTTTGCATAAGATTAAGTTGTATTTCAGGCATGTTTAAATCGATTTGTCTTGTGTTCAGCTTGTATAATTTTATGAATCTTAAAGGATTTCTATGAAAAAAAAGGCTTTAATAACTGGTGTCACCGGACAAGATGGTGCCTATCTCTCAGAATACCTGTTAGGGCAAGGATATGAAGTACATGGAATAAAACGGAGGGCGTCATCTTTTAATACAGAGCGGATTGATCATATTTATCAGGACCCTCATCTTCGGAATCGGGATTTTATACTGCATTACGGAGATATGACGGATAGTATGAATATCACGGCTATTGTTCAGAAAGTCCAACCGGATGAAATTTATAACCTGGCAGCAATGAGCCATGTGAAAGTGTCTTTTGATACTCCTGAATACACGGCTAATGCGGACGCGTTGGGTACTTTAAGGATATTGGAGGCCGTGCGTTTGTTGGGGTTAACCGGTAAAACGCGGATATATCAGGCCTCTACATCTGAATTATATGGTTGGGTGAGGGAGACTCCACAGACCGAAAGTACTCCTTTTTATCCCCGTTCTCCTTATGCCGTTGCCAAGTTATATGGTTACTGGATTACAGTGAATTATCGGGAAGCTTATGGGATGCATGCTAGTAATGGGATTTTGTTCAATCATGAATCTCCGGTGCGTGGAGAGACTTTTGTCACCCGTAAGGTGACGATGGCATTGAGCCGGATAGCTTTGGGAATGCAAGAGACTGTGTATTTGGGAAATTTATCCAGTAAGCGGGATTGGGGACATGCCCGCGATTATGTGAAGGCAATGCATTTGATTTTGCAGCAGGAAAAGCCCGATGATTATGTCATAGCAACAGGAGTGTCAACTTCTATCCGGGAATTTGTTAAATTGGCGGGTGAATATATTGGATTGGAGATTGTTTTTGAGGGAGAAGGGCTGGAGGAAAAGGGATATATTGCTGCTGTGGACGAGCCTGTTTTTAATGCCCGTATCGGAGAAAAGTATTTGTCCGGAATTTTGGCGAAAATGAATGGTCATACCGCAATTGTTGCTGTTGACGCTCAGTATTTCCGTCCTACGGAGGTTGATTTTTTGTTGGGAGATCCCGGAAAATCAAAGCGGATATTAGGATGGACTCCTGAGTACGACTTACCTCTTCTGGTTGCGGAAATGATGGAAAATGATATTTTGTTGGTAAGGAAAGATGATTATCTGAATCAAGGTGGATTTAAAATCAAAAATTATTTTGACTAATACGAGGAGTTGATTATGAAGTCTCAGAAAATGAATGTGGCCGATCGTAATAAATCTTCAATGAGTATAGGAGTTTGGTTAGGAAGGAACGCAATTTTAGGTTTTCTTGCCTTTTTGCTTATTGTATCCTGTTTTAAAAAAATTCCTTCTTATACCTGGGTATACGATCAGTTGTTGAAAGGAAATATGAAATTGATTCACCAGTATAAAAATTTATCGTTGGATCATCGTTATGAAATGAAGTTAGGATATACTTATGCTTATCTCCGTTTTTTAAAAAGCCGGACGCCTGAGAATGCTGTTATTTTGATGCCAGGTTCAAATTCAGTTTATCATCCTAAAGACAGAAAAAGTGATTTTACAGGAGAACCGAACAATAAATTATGGGTGTCCCGTTTCTTATATCCCCGGAAAATAGTGTATGACACTGAGAAAGAAAATAAATATGCAGGGCAGATTACCCATGTCGCTATTGTTAATGGCTGGGGATATGATAAATTGTCTTATGAAGTGCCGGAGCAAGTAGAGAATACAGTGCTTCCGGTGAAGTTGAATGATAATAAATAAGCTTAAGCATGTTGCTCATAGGATTGGTGATTACGTTCTTGACAGGTCTTTCATTATTGAATCTGATATCAAGGAATTTTTCTGTTTTAGAGAAAGCAGGTTTGTCTTTCCTGACCGGACTGGCTTTACAGACTTTGTTGATGCTTGTTATGGATGCTTTGGGACTGGGGCTGAACAAGTTCAATATATTAACCTGTAGTGTACTCTTGTGTTTAGGATTGAATATACCTGTTTACCTGAAGCACCGGCAATGGCCGGGGACGTTCAGGCAAATTGCCGTAAAGTTGCCTTCATTGAATTTCATTTGGTTGCTGTTCATGGTTCTGGTCATTTACCTGGAGTATATGAATTTTGTAAAATGCATGTATTATCCTACTTTTGACCGCGACAGTTTGGCCGGGTTTGATACCATCGGTTGGATTGTTTCACAGGAACATACTTTTCGTAACTTAAGCATTTTCCAAAAAGACTATGTACCTGCCATTCAGAATGCAGGAAGCTATATCACCTATATGCCGATGTTGCAATTGAGTTATGCTTATGTCTATATATTGGGGGCAGCAACTTCAAAAATTATACCTGCTTTGGTATTCCTGAGTTTCTTGATTTCTTTTTATGCAGTAACGAGTAAATTCGTGGGACATACCGGTGCTGCTGCGGCTACTTTTTTTGTGTTGATTACTCCTGAGATGATCGCTTTTTCTTCTCTGTCTGCAACAAATGTCATTCATGCTGCTTATGCGTCATTGGGAGTTGGCTATATGGCTTTGTGGTTTTGTGACCGGAAATCCATGTACTGGCAAATCAGTGCTGTGTTATTGGCTGCTAACCTTTGGATAAGAAATGAGGGATTGGTTTTTATCGGAGCAGCGATACTCGCGATGCTGATTCGTAGTTGGAAAGAAAAGCCCTGGCGTTTTTTATTGAAATACGGACTTTTATGTATTTCTCCGATGGTTGTGTGGGTGTTGTTTATGAAGATTTATGGTATTCGTGCTGAAGGTATTATTATCACTCATCCATTCTGGGATGTAGCTAAAATGGGTATGATTTGGAATTATTTTAAATCGCATTGGTTCAATCAACAATATTACGGACTTAGTTTTGCTCTTTTCGCGCTGGCCGTTATAGCTAATAGTTGGTTTCTGATCAGGAAAAAAGATCAGCTTTATTTAGTTTTGATGATTCTTTTTTCTATGTTGTTTTATATGGTGATTCTTTATCAGATAGATTATATCTGGGATTCAATACAGAATGTGTTGGCTTATTCTGCAAAACGTTTTATGTTTTGTTTTATTCCTTTGTTATGGTTATATTCGCATTGGGGAAAATTGCTATTTCAATGGTTAGAGAAGTTTTTGAATTATAAAAAGATATGAATAGAGAGGCAAAGATATATATTGCTGGTCATCAGGGGTTGGTGGGATCGGCTATTTTAAATAATCTTTTGGCAAAAGGATACCATAATCTGGTTTGCCGGACTCATCAGCAGCTTGATTTGACTTGTCAGCAGGCTGTTGCTGATTTTTTTGCGGCAGAGCAGCCGGAATATGTATTTCTGGCGGCGGCTAAAGTTGGGGGTATAGGTGCCAATTCTGTTTATCGGGGACAATTTATATATGAAAATCTGATGATCCAGAGCCATGTGATTCATCAGGCTTATCTGAATGGCGTAAAGAAATTACTATTTTTAGGAAGTACGTGTATTTATCCCCGCGAAGCTCCTCAGCCGATGACGGAAGACGTCCTCCTGACCAGTCCGCTGGAATATACCAACGAACCTTATGCTTTGGCTAAAATTGCCGGAATAAAGATGTGTGAGAGTTATAATTTGCAGTATGGCACTAATTATATTGCAGTAATGCCGACCAATTTATATGGTCCCAATGATAACTTTGACCTGGAACGTTCCCATGTATTGCCGGCAATGATGCGGAAAATGATTCTGGCAAAATATCTGAATGAGGGAAATTGGGAAGCTTTACGTAAAGATTTGTCTCTGCTGCCGGTGGAAGGTGTAGATGGGAGGGCTTCTGAGACAGAAATACGGCAGTTGTTATTGAGATATGGAATTTCTGGTAATGTTTTAGAATTGTGGGGGAGTGGAAAGCCATTGCGGGAATTTCTTTGGAGTGAAGAAATGGCTGACGCCTGTGTATATTTGATGGAAAATGTTGATTTTAGTGATTTGATCATGGGTATAGACCCGAAAGAGATCCGTAATACGCATATCAATATTGGAACGGGGAAAGAACTTACCATTTGTCAGTTGGCTGAATTAGTCAGGAGAACGGTAGGTTATAATGGGAAAGTGTCATTTAATCCGGAGAAGCCTGACGGAACTCCCCGGAAATTGACGGATGTTTCTAAACTTCATGCTTTGGGTTGGCATCATCAGGTAGAGATTGAAGATGGGGTGGAAAGATTGTATCAGTGGTACCTGAGAAAATAAATTTCCATTTATGGGTGTTGTTATTCGTCAAAGCATTAAAGCAACCGTAATTAACTATATAGGTGCTTTTATCGGTTTTATAACGACTATGTTTGTCGTTACAAAGTTTTTATTGCCTGAGGAAATAGGTTTAACGAAAGTAATCTATGAAGCTGCTGCTTTGATTTCCGGATTGGCACAATTGGGTACATCGGCGTCTGCCATGCGTTTTTTCCCTTATTTTAAGAATCTGCAAAACAACAACAACGGCTTTTTCTTTTATTTACTGTTGATGCCATCTATTGGTGCTGTTATTTTTATTGCTGTTTTTCTACTCTTGAAAGGACCTATTGTTGATTTTTTTGTTCAGAAATCTCCTTTATTTG
>ERZ780154.1464-NODE-1464-length-11513-cov-1.92381_pt1 | contig 11513 bp, 5 predicted proteins | sample MGYA00511568_ERZ780154 | MGnify/ENA primary metagenome ERZ780154 (study PRJEB29588, sample SAMEA2142525) | human gut metagenome | biome: human gut; feature: human-associated habitat; material: faeces | place: Denmark | collected 2008/2010 ...
TGAGAGTATTCAAAAAGCTGCTCAGAACAACAGTGATGTAACCGGAATTTCGACCGGCTTTATTGATTTGGATTATCGAACAGCCGGCTTGCAGCCATCCGATTTAATTTTGATTGCTGCCCGCCCATCCATGGGAAAAACTGCTTTTGCTCTGAACATTGCCGAAAATGTTGCTATGATTAATCATATTCCAACTGCTATTTTCAGTCTGGAAATGAGCAAAGTGCAGCTTGCCAAGCGTTTGGTTGCCATGAACTCAAAAGTAGATTCCCAAAGAATCCGAATCGGCGAACTGGAAGATGATGAATGGGCAAAGATTACCGAGAGTTCTATTATCCTCGGTGAATCAACGCTTTATATTGATGATACCGGCAGCATTTCCATCAATGATTTACGAAGTAAATGCCGTAAAATAAAAATGGAAAAAGGCCTCGGTTTAATCATTATCGATTACCTTCAGCTCATGTCCGGTAACAGCGGTTCAAAAAACATTTCCCGCCAGCAGGAAATTTCGGATATTTCACGTTCCTTAAAATCTCTGGCACGTGAACTGGACTGCCCGGTAATTGCGCTTTCCCAGCTCAGCCGTAAAGTAGAAGAACGTGAGGACAAACGACCAATTCTTTCTGATTTGCGTGAATCGGGAGCGATTGAGCAGGATGCCGACGTTGTTATGTTTTTGTACCGCGATGAATATTACACAAAAGACGCTTCTACCAAAAAGGGAATCACCGAGATTATTATTGGTAAGCAGCGTAATGGTCCAACCTGTACCGTCGAACTTAAGTGGTTGAACCAGTACACAAAATTTGCAAATTTGGAATATCACGACGAATAAATCCCATTTTCTCTGTCGAATCGGGGCTTTGGCTCCGATTCTTCTTGTTTTTTGTCGTCCTGTGTCACACTGTTTTTTTACATTTAATGCATGTCCAATCAATCGACATTTTTCCCATGCTATAATAAAAAAAAATAAAACAGGAGGTTATCTACATGGAAGCAAAACAATATACCATTTCGGAAGCGGCAAAAAAACTTCACGTAGGCTCTCACGTTCTGCGCTTTTGGGAAGAGGAACTTCACTTGAATATCCCGCGAAACGAAATGGGGCACCGCGTTTATTCAGAAAAAGAAATGAAACAATTAGAACAGATTATTAATATGAAGAAAGACGGTTTTTCCTTAAAAGACATTGAACACAAACTCTCACCAAAATCATCCGGCCAGGTAATTCCCTACCCGGTTTCCGAGTCGGAAATTTCCCCAAATGACAAAATGATACAGTTTAAAACCATTCTTTCCCGTATTGTCTCCGATGCTATAAGGGAAAATTCTGACAGTCTTACATCGGATATCGCTGATACTGTATCGGTGCAGGTCAACAAAGAATTGGATTATCTGTTTCGCGAAAAAGAAGAGTCAGATGAAAAACGTTTTCGTGAACTGGATGAAACCATTCGCAGTTACCAGAAAGCAAGGCAGGAAATTGCAGCCACGCAAATAACTGCAAATAAGGCAAAAAAACGTCATGTTTTTGGCAAAAAATAGTACTGTAATTATTTTCATTTCCTCTTGATTTTAAACTATTAAAATGATATAATATATCCACGCAAAGCGATTGATTTTTGTCTATTTAGCACAAAAATCAAAAAACATTTTAATATTAAAAAAGGAGGAATTTGAAATGTTCGCTAAAATTTCAAAAAAGGTTGTAGCTGTAGCTTTAGTTGCAACTATGGCTGTTACCACCGCTGCAGTAGCAAGTGATGATACAGCTAGCGCAGCAATGAAGAAAAAAGCTTCTGTTATGCAGGGTAAGGAAGTAAAATTGACTGCAAGTGGAAGTGCAACATGGTCATCCAGCAATGATAACATTGCTCACTGCCAGAAAACAAAAGGCAAGTCCATCAAAGTTCTTGGTATCAAAAAAGGTACCGCAACAATCACTGCAACTGTAGGCGGAAAGAAACAGACATGTAAAGTATCTGTAAAAAACGCAAAGAAGGGTACAGTAATTTACAACTTCGCTAAATCTACTAACCCGGATAACCATCCACCATACAAAGCTGATTACTCTGAGTTCAAATATAACTCATTCCGTATCTGGCTTTGTGACGCAACATTCTGGGGCGAGAAAACTTTCATCTCTCCTGACTACCGTGGACGTAAACTGAAAATTTCTTTGAAAGTAAAGAACTCCGGTAAACGTACACTTCCTGAGATGGGTGTTTGCTTCAACTATACTAAGGGTGGAGACACAGGTGCTTACCCATGGGCTCTTCATGTTTCTGCTAAGAAACTGAGCGCTAAAGTTAAGAAAGACAAAACACATAAGCACTGCAAGTTCGTCACAAAAGCTATGAAGAAAGGTAAATCTTACACCTTTAACTTCACATTTACAATTCCTAAGAATGCTATAAATGGTGACACAGACAAAGATACAGGTGCTAACTACCCAATCATGATGTACATCCCGAACATGAAAGATACTTCTCCATACAAAGAAGGAGATTCTATCACAGTTCAGAAATGTGTAATCAAAGTTGCTTAATTGTAAGTAATGAGAACGCTAAAAAGGCTGTTGCTTCGGCAACAGTCTTTTTTTTACCCATTGTAATAGGGTAGAAGGTAATAGGTAATATCAAAGGAGTTCACAGACACGCTTGGTCTTGGTATATCCTTCCCACTACTAGGGCGGATTAGGGCTTTTCACCCATTAGTGACGTGCGCCACCAGGCGCACTAAAAAGGATCTTGCCCCTTCCTCCTGCGAGGAAAGAGACAAGATCCTTGATAATCCTGCTGCGATATCACTCGATGCCATCCAGAGACCATTCACTGTCCATTCGTCGTTGTCTCACACCATCCAGAAACTCTCTACAGGCTTCCTGAACACTTACTACTGGATTTTTCTATCCATCTCCAATTTACCCATATTTTTTCATGTCAACATTGTTTTACGAAATTTACTAGGAGACATACCATACAGACGGGCAAATACTTTCGAAAAGTACAACTCATCTTTATAGCCAACCAAAAAAGCAATCTCTTTAATCTTTTTCTGAGTATGAATCAGAAGTTCCTGCGCCTTTTCCATTCGATAAGAAGTAATATAATCTTGTATTGACTTCTGATATATCAATTTAAAGCAATGGGACAAGTGCGTACGCGATATACCAATTTGTTCTGCCATGTATGTAACAGAAATTTCTTTTTGATAATTCTGTCTGATTTCCTTCATTGCCTCAAAAGCATATTTTGCAGCACTCGTCTGCATTTGTGCACCAACTTTCATTTTCATTTTCGCACTGCGAATGCACTCGTCTGTACTAGAAATAGTTCCCACTTCCTTAACAAACCATCCATAGCGTACTTCAATGAAAAATTCTTTATTCCATGAAATATTCACTTCATTTACTTCATTAACAAAATTTTGTGCAAGAACTTCTATTTCTTCCTGCATTTTATCCTCTAGTAATAGGCAAAAATCACTTCCTCCTAATCGTCCTAACACATGTTTTTCCTGCTCAAAATTTTTAAAAACAGACTTCATACACAGAAGGATTTCATTTGATTCTTTTTTTCCATATATTTCTGTTATTTCCTGTAAATTGTCTAATCTTACATAGAAAAAGACACAATTAACTCCTGCTACTGTCGCATCATGTAGCATTTGTGTAGCCATTTCATGAAACCCATACGGATTATACATATGTGTAACCGAATCTCGTCGAATAAGACGTATTTTATCGTTGCTTAACTGTTCAATTTGATTTTGTATATAAATATTTTCTAACACGGTGCAAATGTTTATCACAAAAGATTGATAAAAATCTTCTGCCGCATAAAATCGATTATTAAAAAACGAAATGATTGCATAACCAAAACAATGCTTTCGATAATGAAGCGGGTTGATATAAAAAACACAAGGCCTGTCCGTCACTTCGTCGGCAGGCAAAAGATTTTTTCTTTTAAAAAGTCTTTGTGGCATCGGCACTTCAATTGACATTTTCTTTCCATAATAGGCATGTAATAACATTTCCATCTCATCCTCATATGGACTTTTTCTAGAATCATCCAATTCATATTTCTCATCCGGATTTAGGCATATATAAAAGTCTGAAACACCCGTGTTTCCTTCTACAAACTTTCCAACTAAATCCGGAAGGCCCTGATAATCTCGTATTCCTTCCATCCGAAAAACCATAAACATATTCTGCTTATACAAGTGAACCAAACGCTGATTTTTTTTAAATTGTTTACGAAAAATTTGTTTCGCTTCTTCCGCTTCTTTACATCCACAGGAATTTCGATACTGATTTTGCGTTGAAATATAATATTGCTTTTCTAGTTTTTCACCTCGTTCCGCCTTTTTAATAATTTCCATAGCACATCTCGCAAAATTTTCTGGGCAAGCTTCAACTGTTGTCAACATTGGATATATATCTCTAGCCTCCTCAACATCATCAAATCCCGTCACAATAATATCCTCCGGTACACGGAATCCTCGATCGCACAGTTCTTCACATACAGAAATTGCCATATAATCATTGGCACATAGAATTGCATCAGGTCTTTTATCATCCAGTGAAAGAAAATAATCAACTGCTTCTTTACCAATGTTATACCACAAATTCCCCATAAAGACATATTCCTCACGAAAGGCAACACCTCTGCTTTTCATTCTTTCGCGAAATCCGTCCTCCCTCATACGTATATCATGCATGTAAGAGGGACCAGACAAGTAATAAATCCGCTTTGCGTTATGTTCATCTATCAAATGATCAACCATAGCCATAATAGCCTTTTTATCATCGCTGAGCACACTAATAAACTCATCTCTTTTTTGTCGAATGCTAATCACAGGGCAATGCGCCTTTTCCTTTACTTGCTCAATTAATTTTCCTGCCATGCCAGGAATATCAAACACATCAAGGCATAAAATAATCCCATCCAATTCGTCATAATTTGGAATATAAAGACAATTGCTTTCTCCCTCCACATAATCATGATTGTTATCGTATTCACCAAAAGTCGAAAAAACAACCAAATTATATCCATTTGCCACCGCTTCATCAGCCAGCGCACCACATAGGGTGCGCTGGAAATATTCTGGAAGCTTGCAAACAAATACACCTATCGTTTTTTTTCGGTTGTTAAGCATGTATGATATCCTTTCGCGATTTTTTACTTATTTTCCAAATTGTATCCAATCAATCTGAAGTCCCGGTTTATTTGTCTGTATATAAATTTTTGTCTTTCCTGTAACCGTAGGCCACAAAGAATTCTTAGTCTCTTTCCAGGAACCATTACCTAGATTATACACCGTTGCCACAGTAGAACTTAAACTTCCACTTCGTACAAACAGCTGTCCACTATTATTTGGTTCTTTCAGATAGGCAGTTATACTCTTTGCGGTTTCACTTCCAAAATCAAGATCAAACGCTATATATGAACTCGTACTGTTTAAGGTGACTTTTCCATCTTCAACCTTTATATCTTTGGAATCTGCAGTACAGTCTGTAGCCTTTATTTTATCAAATGGTCCAGACACTGCCGGTACATCAGGCAACTTACTATCCTTTATCGTAATCGACATAACAGCATTTTTCCCCGCATCGAAGACAAATGTCAATTTCGTTACTCCTACTGCCTGTTTGGAAAGATACTCTTTGCGAATAGACACTGTATCACCACTAATGGTATAGTCCTTTCCTTCTTCTAACACTGTCTTGTCGTTTCGAATTTCTGATAATGTTCTAACATCATTTAAAATAAGTTTTGTTGTCACATCTTCTTTCTTATCTGCACTCAAATCAAATTCGGCAGTTGTTGTCGATATTTTGCCATTCACGACGCCTACTACTGGCGTATTACCTGACAAATATGCGCGGAATTTACCACTACAATGTAACAATCCCATCATATAAAGACATCCATCATAGTATCGATATTTCCCTGTTGTTGGAGAAATGTTCCACAAATCCTCAAGGAATGACCATGATTTTTTATCACTAGATGCCAGACTCGCTGTTGCATTCATAGCAACCAATCCCGGAGAATGATCAGTACTAAGATTCTTTCCATCTAATGACCACTGATTTCCATAACTATCAACACCCTGGTCGTAGAAGAACGACTGGATTCTATTCGCGTGCGTGGTTGCCCAGCTATCCTGCGCCCACCATGCATAGTCGCAGGCAATATTAGCTGCAATTCGCCATGCATCAAATCGGAAATCACCATGATTTCCATCGTTCTTAGCAGCCCCTGAATATTCGGAATAATCCGGACCTAATCCGGTTTTTTCATTTGTTGCATCTTTAAAATGCTGTCGACTAGCTTCAGCTGCCTCGCTCCAGAAATCATTGTCCTGCTCTGCCTCTCTCGCCCAAACTTCATAAAATGCCGGCAAATGATACGATGGATCACTATATGTTGCAGCGTTTCCAATTGGGCAGAATACAGGCATTTTATGTGTTTTGTCAAACATATTCACACCTTGACCATCATCTGCCTGATGAAGCATCGTTGTCAAGATTTCCTGCGCTTCTTTGTTATAGTTATAAATTCCTTCACCATTTCCCCAGCGCGCTGATGCAAACAATAACGATGTTGCAAAATATTCCTCGCCGTCTGCTGCCGGCGTATTGTCCTTTATGGTTCCATTCGTATTCATCTGCCAAGCAAAATATCCTTTAAACTCTCCACTTTTATGCTGCATATGAGTTTTTGCCCATTTCCACAGACGATCAAACTCTTCCTGCTTGTCCATTTGAACGCAAATCATCATACCATAAGACATTCCCTCAGAACGTACATCATCGGTATCTGCTGTATAAATATAAGCCATATCTTCGCCTACCGGATAATAGATTCGTTCTTCGTCAGTACCATAAAAGAATTTTTGCCAGGCCGATTCGACCTTCTTATCTATCTCTGCATCCGAATATCCTAATTCCTTAAACAAATTTCTGTACTTTCCTGTAGACACAGCTCCAACTGATGCTGGTGTTGGAGCATCCGGCAATGGTTTCACATCACCAATGTAATAAAGTTCATAACTATTTACAAAGGTATCATTCGATCCATTATCTGTTTCAAGTAAAAATTTTATTTCCTGTTTTCCTGTTACATCTGTCATTTTAAATTCAAAAGACTGCTCCGACAACGTAGTTCCAGTAAAACTAACTTTTCCAACTTTCTTTCCGCCAATATATACAGAAACACTCGCCGTTGTCGAATTACTAGATGCTCCTTTAACCACCATACGGTATTTTTTATTTGTCCCTACAAATTCGTAAGATGTGGTACAATAGTCACCATTACCATACAACGCTACTGCTGAGTATTCCTTACCACTCACAGGGCCAGCATAACTTCCTCCGCATGTCATTTTACTGCATTCTCCGCTATTTACTAATTGCGGTTCCTGACTTGCGGACGGTGTTGGCTCTGCCGTTGGCTGTTTCGTTGGCTCTGCCGTTGGTTGCTTTGTTTGGTCTACCGTTGGCTGTTTCGTTGACTCCGTCGTCACAGTTACCACGGGCTTATTCTTTTTTGCCACAACCTTCACTTTTAATTTACACTTTTTCTTCTTGCCTTTTGCCTTTTGTGTTATATACACTTTAGCATTTCCAGCTTTCTTAGCATAAATTTTTCCTTTTTTATTCACTGTCACAATCTTTTTGTTCGAAGACCTGAATTTGAATATCTTCTTTATCTTCTTGGATGAAACTTTTTTTCCGCGCAACTTTAGCTTTAACTGTAATTTCTTTTTTTCTCGAATCACCAAAACACCTTTGGTCATCTTATTTGTTACAGTAATTCCCTGCTTTTTCTTTTTTGCCTGCGAGAGATTTGGAGCTGCGCCCAAAGTGGTCGTAAGCACAAGAGAAGCAACAAGAAAAAAAACAAAAAGGGTTTTTCTACGTTTTGCATAACACATGATCATCATCCTCCTCTATTGAATATTTTTTATATTATACTACAACTAACAGCCTAATTCGATGGAAAAATGTATTTTAAATATATGGATAATTGTCATCATTCCACGAGTTATTACATTCTTTTTCTCCATGTTTCTTCATAAAATATACAAACCATTATTCTTACAATTCTTTGGGGATTAAAAGAATATTGATACAGTGGATATAAGGATAGTAATTCAATTCTTGTCCCCATGTATGTAAAACCTGGATAATGCCAAGTGTTGCCCCGAGATACATTTTGTTTTCCAATAATTCCAAAAGTGTCTCGGCGGAGCATTTATGAAACAAGGAACACAAAAGTTTCTGATTAGAACAGACCAAAGAATTTAGTTCGGCAAGTATGGTGACACCAGGAGGAGAAAGGATAAAAATACATCGAAAATCCCCCGGAAGGAATGACACCCAAGGACATTCGCCGTATGAGCGAAGAGGAACTTCCAGACATTGACTATTTTCTAAATAAGTTGACCTTAATGACGATTTTAGAGAAGAATTTTTTTACATCTTTTAAATCCCAAACCATCCATTTGTCATGTCCACATATCTGCGGGCTCTTTTCCATTTAGCAAAGCGCCGCATATGGTCTTTTCTATAAAGTAAAGTTACAAAAGACTCCGATTAATAATCAGAGTCTTAGAAAAAAAAGAGGCGACTAACGGATTTGAACCGATGATCAGGGAGTTGCAGTCCCATGCCTTACCACTTGGCTAAGTCGCCATATTCTATACATATGTGAGCAATCCACTTCCTATGAATATAATATCACAGGATAAATCCTATTGCAATATGAAGAAATGACCCCTACGGGAATCGAACCCGTGTTACCGCCGTGAAAGGGCGATGTCTTAACCGCTTGACCAAGGGGCCGTATATATTAGATGTCAAACACGACTTAACGCGTCAACATCTAATATAATAGCACAATGGTATTCAGATTGCAAGCGTTTTCGTTATTTCAAATAATTTTTTTTATAAAGTAATTAAAGTTGCCGATGCATAGTATGCCATCCGACGAATCGGATAACTGCTTGGTCCTACAATCACTGCTAATTTCGGGCAGTCACCAACGGCATATTCCCCATTTTTCAATTTGGTTCCGCCCGCAAATACAATCGATTTTAAGTTCTTTACCTTGTATATGCAATTGTAAGGAAGCGATTTAATTCCTTTTTCAAAATACAGTTTTGTCAAATGACTTACACGGTCAAAGGCTTCCGAAGAAACATATTTTACACTGCGAGGCACCGTAAATGATTTTGTATTCTTCTTCGGTGGATACTTCATTAATCTCGTCATCGGACCATTATAAAGCACACCATCTTTTACCGTAAATCTACCTCCGCCTCCGGTAAACGCTGATAGTTTATCGCATCGGCTAAATGCATTTGCGTTCATTTTTACCAGTCCGGAAGGAATGTGTGCCACCCTGATATTTGTCTCAGAAAATGCATAGTCACCAATTGTTTTCACGGAATCCGCAATATCAATCCGTGACAGTCTCCTACATCCCAAAAAAGCCTCTTTTCCAATTTTTTTGGTTCCCTGCGTAATCCGCACTGTACGTAGTTTTGTCATTCCCTGAAATGCATAATTGCCAATCGCACCAGCCGAAATCGTAAGATTTCTAAGGTAATTATTATCATTGAAGGAATTCGATCGAATCGTTCTTACGCTTGATGGTACATGGAATGAACGATTGGTCTTATGTAACGGATACTGGATTAGTTTCGTCATGCTCTTATTATACAAAACACCATCTTTTGCACAATAATTTTTGTTGCCTGCCGCCACACGGATTTCCCGCAGACTGGAGCAGTCATTAAACGCATTCGCATTGATTCCCTTTACATTTGCCGGAATATAAATCGTCTTTAAGGAAGTACAGCTTGCAAATACTTTATTTCCAATATAAAGGACATTCTCACCCATCTGAAGATTTTTAATATTAGTACCTGCAAAAGCACTGTTTCCAATAAACTGTACTTTCTTATTCAAATGAATACTTTTCAGACCACTATATTTAAAAGCCCCATCTCCAATCGCATAGACCTTATTGGTAAGATGAATTTTTTTCAGACTCTCACATCCTGCAAAAGATTTTGCTTTAATAAAAGATACCGGTTTTGGAAGTGTCACACTTTTAAGATTTGTGCATCCATAAAATGTTTTTTCCGGAATATACTTCATTTTTGCCGGCAGTTTTACCTTTTTTAAACCGGTACAATCCACAAAAACACCTTTTGCAAGCTTTGTCTTTTTCCCTTTAAAGATTACGCTTGCCAGCGAATCACATTTTTCAAATGCATTTTCGTGAACTTTTGTTACGCTTGAAGGAATCGTAATCTTTTTCAGCTCATAATTTTTATAAAAGGCTCTGCTTCCAATTGAAGTAAGCTTGTTTCCAAATTTTACATTGGTAAGTTTAAAACATTTGTAAAAGGCATTACTTTGAATCTTCTTAAGAGAAGCCGGCAAATTTATCTTTTGCAATTTTACACAATTATAAAATGCACCTGTCTGTATCTTTTTTACGGATTTACCAAGCGTAACTTCCTGTAGTGACACACAATCCTGGAACATATAATAACTTATCTTGCTAAGTTTCGCCGGGAGTTTAATCTTTTTCAAATTACGGCACTTATGAAATGCCTGTCCCTCAATAACAGTCACTGAATCCGGTATCGAAATGGACTCACAAATATTTTTGCTAAATGCAAATCCCGCAATCTCTGTGACTTTAAAACCACCAAGTTTTTCCGGCACCTGAATATGCCCTTTAACATTCGGCACCTTTTCAATCACAGCTTCCTTTCCATATAAACTGTACTCATACCCATTTTCCTGATACTCTTTTGCACTTGCCGGAAAAACCGAAAAGCAAAACATCAGAAGCAGCAGGGCTGCTGCAAAACAAATTTTTTTCATAACATTTTCTCCTATCCTTTTTTATTCTACTCATATAACGATATTATAGCAGAAAATGTTGCAATTTTCCATTTTTTTTATTTTTTTTGCACTTTTGGTTTATGAAATGCCACCAAAAAAATACCAGCCAGCAAAAGTAAAGCAAATGCCATCCATAACACAAGTGTTTTTATTCCCATCCCCACAAATGTATCATAATATCCCTTCAAGTAAATAACAACGATAATCAATGGCAGTACATATGTCATATACCCACGCAGCCAAAGCGGAAATTTCTTTCCTTCTCCCTGATTCACTTCATCGCAGAATGCATGCCATCCCCATCCATTTTTTCTTGTACAAAACAGCACAAATACCAAACCACCCAATGGCAGAATGTTATAAGATACAAGGAAATCCTCTAAGTCCATAATACTTGAGCCAGCCCCCATCGGCTGAAACCATTTCCATATATTATAACCAAGAACTGCCGGCGTACTAAGTACTGTCATAAGCGGTATATTTACCAAAACCGTCTTTTTCCGGCTCCATCCCAACGTATCCATATAATAAGAAATAATACTTTCAAATACAGCAATTACCGTTGACAACGCCGCAA
>ERZ780154.1469-NODE-1469-length-11474-cov-4.30388_pt1 | contig 11474 bp, 8 predicted proteins | sample MGYA00511568_ERZ780154 | MGnify/ENA primary metagenome ERZ780154 (study PRJEB29588, sample SAMEA2142525) | human gut metagenome | biome: human gut; feature: human-associated habitat; material: faeces | place: Denmark | collected 2008/2010 ...
AACAAACACTTTAGTGTAAATCAAAGCATTTCGGGCAGGTAACGGATAAGTAACAAAACTCACCGTCAAACCTGCCCGATTCTGCTTTTTTATTGCTCGGAACAGATGCAGAACAGAGAATTAAACACCTGTAAACAAGATATTTACTCTTTCCTGCACTTCTCTTTACCTACAAATACCGAACCATTCCTCGGTTCCGACCTCTCGAAACTCTCCGATTACCGCTATCAGGGCTGGTTCATAGGCGCCGGCGTCGCCTACGGATACGCTTGGATACTCGGCCGGCACTGGAATCTCGAAGCCGAAATAGGCGTGGGATACGCCTACACGCAATATGACAGCTTCCGATGCGTAGGCTGCGGAAAGAGAGTCGAGAAGGACAAACCGCATCATTACGTGGGGCCGACCAAAGCGGCCGTCAATCTGGTTTACGTATTCTAAATGCTCGCTGCAATGAAACGAACGATTTTTTTCCTGTCGCTGCTGCTGGGAACGAGTCCGCTGCTGCACGCTCAAGAGGTAGACGGGGTCTCGGTCGGGAGCCTGAAGATGGATCGGAACGGCGAATATCTGGTCGTGGAGATGGATGTCGAACTCTCCCGGCTGGAGGTAGAGGCGAACCGCGCCGTACTTCTGACACCCCGGCTCGTGAACGGAGCCGATTCGGCCGACCTGTCCGCCATAGGCATCTACGGCCGGCGACGCTACTATTATTATATGAGAAACGGGGCTGGCATGCTGTCGGGCGACGGCGAGACAAGCTTCAAGGCCGCCGAAAAACCCGAACGGGTAGCCTATCACGTCATCGTGCCATACGCCGAATGGATGAACGGCGCGGCGCTCCGGCTCTCCCGCCGCGACTACGGCTGCTGCAACACGATGCTCGCCGCACAGCAGGGCCTGCTGGGGCACTTCGAGGAACCCGTCCCCTACACTCCCCGGCCGGTCTATGTCCGTCCGGCGGCCGAAACCGTCAAAAGCCGCTCGCTGAGCGGGTCCGCGTTCATCGACTTCCCGGTGAACAAGACCGTCATCTACCCCGACTACCGCCGCAATACGGCCGAACTGGGCAGGATAGAGGCCACCATCGATTCGGTACGCGACGACCGGGACGTGACCATCACGTCGGTATGGCTCAAAGGCTACGCATCGCCCGAAAGTCCGTGGACGCACAACCGCATGCTGGCCATAGGCCGCACCGAAGCGCTGAAAAAGCATATCGGACAGCTCTACCGCTTCGAAGAGGGGATCATCCAAACCGATTACGAACCGGAGGACTGGGCCGGACTGCGCAGCTATGTCGAACGCTCGAACCTGACGCACCGCGCGGAGATACTCGCCCTGATCGACAGTTCGCTCGAACCCGACGCCAAGGAGGCGAAAATCAAACGCTCCTATCCCGATGAGTACGATTTCCTGCTGAAAAACTGCTACCCCGCGCTGCGCCACACGGACTACCGGATCACGTACACCGTCCGCACGTTCAGCGACGCGCAGGAGATCCGGCGCATCATGCTCACACAGCCGCAGAAACTGAGTCTCAACGAATTCTACTTGGCCGCACAAGCCTGCAGCCCCGGTTCGGACGAATTCAACGAAATATTCGAAACGGCCGTACGCATGTATCCCGAAGATACGGCGGCGAACCTCAACGCGGCGAACACGGCCATGCAGAAAGGCGACCTGAAAAACGCGGAACACTACCTGCGAAAAGCCGGGGAGTCGCCCGAAGCCCTCTATGCGCGGGGCGCATACGCCATGCTCACCGAGGAGTACGAAACGGCCGCCGGCTATCTGCGGGAAGCCGAGAAGGCCGGCATACGCGAGGCCGGAGAGGCTTTGGAACAGTTGCAAAAACAGAACAAAAAATAAAACTTCAATCACATCTCCTATGAAACTGAAAAACATCCTTTGCGGGATACTCGTTTGCGGAGCATTCTGCGCTTGTTCGGACCAAGAGTCCGAAAACAGCAACAAGCCCGGATCATTCGACGGGAAAGCCTATCTGAGAGTCAACATCACCGACGCGAACTCCACGCGCGCGACCGGAGGCGACTTGGAATACGGCGACGCGACCGAGCACGAAGTGGTCAACGCCGACTTCTTCTTCTACGATACGAACGGCATATTCATCGCCCGTGCAAACGTCTGGGACAGCGGCACGGAGAATGAGGACAACCCCGCGGGCAACATCGAATTCTTCGGAAAATCGGTCATCGTGCTGAAGGGCCTGACCGAAACCAACCACCCGAAACACTTGGTCACGGTGCTCAACACGCCGGAGGATTTCGAGCCGGCAAACACGCTGGACGAGATGAAGACACTGCTTGCAGGCAGCATCTACAACGGGTCGCACTTCACCATGAGCACCACCAGCTACGGCCGCACGTCGGCGGCGGTTCCCTACTTCGTGACGGAGGTGAGCGAATCGGACTTCAAGAAGGAGCTGGACGAGGCGCAGAACGCAACGCCCGTAGACATCTACGTGGAGCGTCTGGCGGCGAAAGTAACCCTGCGCGTGGACAACGACCAGCTCGTTCCGGTCGAAGGGAAACCCGGAATCTACAAGATCAAGGTGACCGTCGCCGGAGACCCCAACAAACAGGAGCAGGGAACGCAGACCGGAGCGGCCGACATCTACGTCCGATTCCTCGGATGGGGGCTGAACGCCACCGCCAAGGACTCCTACATCGTCAAGAACATCGAAACCACGTGGTCGGATACGGACCTCGGATTCGCTTGGAACGATGCGGTCAGGTTCCGCAGCTACTGGGGAAAATCCTACAACTACGGCAAACAGGACGGCAAGTATCCCGACGTTTCGGCAGAAGCCGCAGTCGCCGAATACCTGAATTACATCAACGCCGACAAGCTTACCAAACAATTCGGGCAGTCAGCCTACTGCGCCGAGAACTCCAACACGTCGGAAATCGTATCGGAGTATCTCCACTCGGCCGTGACGAGCATCCTGCTCAAAGCGCAGATCCTCGACGAGAACGAACAGCCGCTGGAGATGATACGCTACAACGGAACGCTCTACAAACGCAACGACTACCTGAACTACGTGCTCAACACGCTTCAGAAAGGGAACAAGCTGAACCTGTACTGTCTGGAAGACGAGGCGGCCGGGAAGTATGTGCAGATAGATCACAACTGCGTCGATCTGGCCAACGACCGCGACGGAAAGGTCTACCTGAAACTGAAACCGCTCGCCGCAGGCACCTCGCTGTATAGAAAGTCGGGCGAAACGTATGCCCCGGCCAGTGATACCGAACTCGGCGAGGTCGAGAAGAACATGAAGGATTTCAATGCCTACAACGAGGCGATCGGCTACAAGGACGGCCTGATGTACTACAACATCCCGATCGAGCACCTGAACAACGCCGCGACGACCACCGACGCCGAAAACAAACGGGTGATCCCCGTCGCCAAGTACGGCATCGTCCGCAACCATCACTATGTGGTGACCGTCAACAGTCTCACGAAGATCGGCAAAGGCATCTTCGACCCCGAAGAGGAGATCGTACCGGGCAAGAACGACGAAAAGGATACCTATTACGTAGGCGCCCGGATCAATATCCTCTCATGGAAAATCGTCAACCAGAACGTAAATCTGTAGTTTCCGGCAGCCCCTTCGCGGAAGGGGCTGCCCCGGTCCGGACCCGATGAACTAAACAGAGTGACAGAGATGGGCACATCGTCTTACATATACGCAATAGGCAAAAGGACGCTCGCGGCGATCGTCTGCGCCCTGACGCTGCTGGGCTGCGACAGCGTGATCTACGACGGCGAGGGCGACTGTTCGGTAAATTACCGGGTGAAGTTCCGCTACGACATGAACCTGAAATTCGCCGACGCATTCGCCCACGAGGTCGAGTCGGTAACGCTCTATCTGCTCGACGGCGGCGGCAGGGTGGTCTGGCAGCGCACGGAAAGCGGCGAAGCCCTCGGCAAAGAGGGATACGCCATGGAGGTGGACGTCGCTCCGGGAACCTACGACCTGCTGGCATGGTGCGGATCGACGGACAAAGGTTCGTTCAGAATCCCGGAATCGTCATCCGGGAAAGAGCTGACCTGCACGCTGAAGCGCGAATCCGGATCCGACGGGACGGGGCACGTCCGCGAAGACCTCGACAGGCTCTACCACGGTTATCTGCCGAATCAGACCTTCGGCGACACGGAGGGCACCTACACCTACGTCGTACCGCTCGTGAAGAACACCAACAACGTTCGCGTCGTATTGCAGCAGACGTCGGGAGAGCAGCTCGACGAGAAGCGTTTCTCGTTCCGGATCACCGCCGAAAACGGCCGGATGGACTGGGACAACCAGCTGCTGCCGGACGAACCGGTGACCTATCATGCATGGCACAAACAGTCCGCGACGGCCGGGACTGCGCTTCCCGACCTCCCCGACGCCGTGACGTCGGTCAATGCCGTTGTCGCGGAGCTGACCACCGCACGGCTGACGGTGCGCGACAAGAGCGCGACGTTCCGGTCGGCAACCGGAGCGAATACGCCGGCGCTGCTGCCGGAGGAACTGCCGGAGGAGCGCAAGATGAGACTGACGGTGCGCGACAACGACACAGGAAAGACCGTACTCAGCATTCCGCTGGTGGACTACGCCCTGCTGGTCAAAGGCGAATACCGCCGGGACATGGACGATCAGGAATTCCTCGACCGCATGGACGAATACAACATCGTATGCGTGCTGGGAGAGGGAATGCGCTGGATCAGCATGAGCATCAACATCCATTCGTGGAAAATGGTTTGGCAGAATACGGGAATCTGACAATTTACGCACATGTCACCGAACGGAATCATACGCATTTTCATCTGTCTCGCGACGCTCGTCGGCGCGACGCTCGTGTCGTGCCGCCGGACCGGACATGAAGAGCCGGTCCCCGGAACCGGCACGGAGCGGCCGGACGACGTGCGGGTAAGCTTCCGCATCGCGCTCGGCAGCACGAACGGCACGCGGGCGGGCGGAACGCCGGAAGGCTCGTACGACGACGGCACGCAGAGCGAATTCGAGAACGGGATCGACCTCGAAAACGGAAATTACAGATTCTTCTTTTTCGATGCGCAGAACCGATACCTCTCCGCGTTCCAGACCGTGGAGCTTATCCCCGACGGAGACGATTCCGACCGGTCGAAAACGTATGAAGTGGTCGGAAAAACGGACAAGATGCCGCCCGCGGATTTCAAGGTCGTCGCATTGGCGAACTGGCCCTCCTACCCCGGAAAAATGACGGCGGGAGAGACGACGATCGAGGAGCTTTGCACGGCGGAAAGCAGCCGTTACACGTTCTCCGCACCGTTCGCACTGTCCCGCGAACGGCTGATTCCGATGTACGGCGTAAAAAGCTGCGAGGAGATGACGTTCACACCGGGAATGCTGACCCATCTGGGAACCGTCCACCTGCTGCGCGCCATGGCCAAGGTGGAGGTGAGCTGCAAGACATCGGGCTGGACGCTCGAAAAGGTCGAACTGCTCCGCTACAACGCAACGGGATATTGCGCACCGAGCGGGGTTTACTCGCAGGACGACTACGTCAAGGGAAACTACGCCGGCGACTACACGGACACCGTGCATCTGCCGGACGGCAGGAACGACGAGGCCCCGAAAACACGCGCATTCGACCGGACGGCGGACGGGCGTTTCGTCGCCTACGTCCCCGAATACCGGAACGTCGCGGCAGGGACCGCGAACCGCAAAGCGGCCGACGCAGCCGAAATGCGGGTCCGATTCAAGGAGGCGCCCGGCAAGGAGTATACCGTAGAATTCAAATACTACAACGCACCGCCGGAAGGAAGCGCCGTCGGAGATCCGTTCGACATCCGGCGCAACTATTACTACAAATTCTCGATTTCGAAGACATCCGAACCGGATCTCGTCGTAGAGGTGTTTCCCTACGAGCTGGTCGAACTCGATCCCGGATTCGGACTGTTACCCTAAACAGACGACTGAAACGGATGAAAAGCAAAGCGATATACTACCTGCTGCTGGGCGGCATGCTGTTCGGATTCGGTTCCTGTATGCGCGACGACTTGGACGCGGAGGCGGAACCGATCGGCAAGGGCGAAAGCCGCGTATCGTTCGCCGTGACCTTTCAGGCCCTTTCGAACCTCTCCCTCGGAAAAACCCGCAGCCTCAAAGGCGACCAGATCGCCGAAATCGAAGATATCTTCATCGCATGGTACAATGAAGACGGCTCGCTCGCAGGAAGCGGTTACCGGACACGGGAGCAGATGAAGATTTCGAACCCCGAACGGAAAGGAAGCCCGACCGAGCAGACCACGCAGCGGGCCGAATTCACGTACAACATACCCTACGGACGTTACCGGATCTACGCCGTGGCCAACATGGGCGACCTCGCGGCAAACACCCGATATGCCGAAAAAATCGCTCTGGAGGAGGATTTCAGACGAATCGCCCCGGCATGGGAGACCGATCCCGAACTGACGCGGAACAACGATCAGATGTCCGGCTACTTCACGGCCAACAAACCGGAATCCGGAGCGGTCCGGGGCAAAGCGCCGCTGCTGACGATCAATTCGGCCAAGCCGACGATCCACGCATGGCTGCGCCGGCTGGCATCGAAGGTCACGATATCGTTCGACACGAAGAATCTCTACGACAACGTCTACATTTACATCAAGTCCGCGCGCATACACAACATACCCCGGTCCTGCACGCTGCTGGACGCAAACGACGAACAGCGCATCAAGGACCCCGACAACGACGTATGGTTCGCCGGCGACACGATCGAATACGGTCAGGGAACCGATTTCAACCAGTGGCCGCGTCTGACAAAAGGCTCCAACCCCTTGGGAGGGACCGCCCAATCCAAGGAGCAGCTGCACGCCAACGACGCCCGGTCGCTCTTCTTCTACGAAAACATGCAGGGAAAAGGCAAGCTCAAATGGCAGGACGTGTCGGGCGACAACCAGCACATATCCTTTCCGGACGGCAACGACCCCGACGATCCGGGATACCGCGACGGCAAGCCCTGCGGCACCTATATCGAAGTGGAGGGATTCTATATCTCGAACACCGCGGAAAACCCCGGAAAAGGTACGATCTTCTACCGGTTCATGCTCGGCAAGAATGCCGACGACGACTACAATGCGGAACGCAATTTCCACTACAAGCTCACGATGCGCTTCCAAGGCAGCGCGAACGACGTGGACTGGCATATCGACTATCAGGAGGACCCCGGCATTTACGTCCCCAATCCCTATTACATCTCCTATCTGTACGATCACTCGATGATGCTTCCGGTGAAGATCAAAGGCAAACCCGTCGGAAATCTGAAAGCCGAAATCGTGGAGAACAACTGGGGGCCTTACCAAGCCGGGGACGAGTTCGAATATTACCGCGACGAGGTCTACACCCTGAGCGGAAACCCCACTGCGGGCAATGTCGGCAATGCGGATCCCGACCACCCGAAGATCAAAGACGGCCCGTGGAACGGATTTCTGTCGCTGGCAGCGACCCACATCAACTGGATCGGACGCGACAAATCTTTCTGGAGCGGCTACAACTACTTTTACTGGCTTCAGAAAGACTTCGGAACGGCCCTGTCGGGAGAAAGTCTGGAGGCATACGGCCAAGAGCTGCTGCTTCCCCAAGAGAAAGGGCAGGCGCCCCGCGGATACCGGGAGTACGAGCTTTCGAAAAGCGGCACGATCGACGGCGGGAACAACGGCGACTACATCGTCACGATCGACGAGGCGAAAGAGAGGACCGTCCTGCAGATTCCGTGTTACACCAGAGCATTGCAGCTGGTAAGTACGACCGGATTTTCGGGCAACAACCCCTATTTTTCATACAGACGCTCGGCAAAGGTGAAACTGACCGTCCAGCTGGAGGGGCACTCCGAACCTACGGTGGACACCGTAACGATATTCCAAGTCCGCCGCGTCATCAACCCCAAAGGCATTTACCGCCGTCACAACAACGACAAGCCGTTCAACGTGGTGCTCACACACCGTAAGAACGAGGCCGCCGCACAATACCTTCCGTTCGAATCGGAGGGGCCATGGGAGGCTGAAATCGAGACCGGCGGCGACTGGATCAGGATCAACGGCGTACTCGGAGGGCGGGCCAAAGGAGCCACCGGGTCCGAGATCCGTTTCTCCTACCAGCCGGACGGCACGATCGACGCGGATCAATGCAGGTACGGGATCATTCTGGTGCGTTATCACAACTACTCCTGCTACCACCGGATCTTCGTTCGTCAGGGCTACGCTCCCGACCAAATCGCGGGCGATGCCAAATGGCACTGTTTCAATCTTTGCTACAACGACACGGAAGCGAAGTCGCCGTGCGAGGAGGGGTCGCTGTTCCGCTTCGGCAATTTCGACCAGCCCATCGACGCGACCAACAACGTATTCGACAATTTCAAGGACCATGCGACGACCGAGTTCGATCTGGCTCCCTTGGAATCGAAAAAGAAGGGGACATGGACCGAGGTCGCGGGAAAAACGCAGATCACGAACAGGCCCCGCGCTTCGGAAGGATTCAGCGACCGCAAACAGACCATTAACGGCAATTCCAACTGCCATGTAGCCGAATACGAGGATTTCCACACCCTGCAACTCAACTGCCAGTTCGCATACGGCGTACTTTACGACGACGAATCCACCGAAACCTCTTTCGACGTGAAAGACATTTACAGCTACGCCTATTACAACGAAAGCAATAAGAACAAAGGCATGCGAGGATGTTTCGTCTACAACCCCAAAGGGAGTACGAATTCAGGCGGAGAGGGTGCGAACCTCTTCTTTCCAACCGGAGTCGCCGGATACGGCCGGCGTAAGAACTGCACGCAGGAGGGCGGCAAACGCGGCGTGCTGCGCTATGCCAACCGAGGTGCGCTCTACACCTCGTCGGACATTCATTACCGCCCGATGCTCTACACCGTTTACACCAATTTCGGAGCGATCTACTGGCTCAATAAACAGTCGGCTTCGGGAACTTCGGCGTGGGATATAAACGTCTCCACGTTCGACTTCAACAGTTTCAACAACAACGCATTTCTGGTGTCGGACTGGGGCGCCGGCGACGTAAGCGACGCCTGTTTCGTGCGGCTGGTGGAGTAACGGGAAAGGCAGGAGCGCGCCCGCAGAGCGGGCGTGTCTTCAGAGCCACTTCTTGTACTTGAAGTACCAGATGGTCAGCGCAGAACAGAAGATCATCAGACCGATGGCGAAGATATAGCCCAGCGGAATGTTCCAGCCGTTGGAGAGCGTCAGGGTCCAATCCAGTTCGGGCATGAATTTGAAGTTCATGCCGTAGATCGACGCGATGAGCGTCGCGGGCATGAAGATCACCGCCGCCACGGAGAAGATCTTGACGATCTCGTTCTGCTCGATGTTGATCAGACCCAGCGCGGCGTCCTGAATATAGTCCAGACGCTGGAAGCTGAAGTCGGCATGGTTGATCAGCGAGTTCACGTCCTTGATCATCAGCTGCAAGCGCGGATAGATGTCGTTCGGGAAACGTTCGGAGCGCAGGATGCCCGACAGCACGCGCTGGCGGTCGAAGATATTTTCGCGCAGCGACATGGTGCTCTCCTGCAGGGCGCTGATGCGGTGCAGCACGGCCTTGTCGATCGAATCTTCGGAATTGATGTCCTTCGAGAGCGCCGCGACCTGCTTGGCGATCAGCTCCACGAGGTCGGCGTCGAAGTCGATGCGCACCTCCAAGAGCGAAATGAAAAGGTGATAACCCGTCGAATAGTTGCGGTAGTTCATCTGCAGGCGCTTCTCCGTCTCGCGGAAAGTCCGGAATTCGGCACTGCGCACCGAAACCAGCACGCCCTCGTTCGAAATGATGAACGACACGGGTTCCACGATGAACGTGTCGCCCGTCGGCACGAAGAAGTTGGAGTTGGAGATGATGGCATTCTCGTCTTCGGAGTATTTCGAAGTCGATTCGATCTCCTCGACCTGCTGTTTGGTCTGAAGGCTGATCTCCATGAAGTTCTCGACGGCCTTCTGCTCCTTGATCGTGGGCAGAAGCATGTCGATCCACAAAATGTCGTCGTAACCCAGCTCGTCGAAGAGCTTCGTGTCGGCATTGCGGATAATCTTGTTGTATTGCTTGAGGTAAATCGTAATCATAAAACGCTCTCCTTCTTAAAGTTCATAATCCTGTTCGGCAGAGAGGCGGACGACCGTCCGCTAAGCTCTTCAGCCGGGATTGGCCCTCGGAGACACCTTGATGCCGGAGTTCCAGAACTTTTGCAGCGCTTTATGCTTCTGATTGTCGAAAATATAGTCGATATTCTGCGTGAGGTAGCCGTACGCATCGTACGGTTTGCGGTCGAAGCCGTATTCGAGGACGGCCTCGTACGTGTGTTCGATGCCGAAAGTCAGCGCATGCTGCAACCCTTCGGTCAGATCGGGATCGACACCCTTGCGGGCGATCCAGACGGCGAAGGCGAAGGGCAGGCGCGTGGCTTTTTTCCACTCGGCGGCCAGATCGTACGAATAGGCGAAGCGGCCCTCGTAGTCGAAAACCTTGTCGCCGATCAGCAGGAACGCGTCGCCCGGCAGGGCGTGGTCCAGCTGCGCGTAATCCTCCAGCGTATAGTATTCGGGAGAGACCTTCCAGTGTTTGGCCAACAGATAGCCGGCCAGCTGCACCGAGGTCAGCGAATGGGCGTCGAGGAAGACCCGGCGCACCGTTTCGATCGGCCCACCGCTCAGCAGGACGACCGTCCGCACGGGACCGGCGGCGCCGATGCAGTATTCGGTGACGATCTCGGCGTCGGCGAGCGACGGCACGGCGGCGGCAGGCACCAAGGCGATGTCGGCCTTGTGTTCGGCGAAATTCTTAGCGCAGACGGCGGGGGGAGACAACAGCAGTTCGGCACGCAGGTTACCTTCGTGCCCGATACCATAGATGAACGGTATCGTATTGAGATACGACACAGCCGCTATACGTGGAACTATGACCATCATCCATAAGGTATAAAACTGTTGGTTTCGATAAGGCAAAGGTAATCAAAAATCGGGAGTTTTTCCATAAAATTTAGAAAAAGTGCCCCGACCTCTTGACAAGGGGGTATCCGCCGATGTATATTTGCATCACAATTCACACCGCACGGTGCACCGTGCACGGGTTATCAACAATGGGACAAAATTCTTTGTCAGCCCCTTACGAATTGTTATTATCGTTTTTCAACAATCTTTCAAACACTTGTCAACAATGAATCGCACCCATCTCGAAGGTGCGGCGGAAGCGCTCGCGGCGCAGCAGGGTTACGCTTTCCACACGGGGCCCGAAGACGGCATGGCCCATACCGTGCGGAGCTACCCGGCGGCATGGCTCGCGCCCCTCGAACTGCACGCCGTCGAAGGACGCAGCCACGGCCGGGCGACGTACGACATGACGCTCCACCTGTTAAGCTCCGGCGCACGGCTCTCCCCCACGGAGCGGCGCGCTGCGCTGGCCCGGATGGAGG
>ERZ780154.1478-NODE-1478-length-11401-cov-1.66235_pt1 | contig 11401 bp, 5 predicted proteins | sample MGYA00511568_ERZ780154 | MGnify/ENA primary metagenome ERZ780154 (study PRJEB29588, sample SAMEA2142525) | human gut metagenome | biome: human gut; feature: human-associated habitat; material: faeces | place: Denmark | collected 2008/2010 ...
TATGACTTCAGGCAATGCTTTTGCAAGTTCTAACGGAAATATAGTTATTACTTCAAAAACAGGAACTTCCGTAGGTGCAGGTGCACTTGTAAGAAATTACGGCAACGGTAATATTACAATTACAAACACAGGCTCTAAAGGAATTAATATTGCAGGTGAAGTATCAAATCCGAACGGTGCAATGAAAATTACTAATAATGCAGGCGGACTTCTTGTCGATGCTTCCGGTAATATAAGATCGGGCGCAAATAATAATAATTCGACTTTACTTGTATATAATGACGGTAACGGCGGCATGAATATAAAAGGTAAAGTTGATATTAACCATGCTAATAAATCTAATACCGTTCAATTTACCAATAAAAATTCAAATATGTCTGTCGGACATACAAGCAATAAGAATAACATTAACTCTAATGCCGATGTAAATATTGATATCACTGATGGCAACCTTTTAAATAACGGCGTTGAACATACTTTAATCGCAACATCAAACGGTGCAGATTTAAATATTAATGTGAACAATGGTGCCGTAGGTGAAGAAGTAGGACCAAATAACGGTGCTTATACCGGCATCGGTACAAATGCCAGAGATTTATCAAAATCCGTTAACGTATCAATTGACGGCAAAATTAAGGCAATCAGCACTAAAGGCAGCAATAAGTCTTTAATTAATCTTGCAAGTTTAGACAAAAACATGAACGTTGATCAGATTAAAGCTGACGGCAGAGTAATCTTGCTAGCAGATGATTCAACAAATAAAGGCGGAACTGCTTACGATATTCTTAACAAATCAACAGATAAATCAAAACCGAATGTTGAAGGCGCAGGCATTTCAATTATTGCTAGCGGTAATATCGGGGGGAACCTTCCGAAGCTTTAACATTCAGACAAAATCAGGGAAGCTACGGCTCTGTTGACGGTCAGCTTAACCATACCGATGATGCCGAATACGGTGTTGATATGCTTGCAATTAAGGATATTAACGTTAAAGGTATGGATGCCGATAACGGTGCCAAACTTGATACAAATGTCGGAGGCTTAATCTCACGTGAAGGCTCAATAAATGCTGAATTTTCAGGTGATACATTTATTAGAGAAACAACTGCCGCAAAAGATATTAATATTACAACACGCGGTAAGAATATGTACATAGAACATCTTGGCGAAGTTCCTACATACCCTCAGGATTATTACGGTCCTAACGGAGATATTCATCCTGACAGAGTTAAAATAACAGCTCTTGATCTTGATACTTCATGGGATAATCCTGATGACCACAGCAATGCTGCAGATTCAACAATAATTATTAAAAACGGTAAAATTAACGGTAAAGGCGAAGGCAGACCAGCTCATGAACAAGACTTAACACTTGTCGCAGATAATGCTTACGCAGGCGGATACCACTTCCACATGGGTAAAGACAGAGGTCAGATAAGTGACGATCCTGTTAGATTTAACCCTTCTTACTTTGAAGAAGACGCAAGAACAAATAAAATTACAACACCTGACGGCGAAGCTGTTTCTATAAGAGCAAAAGCCGTAAGACCGGATGATGTTACAGCTATAGGTAAAAATGAAGATGATCGTAATTACTATTACGGCGGCAGTTCACAGGGGCAGGATGAAGGATATGACGGCGTAAAAGATGAAGACGGCGATTATGTTGACAACCCCACAACTGATCAGGAAGGCGACGAAAATGATGACGATAATCTTGTAGTCCCTGAAGATAAAGAAGACGGTGCAGATACTGATGTAGATACTGATACAGATATTGATACCGACACTGATACGGATATTGACACCGATACAGATACCGATACAGATACCGACACTGATACGGATATTGACACAGACACTGACACCGATACAGATACCGACACTGATACAGATATGGATACAGATACGGATACTGACACTGATACGGATACTGACACCGATACGGATACAGATACTGATGCAGATACGGATACAGATACTGACACAGATATAGATACAGATACCGACACCGATACAGATGCGGACACCGATACAGATATGGATACCGATACAGATACGGATACCGACACAGATACGGATACTGACACAGATACGGACACTGATACAGATGTGGACACAGACACCGATACTGATACAGATATAGATACCGATACAGACACCGATACTGATGTGGACACCGATACAGATATTGACATCGATACCGATACTGATACAGATATAGACGCCGATACAGATACGGATACTGATACCGATACCGATACGGATGATGATATTGTTGATCCGGACATTCCAAATATTGACTTTGGTCAGGCAGTTTACAAACAACGTGTTGTAAATGACAGAGTTGACTCTATTGACAAACGTCAGTATATGAGATTTGGCACAGATGATAATCAAAACCTGATTTCATTCGAGTCATCAGACGAAGTTGTATCAATTTCCGACATTTCAAGAGGCGGTGTATCTCTTAAACACAAAGGAAAATTAAAAGTCGGTGATGTTGTTCCGGTACATTTAACATACGGAGATTTAGAGATTAACGCTAATGTTAAAATTGTATCAGCAAGCGATGTAAAAGCCGGAGGTAAGTTTATAGACCTCGATCAGGCAACAGCAAACAAGTTATTATATTTAAGCTTGATAGAAAAAGACGAACCGATAGCACAAACAATCCAAAATCTTTCAACAACAACAATCGACGAATAATATATAAGAAATGCCGCCCCTAATTAAGGCGGCATTTTTCAGGGTTAATTTTGACAAAGTCCCATTTTTTCGTACTGAACAAACCTTTGTCGGTAATTTTTAATTCGGGAATTACGGGCAATGATAAAAAACTCATTGTCATAAATGCGTCATCAAGAGTACAGCCCAGTTCTTTAACAGCCTCATTGAGTTCATCACAATGTTTTACGACGTAATCAAAATCTTTATCAGAAATTAAGCCTGCAATCGGAAGCGGAAGTTTTGCAATAACTTCACCGTTATTTACGACAACCTTGCCGCCCTGCATTTTAACCAGTTCAACCGCGGCAGTGTACATGTCAAAATCATTTGTACCGACAATTATCATGTTATGCGAATCATGTGCGACAGTTGACGCTATAGCCCCGGATTTGAGATTAAAGCCTTTAACAAATCCTTTTCCGATATTACCTGTTGCACGGTGACGCTCCATTACAAGAATTTTTAAAGTGTCTGTTTCCGTATTGCTGTTAAGTTTTCCGTTTTCGAATTTTGCCTTGCATACGGAAGACTTTGTAACAAGCTGGTGAGGAATAATCTCTATTGTATTAACAAATTCTGATGTTCCTTTTATCTCAAAGTCCTTTTCTTCAATCCATCTGACGTTAATTGAGCTTCTGACAGAAGGTTTTTCGAATTTGGCAAAATCCTTTAAAAGTTTTCCGTTTTCTGCAACAACTTTACCGTCTTTTATAACCAAATCGGGTTTGAAAGTTTTTAAATCGGGCAGAATAAGCAAATCAGCCTTATAACCGGGTGCAACAGCTCCCTGATTTTTAAGCCCGAAGTATTCTGCGGTATTTAAACTTCCGATTTGAACCGCTTTTATAACATCAACTCCCGCATCAACCGCTTGCCGATTCCCGGCCAAGATAGTCCGATGAAAGGTAAACCGTCGTTTCGAGCGTTAATATGAACCCTCAAATCTTTCGGGTGCCTGTCATCTGTTACAAACATGCATTTTCTTGTATTTTTTTCTTTAAGAACAGGAATTAAGGCGTCTAAATCTTTAGCTGCCGTACCTTCCCTAATCATAATATACATACCGAGGCGGATTTTTTCTGTTGCTTCTTCAGGGTTAGTGCATTCATGGTCTGACTTAACCCCGCTTGCAGCATAAGCGCAAAGGTCTTTCCCGCTTAAAAACGGTGCATGTCCGTCAATCCTTTTCCCTTTTGACTTTGCAAGGTCAAGCTTTGCCAGAACATTTTTGTCTAAATTGAGAAGTCCGGAATAATTCATCATTTCGGCAATTCCGAGAACCCACGGGCTGTCGATTAATAACGCCAGATCGTAGCTGTTCAGATCAAATCCCGAAGTTTCATAAGGTGTAGCGGGAACGCATGACGGAAGCATTGTGTAAACGTCAAGCGGAAGATTTTTAACTGCTTCATGCATATAGCTGATACCATGAAGTCCGAGAACATTTGAAATTTCATGCGGGTCAATTATTACTGTTGTTGTACCGCATGGAACAACTGCTTTTGCAAACTCATGCGGAAGCATCATTGAGCTTTCGAGATGGACATGTCCGTCAATAAATGCTGGAGAAACGTATGCTCCGTTTATATTAATCTCTTTTTTGCCTTCGTAACCTTCTCCGATGCCTGCAATTATTCCGTCAGAGATTGCTATATCGCATTTATGAATTTCTTCCGATAAAACATTTATTACATTTGCGTTTTTTATAACCAAATCGGCTTTTTCAAGCCCTCTTGCTGTTTTAATTAATTTTTCCTGTTTCATTTTTATATACTTTCTTCGTTAAGATCAAAATTTTCTACGTTAACTTCTCTCAAAAAGTCTATCCAGCATTTGTAATAATCCGCCAGAGCATAAGTATATCCAGCGACTATTGACCTGTATGACTGCTCCATTACTATAAGTGTTGTTAATGTTGATTTACCCGTTGCATAGTTCTTTTTTGCAACTTTAATCAGTTCGTTTGAATTTTTTAAAAGATTGTCATTGTAATAATTAAGGTTAATCTGAGCGGTGACGAATTTTTCATAAGCTCCGTTTAAATCGTTAACAGCTTTGTTTTGAACCGACATATATTTTAACTCTGCCTGGTTAACCTGCATTTCGGCATTTTGAATTTCGGGTTTATATGCATAAAAAAGAGGAATATTTATTATATTTGCGCCTGCGTAAGCTCCGTTTACAGCAGAGCCTGAGTCACTCATACCGCGTGTTATAAAACCGTAGCCGCCCTGAATTTCCAAATCCGGAATTCTTTGACGGGTTACGTAGACAAGATTTTTTTTCGCAACGTCAATTTCCTGTTTTGCAATTTTTATGTCATATCTGTTTTTTAGTGAATTTTGCATTATAGAAGCAAAAGACGGAAGTTTATCAAGAGGCTTGGGGCTTAATAAAGCTATAAAATCGTCTTTATCAGAGAAATTGTCATCCTGTGCATCATATTTTATATTATTTTTATTATTGATGTTTATTGCCTTATTGAAATCATACATTGCACTTTTTACGTTTGCTTTCTGGGTATTTACCTGAATTACAAGCTGGTTTAAGGCAATTTCGGTTTGAATGACATCGATTTCTTCAACTTCACCTGCCGCAACACGTTTTTTTGCAATTGCAAGAAGGTCGTTTAGCAATCTGCGTCTTTGTTCGAGAACTATTAAAATCTCTTTCGCCGCAACAAGATTTACGTAAGCTTCTCTGACATCCATTTTCAGATCGAATTCGGTGTAGTTAAGATTTTGTTTTTCCAAATCAAGATTTGCCTGAGCAAGTTTTTTTCTTGCGTCTCTTTTGGCAATTTCTATTTTTTCGCTTAAACCTGTTGTCTGCGGTTCTCCGCTCCCAATCCCGCCCATATTAAAACGGGTTTGTATTTCTGGGTTTTGGAGCCTGTTTGACGCTTTAACTTTATTTGCGGCAATATCAATGTTCATTTTTGATGCCTGATAGTCGATATTATTTTCAATTGCAATATCCAGTGCTTCCTGCAATGAAATTTTTCTTATGTTCTCATCCGAAAATGAAGGGGGGCAGGTCAGTAATATTAACATCAACACAATGAACTTTTTCATATATAAATTATAACATCAATAATTTTTTCTTGTATAATAGTTTAGAGGTAAAATTATGTTTGAAATTGATAAAGAAAAATGTATTCACTGCGGTTTGTGTGTTAAAGACTGTTCACCGAAAGCACTTCAATTTAACGATGAAAAAATTCCGGTAATTGATGAGAAAAAATGTTTTAAATGCCAGCATTGCCTTGCTGTATGCCCTGCCGGAGCAATATCGGTTTGCGGTAAAAATCCTGAAAATTCCGACAGAATTTATTCCCAAGACCCTGAAATGATTTTAAATCTTATTAAATCACGCAGGAGCGTAAGGCATTACAAACAGGAAAATCTTTCTCCCGATAAGATGCAAAAATTAAAAGATATGCTTAAATATGTTCCTACAGGCGTGAACTTTCATAAGCTTCACTTTGCATTTATTGATGACATAGAAGTTATGAATGAATTCAGAGATTATGTAAATCAAAAGATTAAAGACGCTTTAACAGTTAAACCAGTTAAAGCAGTTGCAAAAAAATTGAGCAGATATACAAAATCTTTTCTTGACGGGCAGGATATTTTGTTCAGAGGTGCTCCTCACATGGTTGTTGTTTCTACTCCTGTAAATGCTCCCTGTGCAAATGTTGATCCGTTTATTGCTTTAAGTTATTTTGAACTTTACGCAAACAGCATGAATGTCGGCACATGCTGGTGCGGGCTTGTAGAATTCTGCCTTATGATTATGCCCGAGCTGTCAGAATACTTAAATATTCCGGAGGGTTATAAGGCATCTTACGTGATGCTTTTCGGTGAACCTGACATAAAATTTGCAAGAACAATTCAGCCTGAACCGTTTGAAATTCAATCAGTTCAAAAAGGCAAATTTAAAAAGTTAGGTTTTGCAGATAAAATAAAGAGATATTTCTGGAATTGGAAATAAAAAAAAAGACCGATTTTAAATCGGTCTTTTTTATGCTTATTTTCCGTGTCCGAATGATGAGCGGAAGCCTGCAGAGAAGATTACGCCGTTTCTTCCTCCGTTTCTGAACATTGCCTGCAGGTATCCGGTAAATCTGTCACCCCAGCGTTTTTGGACACCTAAACCGTATTGTACGTAAGGTTTAACGGACAATTGCGGCAAGCTTGTTTCTGCTGCACTGAATTTAGTTTTATCCATAATATTCCATACAAAGTCAACACCCAAATATGGCTGCCAGCCGTTTTTCAGGTTTCCGATGAATTTCAATCCCGGAACTAACTGGATTGCGTTCAGCGGGTCGGAACTTATTCTGTATCCTGCGGCATTTGTGTAATTTTGTGTATCAACAAATGTATAAGACATTAAGTAGTGAGGCTGAATAATGAATTTACCTTCCATTAACTCCCAGTTGTAACCTGTTTTGATAGCGGTACCAGAGCATAAAGTCTTCCGAACCGTACATAGTATTTGCATCTACTCCGCTAAGACCGCCTGCAACAGTCCATCCTCCGAACCAGTTGCCTTTGTATAATGTACCTGTCAAACCGACTGTTCCTCCGTTCTGCCATAAACTGTTTCCGTTATAAACCTGGTGTGAACCGTTATATCCTGCATATACGCTGAAAATTCCGTCGAAACCGTGTCCGAGTTCTTTAATTGATGTGTCACCGCCAAAGAAAGAACCGAACATTACGTTGGAAACGTTAGGACCGTTTTTCAAGTCAACGTTTTCAAATGATGAATAAGGTCTTGCCCAAAGTCCTGCACTTTCCTCAGGTACAGTTCCGGATGTTGAGGGCACGTCGCCGACAGGTGCTTTTTTGCCAAGAGCGTATTTATTATACATTTTCAATGCCTGACGCTGTTCTTTTGTCATAAGCATTGTCATATCCATATTTGCAAATGCCTGATCATATGCATTTAACTGGTTAAAGTATCCGCCGAGCTGTGCTGCAACAGGTCCAACCATAATTGCAGGGTTTACATTTTTGTAATCGCTTGATGAGCCGCGTATAAACTCAAAGCTGCCTGTTGCCGCATCATAGCCTACACCGTATCTGTAAATCGGTGAATATGCAACGTTTGATACTGAGCTTGTAATATGCCCCATAAGACTTTCGTCATTTACGAAATTTATAACTGTTTTTTCAGCTTTTGTATCGCTTATCAGGTTAATGCCGCTTACGTTAAGGTTAATTCCCTCGCCAATTTCGTTAACTTTATCTGCTGATATGGAGTCCATTTTGCCTGCAGCAAGATCAGCGTCAACCATGATATTTGAATTCGAATTTACTGATAATTCATTAAGACTTATGTCGCTTGTAACACCGTTTGCAATATTCAAAGTACCGCCGTTAAATATAAGGTTATTGGCTGTTCCGTTTCCGTTAAGATATTCGTCTTTTGTAAAGCTTACCGTGCCGCTTTTTAAATTATAAGTTGCACCGTTTACGTAATTGTTATGAACTGTGTTGTTATTTTCGTTTATTAAAGTAACAGGGTGAATTTCACCGTTAAAAGTTATTGTGCCGTCGCCTGACATTTTAACTTCATTTCCGACAGCTGCAGAGCGAATATCATTGTCAACGGTTATACTTTTTCCGTTATAAGTATTAAGGTTTGCCTTTGCAGAGCCTGTTCCGTCAAGATAAATTGCGTTAGCGTCAAGCCCTTCACCTGCGGTTACACCTGATATTGTTACATCATGATTTGATGCGTTAATGTTAAGTGTCCCGTTATCTTTTACGGTTAGAGCGCCTTTTTTGTCTTCGCTCGTCTTAAATCCGTTAATATTTGTGTCATTAAATTCTAATGTTTGTCCGTCGCCTACGCTAAGCCCGGCTTTATCATTTCCGTTAAGGTTGTATCCGTTTCCGTTAACGGTTAATTTTGTACCGCTTAAATCTCCTGTCCAGCCTTTTTCAAGTCCTGCTCCGGTGATTTCAATATCTCTTGTTGCCGAAAAACTTCTTTCATCATCAAGATTTACATCAACTTTACCGCCGATTTTATCATTCTGGTTTACTGCAAGAGCAAAACCGTCGATTTTTGTGGCTGTTCCGTCTTCTTCATGAAGTCTGTCAATTGTAAGTGTTGAATCTTTTGAAGTTACGGTATAAAGATAGTCGTTTGTAAGAATATTAATACCATTTTCAGGAAGTTTCAGAGTTAATTCACCGAGATTAAAGTCTGTTGTAATTGTGTTTGTTCCTTCTTCCATTTCAGAAATAAGGTTAATATCAGTTAAGTTCAATGTACCGGAAGCTGTATTTGCATTTATGACATCTGTGGGATTAGCTGAATTTGCAAAATCCATATCTATTTTAAGATTTGCATTGTTTGATGTTAAACTGCCTAAGTTAAGCGCCCCTGTTTTGTTGTTAATCAAATCAAGAGTAGTTCCTTCTGCAAGTTTCAAATCTGTTCTGTCAAGGTAATTATCAACGGAAGATTTAATTACACCGCTGTTAAGATTGAATGCAAGGTTACCGCTGTCAGGTGTAACAGCACCGTTTAGAAGAATTGTTCCGGAGGCGTTAATTGTTCCCTGACCTGCAATTCCGCCGTTAAACGCAATATTTTTTCCTTCTGTGGCATTAAGATTTAATGTAGAATTGTTTAAGTAAATATCTCCGCCTTTTTCTGCAGTGTTTCCTGAGAAAGTTATATTTTTATTTTGGGCGTTAATATTTACTGTTCCGCCTTCTGAATATATTGCCCCGCCTTTAACGGCTGAATTATTTGTGAATTCAGAATCTGTAACCGTTAAGTTACCTTTGTTATAAACAGCTCCACCATTTGCAGATGCCGAATTATCATTAAATTTTGAGTTTGAAATATTTATAGTACTGTCATTAGCAACGGCTCCGCCATTTACGGCTGAATTTGACGTAAAGGTACTTGAATTGATGTTTGTTGTATTTTTTATATTATAAATCGCTCCGCCGTTGCCTGATGCAGAGTTTTGCGTAAATGTTGAATTTGTAATATCTAAAGCTCCATCGGTTGCAATAGCTCCTCCGTTAGCAGATTTATTTGAATTGAAATTAGTTTCTTCTACTGTAAGCTTATTTGAAGCTTGTGAATTATAAATTGCCCCGCCCATTCCATTGTCTGCAGTAGTTGAGTTGCTGCTAAATGAAGCATTTGCAATCTTATCCAGCTTGCCTGTATTATAAACGGCTCCGCCTTTATTGGCTGCTTTATTATTTGTAAAACTTCCGCCTATTGTATTTATAGAGCCGATATTATATAAAGCTCCGCCGTCACTAACGGCTGTATTGGCATTAAATGTTCCCTGTATTGCACTAATCTTACCTGAGGCACTATTGTATAGTGCTCCGCCGAAATCTGCAGAATTAGCTTCAAAGGTGTTTTCTGCTATATTAAGAGTGTCATTATTATAAACAGCGCCGCCCTTTGATGCTGAATTACCGTTAAATGTGTTTCCTGAAATGGTTATGGTTCCTGCATTATAAACCGCACCTCCTGCTTCTCCTGCTTTGTTGCCTGAGAAACTGTTATTAGTAATATTTATTGTTTTACCATTGGCATTATAGATTGCACCGCCATTGCCGGTTGTAGAGGCTTCTCCGTTTGTAACGGCATTGTTGCCCGTAAAATTTGAATTTGTAATATTATTTAACGTTCCATCGTTATATATGGCACCGCCATCTTTGCCTGCCGAGTTGTTCTGGAAGGTTGCTGTTAATGTTTCTATTACACCGTTTGTACCATTATAAATTGCTCCGCCATTGCCATTTGAAGATTTATTACCTGAAAATGACGTGTTTGTAAAAGTTGCCGTATTATTATTATAAACAGCTCCGCCTGAGTTTGTGGCAGTGTTTCCGTTAAAAATACTTTGTTTAACATCAAGATTGCCTGAATTATAGATTGCCCCGCCATCTGCAGCACTGTTGCCGGTAAAAGTTACTGTATTTTGTTTCCCTGCGCCTCCGCCTGAAGCCGGATCACCACCAAGTGAGACTGAGCCTTCGTTATAAATAGCTCCGCCTTTTTCTCCGGCACTGTTGTTCGTAAAAGTTTGGTTTACAAGTGAAGAACTTGTAATTGTACCGCCTTCGGCATTATATATAGCTCCGCCGTTTTGCTCAGCTTTATTATTTGAAAAATTTGAGTATCTGGAAAGATTATAGGTGCCTTCATTGTATAAAGCTCCGCCGTTAGCGGATGTATTTGAATCGAAATTTACGGTCTTTTGGGTTTTTATCGTACCTGTGTTGTAAATAGCTCCGCCTTTTTCTGTAGACGAATTCCCTTTGAAGGTTGAATCATAAAGATTATTGATATTTCCGTCATTCATTATGGCGCCGCCGATTTTAGTATTAACGGTCTTATCATCATTAGAGTATTTACCGTTGTTATTAAATGCTGCGTTTATATTTTCTATGTTTCCGTTGTTATAAACCGCACCGCCGCCTTCTGCTGCTGAGTTGCCGGTATAAGTTCCGGTAATTGTATCAATTTCACCGAATTTAAGCCCTTCTTCATCACCCTCAGGGGGAGTATAGCCATCTCCGCCGCTTTTGTCATTATATATAGCTCCGCCTTTTCCGTTTTGGGCAGTGTTATTTGTAAAAGTTCCGCCTATTGTACCTATTTTCCCTGAATTATA
>ERZ780154.1480-NODE-1480-length-11391-cov-2.07604_pt1 | contig 11391 bp, 11 predicted proteins | sample MGYA00511568_ERZ780154 | MGnify/ENA primary metagenome ERZ780154 (study PRJEB29588, sample SAMEA2142525) | human gut metagenome | biome: human gut; feature: human-associated habitat; material: faeces | place: Denmark | collected 2008/2010 ...
GGCTGCTCTCGTCGACAATGGAACCGATATTGCACATATTCTCAATCTTCCGGTTAAAAAATCCCAGCCAACACCCATAAATTTAAATTTATTCGAAACCGGAGACAGGACCCATTTAATCCTTACTATACTAAGCGAAAAAGGAGATACCCACATCGACGAACTCTGCCAATTGACCGACATACCTAACGGAGAAATAGCAGCCCTGCTGCTGCAATTAGAACTGGAAGGAAAAATACTTTCCCTGCCAGGAAAAAGATATAGTTTACATTAAAGCAGGGCAAAAGCAAGCCAACTAACAAATTATCAACATCAACCTATTTCCAACTTACATTTTGAAACTAAAATCAAGATTTGTTAGCAAAAAATTAACTGCAAAAAGTTTTGATATCATAAATTATTAGATAATTTTGACATCCGAAAACGTTTGAATAACTCATACTAAAAATAATACAAATGAGACCAGAAATTAAAGAATTCATGGATGCCTTAAAGGCAAAAACAGTAGGTGAAGTAGAGTTTCATCAGGCTGTAGAAGAAGTTATAGAAACTGTTTGGGATACCTATCAGGCTAACCCGAAATACAAAGCCAATAAAATTCTTGAAAAAATGGTAGAACCGGAAAGAGTAATCATGTTCCGTGTTCCTTGGATTGATGATAAAGGAGAAGTACAGATTAACCGTGGTTATCGTGTGCAATTCAACAGTGCTATCGGACCGTACAAAGGAGGTTTACGTTTCCACCCGTCGGTAACTTTGGGCGGATTAAAATTCTTAGGTTTCGAACAGACTTTCAAAAACTCTCTGACTACTCTGCCTATGGGTGGTGGTAAAGGAGGTTCAGACTTCAACCCGAAAGGGAAATCAGACAATGAAGTAATGCGTTTTTGCCAGAGTTTTATGACTGAACTTTGCAAATATATCGGTGCCGACACAGATGTTCCTGCCGGTGATATCGGTGTGGGTGCCCGTGAAATCGGTTATCTGTTCGGACAATATAAAAGAATACGTAACGAATTTGTAGGCGTACTGACCGGTAAACCAAGAGAATTCGGAGGATCACGTGTACGCCCGGAAGCTACCGGTTACGGTACAGTATATTTCGCTCAGCATATGCTGAAAGAAAAAGGCCAGGACATCAAAGGCAAAACTGTTGCGATTTCCGGATTCGGCAATGTTGCCTGGGGAGCTGCCCAGAAACTTGTTCAATTAGGTGCAAAATTAGTAACCATTTCAGGACCGGACGGATATATCTACGATGAAAAAGGTATTACCCAGGAAGGTGTTGACTATATGTTGGAATTACGTGCAAGTAACAACGACGTAGTAGAACCGTACGCAGCTAAATTCGGAGCTAAATTCTTCGCTAAGAAAAAACCATGGGAAGTAAAATGTGATATCGCATTCCCGTGTGCTATTCAGAACGAATTAAACGAAGAAGATGCAAAACAACTGGTTGCTAACGGCTGTCAGATGGTTGTTGAAACTTCTAACATGGGTTGTACAGCTGAAGCCGTTAAATACTTGAATTCTCATATCACTTTCGCTCCGGGTAAAGCAGCTAACGCAGGTGGTGTTGCCGTATCAGGTCTGGAAATGAGCCAGAATTCAATGAGATATAGCTGGACAGCTGAAGAAGTTGACCAGAAACTGTCTCAGATCATGAAAGATATCCACGATACCTGTGTTAAATTCGGTAAGGATGGAGACAAAATCGACTACGTGAAAGGTGCAAACATAGGTGGCTTTATCAAAGTTGCGGACGCCATGTGTGCACAAGGCCACGTGTAAAGTAATCGACAAATTAAAATTTAGCCGATTTAGCAAAAGTGATAAAAATTACGACAGGCGTGTATGATTTATATACACGTCTGTTTTTTATTACTATATTTTATTACTTTCGTCCTACTAAATTCAGCAAAAATTATTCATTTTTAGTTTATGTATATCGATACCCATTCGCACATCTACGAAGAAGAATTCCGGGAGGATCGGAAAGAAGTCATCACCAGGGCTCAGGATGCCGGCATTGGCCATATTATTCTGCCTGATATCGACAGTGAATCCCGAGGAAGAATGCTTATTTTGGCAGAGCAGTATCCCCGGATTATGCACCCTTTATGCGGTTTACATCCCACTTCTGTTAACGAAAACTACAAAGAAGAATTGGCAAAGGTGGAAAAAGAAATCGGTATACGTAAATATTACGGAATAGGAGAATGTGGAATTGACCTGTATTGGGATAAAACTTTTTATCACGAACAAATAAAAGCATTTGAACACCAATTAGGTATTGCGCGGGACATGAATCTCCCCATCATTATCCATTCCCGGGACTCCCTGAAAGTGATTTTTGAAGTTCTAAAAAAACACCCTTACTCTTTTGGCATTTTACATTGTTTTCCTGGTACTTCCCTGGAAGCCAGACAAGCAATCGATATGGGATTCTTATTGGGAATCGGGGGTGTGATCACCTTCAAAAAAAGCCAGATGGCCGATACAATAAAAGAAATCGGTATCCAAAACATCGTCCTCGAAACCGATGCCCCTTATCTTACCCCTGTCCCTCACCGTGGCAAACGCAATGAAAGTAGTTACATTCCGTTAATAGCTCAAAAAATTGCAGAAATAACAGGGATAGAGACAAAAAAAATTGAGGAAATAACAACAGAGAATGCAATGAATTTATTTAATTTGCAGTGCGAAACAGCTATAGTGAATCAAGAGGCGTAAATGTATGGTGATAAAATTCATAATCGGAAACGATATCATAGTGTCTCCTTACCTTTATGAATCGATTTAAATGATAAAACAAAATTGCAGATGCCAACAAAATCTGTATTAATCATATATACTGGCGGAACGATCGGGATGGTAAACGATCCGGAGACCGGGGCATTATGCCCATTCAATTTTGAACAAATAGCCAGAGCTGTCCCTGAAATCAAAGAATTTGGTTTCAACATTGACAGCTATACTTTGCCGGAAATCATCGATTCTTCCGACCTAAAACCAACGTTGTGGGCAGAACTCTGTGAAATCATCCTCAGCAATTATAATAAATACAATGGATTTGTCATTTTACACGGAACAGATACGATGGCTTATTCAGCTTCAGCTCTTAGTTTCATGTTAAGTAATCTGACTAAACCTGTTGTTTTTACTGGTTCACAATTGCCTATTGGCACAATACGGACAGACGGACGTGAAAATTTGATTGCAGCCCTTGAAATTGCAGCAGCCACCATAGAAGATAAAGCTGTGGTCCCCGAAGTCTGTATTCTGTTTGGCGCCCAACTATTCAGAGGAAACCGGACGACGAAAATTAATGCAGAAAGTTTTGACGCTTTTCAGGCATTTAATTACCCGCCTCTGGCAGAGATCGGTATTCATATACAATACAATTACGGGGCTATTGACTATTCTCCACGGACAGAACCATTGACAGCATTCACTCCGATGGATACCAATATAGCTATTTTACACCTTTTCCCGGGCATACGCACAGAATTAATAGATGCTGTCATCAACACTCCTGGATTAAGAGGACTTATTTTGGCAACCTATGGCTCTGGAAATGCTCCAACAAACGCCTGTTTCTTAAAAAAAATCAAGGAAGCAGCTCAAAAAGGCATTATTATCTACAATGTGACCCAATGTAAAGGAGGTACTGTGGAAATGGGACGCTACGAAACAAGTAGAGAGCTACTAAATTATGGAGTATCAAGCGGATATGACATCACTTTAGAAGCAGCCGTTTGCAAGATGATGCATTTATTAGCTAAGTACACCGAAACTAATGAAATAAAAAAATACTTAAATTCATCAATAAAAGGAGAAATAACCGTGAATCATATTGGGTTTTAACATTTTTTTTGTACCTTGCCGCGTCTTTTGATGCGTCTTGTAGGGGAAACAAAGGTTTGCAAAGGGCAACAAAGATCAGAGAGTTAAATTTTAATTATTTATAAACTAAAAATCAGTTAAAGAGATCATGAGAAAATTATTTGCACTAATAGCAGTTTTAGGAATGCTTACTATTGGAGCATCAAAACTAATGGCTCAGGAAGAAGAAGCTGCTCCAGCAGCACAGACAGAGCAAACTACGATGTCAATTACCGATGATGAAGCGATCGAAAGTACTTCAATGCATGCAGCGATCAAGCAGAAATTTATTGAAGGTGGTGCAGGATTTATGGCTGCCGTTGTTTTGTGTTTGATTTTCGGTTTGGCTATTGCTATTGAAAGGGTTATTTATTTGAACCTTTCTGACACCAATACTAAAAAATTCATTGCTGGTTTTGAAGATTCATTAAACAATGGTGGAATCGAAGCCGCAAAAGAATATTGCCGTAACACCCGGGGCCCGGTAGCAAGTATCTTCTATCAGGGTCTTGAACGTTATGACCAGGGAATCGATATGGTTGAAAAATCAGTAGTATCTTATGGCTCAGTTCAGATGGGTCTGATGGAAAAAGGTTTAACTTGGATCGGATTGTTTATTGCTCTGGCTCCTATGTTGGGATTCTTGGGAACTGTAATCGGTATGATCCAGGCATTCGACCAGATTCAGGCGGCTGGTGATATGAGCCCGGCGTTAGTTGCAGGAGGTATTAAAGTGGCTTTGATTACAACCGTAGGTGGTTTGATCGTAGCTATGATCCTACAGGTATTTTACAACTATTGCGTATCAAAAGTAGAAGGTATCGTTAACAACATGGAAGATGCTTCTGTAAGTATGTTGGATATCCTGGTTAAATACGAGCAAAAAAATAAATAAACCATGAATAGTAAGAGAATATTAAATATAGTAACAATCGTATTATTCCTTATTACAGTGGTGATATTGGGCCTGTTCATGTTCGGTGGAGAAATACCGAACCAGCTCTACGACACCCCTATATATACAGGAGCCTTGTTAAACTGGGCATACGTATTGTTTGGTATAGCAATCATAGCAGCTATCATTTTCCCGATTGCACGTTTATTCACCCGTCCTAAACAAGCTATGAAAAGCTTTATTGGATTATTGGCCGTGATAATCGTCGTAGTGATTGCTTATGCGATGGCTGATGGTACTCCAATGAATATCCCAGGTTATAATGGACCGGACAACGTTCCTTCCATGTTGATTTTATCGGATACTATTATTTTTACCATGTACATTCTGTTTATAGGAGCAATCCTGGCAATTTTAGGAACAGAAATTTACAGAAGACTGAAATAATCTCTCTTTAGAGAAAAAGAAAAACAAAAGGAATATGGCAAAAAAAACACCAGAAATTAATGCCACTTCAACAGCCGATATTGCGTTCTTGTTGCTTGTATTCTTTCTGGCAACAACAACTATGAACGTGGATTCAGGATTGTTCCGAAGACTTCCGCCTTATATGCCAGATGTTGAAAACGCACCCAAAATTGCAAAACGGAATATTTTGCAAGTATTGGTAAACCGGGATAACCAATTGGCAATTAATGGTGAGATAGCAGACGTTTCAACTCTGAAAGACAGAACGATAGAATTCATTCTGAATCCCGGAAACCGGGACGATCTTCCTGTAAAGGAAGTCAAGACGATTGAACTCTTTGGTCCGGTTGAAGTTTCTAAAGGAATTGTTTCACTGCAAAGCGACAAAGGTACTTCATACGAAATGTATATTGCCGTACAAGACCAATTGACAGCTGCATTCAGTGAAATGAGAAATATGAAAGCAAATGAAAAATGGGGTAAAAACTTCAACGAACTGACACCGGAACAGCAGGAAGCTGTAAAAGATGTCATTCCAATGCAAGTTTCAGAAGCAGAACCTAAAAACATAGGAGGGAAAAAATAATGGCAAAATTTAAAAAAGACGGTAAAAGAGAGACGCCTGCTATTTCAACGGCATCTTTACCCGATATCGTGTTCATGTTGCTATTCTTCTTCATGGTGAGTACCACTATGCGTGAAGTTACCCTGATGGTTGACAATGCAATGCCCGAAGCTACGCAAACCGTAAAACTGGAGAAAAAAGCGCTTGTCAGTAATATCTATATTGGAAAACCCAAAGCTCAATTTCAGGGAGCTTACGGTACAGAGCCTAAAATTCAGTTGAATGACCGTTTTGCAACTTTGGAAGAAGTGCAAGCTTTTGTAGCTTCAGAACGTGAAGTCAGAAAAGAAGAAGACAGAAATAGCATTACCAACAACCTGAAAGTAGACAGAGATGTTACTATGGGTATCGTTACTGATATCAAACAGGAGTTGAGAAAAGCGAATTCTTTAAGGGTAAATTATGGTAGTAGAAAAAAAGCTACAAGATAATTAACCCATCCATAAGAAAAATAAGAGGGAACTGATGTTCCCTTTTATTTTTTTATTATCTTTGCATCGCATTTGGTTCCGTAGTTCAATGGATAGAATGAAGGATTCCGGTTCCTTTGATTGGGGTTCGAGTCCCCACGGGATCACAGATTGTAACGCAATGTATTTAAAACTAATACATTGCGTTTTTATTAAGAACTATTTTGAAAACAGAATACGGTTGTTAAAATAGGACTTTATCCAGATTAAAAAGAATCATTTATGCAGCCTAAACTCTCCAAACATACTCAATTCAAAGTCATCGGTGGATATACGTTACTTTTTCTACTGACAATATTCTCAACGATATTGATATACAGGCAAATCACTAAGCTCATTGTCAATGAAGAAAATGTCAGTGATGCCAACCGTAAACTATTCATTGTAGGTAATACCATCACTGGCCTCTATGAGGCCGAAACCTTAGGCAATGCTTTTATCCAAACCGGACTAAGTAGTTATTTCCGGCAATATATGTCCATCATGGACGTAACCGAAGCCAATATTGATTCTTTAAGGGACTTAACTACCCGACTAGACCAATTACTCCGGATCGACACAATTAGTAATCTGTTGGAGAACAAAATACGTAACATGAAAGACCTTGTCTACGTGAAACGATCATTTGTTCCGGAAGAATTTTATAATAAAGCAATCGCCACCATCGAATCGGACAAGGACTCCCTGAAAAAAGAATCCAATGTCCGGAAACGTTATGTCACTACCCTGGATAGTACGTATGTCAAAAACGAAAATAAAAAAAGACGTTGGTTCTCCAGAGCTCAACCCGATTCTGTACTGACAGTCACCAAGACCCAGCATGTGATTGTTGACACTTTAAATTATTCGTTACGAAACACAGATACTGTAGTCAATATCCTGCGGTCCACTTGGGAAGATGTTCAAAAACAAACCCAGACCATCACAAAACAGATCAACCGTAAAGAATACGCTTTAATTAAACAGAGTACAGTCATTACTGACCAATTAAGAAGAATATTGGGTGAATATGAAAAAGAAGAAATCAACCATGCCTATTTAAAACAATACAACCGCGAACAGACCATTACAACTATGATCCGCATCTTCGCCCTGGTTGCAGCAATCTCATTTTTATTGGTTGTTTTTTTTACCTTTTTCATCCTGCGTGATCTTTCCCGTAGCCAACGTTATAGACGTGAACTCGAGTCCGCCAACCGATATACGGCCCAATTGCTCGAAAGCCGGGAGAAAATGATTCTAACAGTGACCCACGACATCAAATCTCCTCTTAGTTCTATTATCGGATATATTGAATTACTCCGGAATACCCCGGTCAATGACAGGCAAAGTTATTTCCTGAAAAATATGCAAGGCTCGTCAGAACATATTCTAAAACTAATAGGCAACTTACTGGACCTGTCTAAATTGGAAAATAACAAAATAATCATAGAAGAAGTCATATTTCAACCAGCCCGTTTATTCCAGGAAATAACCGATACTTTTATCCCGCTAGCATCAGCAAAACACCTGGAATTACAAAGCAAATTCGGAGCAGACCTCAACCAGGATTATAAAGGCGACGCCCTCCGTATCCGGCAAATTGTTACTAATATTTTATCCAACGCCATTAAATACACAACAGAAGGCTCTGTTAGCTTTACAGCTACCAGCTCTACAGACGATAAACAAATCATGCTGAAAATCAGGGATACGGGATCAGGCATGACTCCGGAAGAACAAAAGTTAATCTTTCAGGAATTTACCCGTCTAAAATCACATTCAGCCATAGAGGGGACAGGATTAGGCCTGACTATTACATTAAAACTAATCCATTTATTACAAGGAAAAATAAAACTACAAAGTGAACCCGGCAAAGGCAGTTGTTTTACTATTACTTTACCGCTCCGTAAGGTTCTATCTACTGAAAAACGTCCTTCTAATATTTCCAATTTCCTTCCGAAGACAGAGCTTTCCGGCCTCAAAATCTTACTGGTAGACGACGACCCCTTGCAACTCGAAATGACTGTGGGATTATTAAGTCATTATGGTATTCAAACCGACATAACCACTCAACCTGAAAAAGTCCTGCACAAATTACAAACCGAACACTATGATCTGGTATTTTCAGACATTCAAATGCCCGGGATGAGTGGTCTGGAATTAGTGAAACAAATCCGTCAATATCCGGGAAGCAGATTCTCACAACTCCCGGTTGTCGCTCTTTCTGCAGATTCTGATAAACAAGAATCAGACTACCAACAGGCAGGTTTCACTTCTTATCTCAGCAAACCCTTCAATTCTAATCAACTGATACAACTAATCTGCCGGTTAACAAATAACAAAATGGCTCCCCAACAAAACCAGGTCAGCGAATCACAATTGCCAGATTCCCGAGGGTATACCTTATCAAACATCCGGATGTTTACAGACAACGACCCCGAAGCCTTGAAAAAAATCATCGGTTCATTTTTGGCTAACACCCGGGAACATCTTATCCTATTAGAGAAATATCAAAACGAAAAACAATGGAAAGCACTCAGTCAGCTGGCGCATAAAATGCTCCCAATCTTCCGCCAAATAGAAGCAACTGCTATTGTTGAGATATTACAATACCTCGAACATCCGGAAAAGGAACAGCTGACTGAAAAAGATATGGGGCAATTCACTGAAAAAGTAATCCCTCAAATAAAGAAATTATTGGAAAACCTGGAAAAAGACACCTAAAACTTATTCGATAGCATAAAGCTTCATTTTATTGTATAATGTTTTACGGTCTATTTTTAGCAGACGGGCTGCTTCGCTCTTATTGTTATTGCATTTAACCAGAGCTTCGCGGATAAGGTCTATCTCCCGTTTTTCACCTTTTAGTGCCATTTCACTTTCCTCCTTGACTGTAGCTTGAGACAATTCTGAAGGGATATGCTCCAAGGTAATAAAATCCCCTTGACACAATAGTGTGGCTCTCTTCACCACATTCCTCATCTCCCGTAAGTTACCGGGCCAATTATAATTCCGGAATACCTCCATTACCACTTCGTCAAATCCCACGACTTCTTTACCTAATTCTTCATTTGAAGCTGCCAGGAAATGATTGGCAAATACAGGAATATCTTCCCGACGGTCACGCAAACTCAATGCCTGCAAAGAAAATTCATTTAACCGATGATATAAATCTTCCCGGAAATTCCCTTCAGCAACTGCTTTTTTCAGATTCTCATTGGTAGCTGAAATAATACGGACATCAAAAGAAATTTCCTTATCACTACCCACCGGCTTTACCTTCCGTTCCTCCAAAGCCCGTAATAACTGAACCTGAACATCATAACTCAAATTTCCGATCTCATCCAGAAAAATCGTCCCCCCTGAAGCTTGTACAAAATATCCGGTCTTATCATTCACAGCCCCTGTAAATGCTCCTTTCACATGTCCAAAAAATTCACTTGCAGCCAAATCCTTGGGAATTGCCCCACAGTCTACAGCAATAAAAGGAGCTTCTTTACGGTTGCTCTGCATATGAATCAAACGGGCAATATACTCTTTCCCAGAAAATCAACACCGTCATCATAGTCGGTGCAACCAACCGGATGTATTCATACAATTTATCCGCATCCTGACTCGTCCCTTTTATATAAGTTGTAGCTTGCTCTTTTTTCTCCCGTTTCTTACCAATAGGTTGTGACTTTTGTTCCAAAGCATCCTGGATTTTTTTCAGAATCTCATCCGGAATCACCGGTTTCGCCACATAATCAAATGCTCCTAGTTTTATCGCCTGTACAGCTGTATGAATATCCGCATACCCTGTCATTAGAATAACCTGTACTTCCGGTGTTTTTTCCTTGATATTTTTCAATAAATACATACCATCCTCGTCCGGAAGCCTCAAATCAGTCAAAATTACATCGTACTTAGCTTCTTTCGTTTTGCTTAATGCCTCCCGACATGAAAAAGCCTCATCAACTTGAAAACCTTTTTTAGTTAACCAAGTTTTCAACATTAAACAAAAAGTGGTATCATCATCTACTAATAAAATTCTTGCCATTCTTTCTTATTCTTAAAATCGCTAATCCAGAAGCTATATCAAACCGGAATCCGACATCCGCATTATTCCTGTGAATCACATTGCGAAATTAAGAAATATTTTTATTCCTCCTACGCCTAACTCCCGCACATTCTCAATAAGAAAAGATTTAAAAATCATTTTTATAGATAAATAGCAAAAGGTCACGGATCAATTCCAAGCCACAACCTGTCTGGGCTCAATCATTTGCTGAGACAAATATTCACCTTCACTGGTATAGAAAGTAATCAACTTGTTGTTTCCGTTCTTCAATATAAGTTTATAGATATCTTCATATTCACAAAACACCTCATCGATAGAAAAAGCAACATATTTCGTCAATACAGCTGACTTCACTTTTTGGGGTAAGTCCGCAATTTCCATTCGGGTATAATAAGCATTTCCCAGCATCAAATCATCCACCTTAACAGAAGGCATTTGTTTTCCTTTCTCTAAATTTTTAACCAACGATTTTGAAGGAGATACAACATCTACTGCAAATATTGTTAAAACAAAAACTACCATCATTGTTCCGATCAGAATACCTTTATTTTTCATAACATGTGAATTTTTAAATAATTTTCCCGTTTTATAAATTAAAAGAGAAAAAAACATGCCATAAAAAACAAACGCTAGCAAAAATCAAATTATATCACACATTATCAATACATTAAAAACCAACATAAAAATAATACTTCTATTTACAAGTGTAGAAAAATGCGGAAACATGTGGAAAAATTCCACTATGCCATCAGATTTTCCTCAGCGTTGTATACTTTTTGAATATCCCAACCTGATTTATGCCGTTCAAATTTTAAGCGGATTTGTTCCAGGCACAGATTACCGATACTCCCTTCATGGGTATGATGTAACGGACGGCAAGTATCACTATCATATTCACCAGCCTGTACTTTCAAACCAACTTTCTTATAAGCTTCCCGAAAAGGCATTCCGGCAGCCACCATATCATTTACATCTTCAACAGTAAAAAGATAATTATAGCGCTTGT
>ERZ780154.1484-NODE-1484-length-11369-cov-3.07751_pt1 | contig 11369 bp, 10 predicted proteins | sample MGYA00511568_ERZ780154 | MGnify/ENA primary metagenome ERZ780154 (study PRJEB29588, sample SAMEA2142525) | human gut metagenome | biome: human gut; feature: human-associated habitat; material: faeces | place: Denmark | collected 2008/2010 ...
CAATAAACGCACAAACTATTCGAACGCCTGCTACATCATTGAGATATGTCTGTATTCTCGTCTGAGTTGCTTTGTACATTGGACAGCTCCGGTTTGCGGGTATGCAGCCGCCGTTCGATTGATTCGTGTAGAAGCTGAGATACAAGAGCCATTAACGGAATAAAGAAGATCATGCCAAGGACACCGAACAGTTTACCGCCCAGCAAAACCGCCAACAACGTCCAGAACGGGGATAGCCCTACACTGTTTCCCACGACGTGCGGATAGATGAACTGATTTTCAACAAACTGAGTTGCCTGATAGACGATAAAGCATAGGAGCGCCTTGTTCGGAGCCGCCAATAAAGTAAATAAAATGCCGAAAGCGCAGGAGAGAAATGCTCCAATATAAGGAACGAATGCAAAGGCGGCAGTTAAAACGGCTGTTAGCCCCGCATATGGAATCCCTGCAACAGAAAGCGAAAGAAAGATCAATGTTCCAAGAATCATAACCTCGACACACTGACCAGAAAGAAACTTCGCATAGGTGTCATGTGCAAGTTTCGAAATATGGCAAATTCTATCTGCAACGGATTCCTTACAGTAGGCATACAGTGCCCGTTTGCTTTGACTGCTCAATTCACGCCATCCAATTAGCACATAGAATGTGATCACAAGTGAAATTGCAACATCAGCAATCGCAGATACCGTAGAGCCAGCAACATTGGCAACTGAGGAAATCACTGTGTTCATTTCGCTCGAAATGCTTTGCAGAATAGATTTCCAATCGAGCGCAGCAAAATGTGCCGACAGTTTCTCTGTGTCAATGCCGTATCTTTGCAATAAGCCGACCCAGTCAGGCCATTTTTCTTGAACAAGAGCAGCAATGCTTTTTACAGATGCAGTGAGCTGTGGAATCGCAATTACACACAGAAGAGCAATAATCGCAATAACACATATCAGCGTCAGTAACAGGCTTATCATGTCTATTTGCCGATCTGTAGCTTTAGTCAGCTTTCGTCGAAGCCTCTTTGCCAGTCCGCGCACGGGTACACTCAGAACAAAGGCCAGCAAAAGGCCTGATAAAATCGGAGCGAGCAAGCCAATACACGATTTTAGAAAGTTGGCAACATAGTTTAGATTGTTGAATGCCGCAAATAAGATCACCCCAAACGTGATTAGTAGAAGCGGTTTTTTGTAGGATTTATCCATGATTACATCCTCGTAAGAAATCGGTTTGTTTTATTATTGGGGAGTATCTTATAGGCAATCCACCAACCAAAGAAACAGACTGGCAATGCAGCGAGAACATCCATGATAGAATGCTGTTTCATAAAAACGGTGGAGAGACTGATACACACGGCGATTGATGTAGCAGCGATTTTCCATCCGACGCTTTGGAGCGCCTTGCAATCCCATAACCCAAACATCGCGGCAACAGAGCCTATTACATGAAGTGAGGGGCAAACATTTGTATTGGTATCGAAACTATAGAATAATTCAATAAAGCGTGTAAGTAGATTATTGCGTACAAATGCTTCTGGCCGCAAATTTTGGCAGGTTGGAAAGAACAGGTAAATCAAAACCGTGATCGTATAGGTGACTATCACAAAATACATCATACGCCGAAATGCAGGTACATCGACGAAAAAAGTATAAACCAACGTACCGATTAGAAAGACAAACCAAAATAGATACGGAATCAACGCCCATTCACAAAATGGTATTATATCATCGAGTCCACAATAGACGGGATAGTAATTTCGTTGCGGTTGCAACCGCTCAAGAAACAAAAACAGCAAGCCGAAAATTGGCCAGTAAAGCAATAGCCTGACGTGAGAAAATTCAGGTGTATTAAGTTTATGGATGCGGAACTCACGGTAATTAACTTCCGGCTTTATATGATTACTTTGCATGACTGTATATCCATTCATAGATTTTATCGGCTGCCGTACATTCCGTCTGCGACCGCATTGCCGCGCGCATTTTAGAAAGAAGCACTGGGGCATTAAGCGTTTTTATTGTGGTGTCTGCGATTGCTTTTGGCGTATTGGCTGTGACGGCCATTCCATTACGCAGAAAAAAATTCAGATTATGTGTCTCGCAGCCAGCCACTGCATCGATAAGCACCATTGGTAACTCTGCCGCCATTGCCTCAGATGTACTTAGACCTCCGGGCTTTGTCAGGAATAGGTCTGAGGCTTGCATGAGCTGCGGCACATTATTGACGGTTCCCAGAACATGAACTTGAGAATACTTTTCTGTTCTTTTTTGGAGTTTTTTGCGTAAATCATCATTTGTGCCGCATACAACACTAAGTTCTTGTTCTGTTGTGAGGTAAGGGCAGAGATACGATATAATCTCCTCCATTGGACCGCAGCCCATGCTACCGCACATCATTAAAATATGCTGATGAGCAGGAGAGATTCCGGCGTTGGCTTTTCCTGCTTCTTGTGACACACGCTGGTAGAATTGCTGCCGCACAGGGATTCCACTGGCGATCAGCTTTTGAGGTTGAAGTCCACATTGTTCAAACTCACCTAACAGCGAAGTGGACGGAATGAAATACCAGTCCAGCGCAGAATCCGCTGTGCAGGGAGCGCAGGTATAGTCTGTAGAAATGTGGCTCGTTACAAGCTGTAAGCATGGGTGCTGTCGGCGCATTTCTGTCAACGCCAAGGCTGGGAATACATGAGTACAGATAATATTATCGTAGCCTGCAGAGCGGATGTATTGATACATCCGCTCTGCGCCGGAGGAAAGTAGCTTATAGATCGGCGTTCCCTCACAAAAAATATCTTCGTGAGATTCCGCACGCTGATACCCAGCATCAAAAAGCCTTGGAGCATGGCGGTAAATTCGGGTATGCAAATTAGAAATAAACGTGGATGCTTTTTCTGAAATAAACTGCAAAGAATCTATAATATTGCAGATTTCTCCGCGAGAGTGGTAGGCTTCCTGAACTGCTTGCGCACAGGAGTTATGCCCTGCGCCAGTGTTGCAGCTTAGAATTAGTGTTTGCATTTGAATCTCCTATTTTTTCCTTTGCTGCATAGCAAACAGCTTTTGCAGGCGTGGGCGATTATAGCGCTGGACAACAATAAACGGCAAATTACCCAGCACAATGTAGATAATCGTTATACATACCCCGCCAACACCGGACCATATTTTCAGCAGTCCAAGACCGGCGATAGACAACAGAATATGTGTCCACTCTGCCACGCAAGTTTCTTCTATCATGCGCGGCAAGTTCTCATAGTTTTCCTTTGTCAGTTTCTTTTCCGGCATGATTTTAACGAATATGCGGCTCATATCGGGGATCTTTGCCTGCCATTTCCGAACATGAAGCCGCTTCCATAGTTTTTGCTCTGCCGGGTGGCAGACCCAAGGAAAACGATCGGCGTGAAACCAATGCTTCGGGATCAAGCGCCCCACTACAAAGGAGAGAACCCCTAACGCCGCGATATATAGCAGACACATAAGAAAATGCTTCATAAAAACCTCAACATAGCGGTGCGAAAATACGAAGGACACCATCTACGACCCAGCGGCGCGAATAATGTTTCATATCATAGGGCTTTACCTCTTTACATTTTGCCTGTGTAGCGATGAAATCGTCCTTTATTGCTGCAATAATACTGGAACGATAAAAGAACGAATTGTTTTCAAAGTGGAGAAAGAGACTGCGGTAGTCCAGATTGACAGTTCCTATCGTCGCAACTTTGTCGTCTGATACAAAGCTCTTTGCATGAACGAAGCCGGGAGTATACTCATAAATCTTGATGCCGCCAGTCAGCAACACCTGATAAAAGCTCCGAGACATACGGAAAATCAGCTTCTTATCAGGGATGCCGGGCATAATGATCCGCACGTCTACACCACGTTGAGCAGCGGAAATCATTGCATCCATCAAGTCATCGCCAAGCATAAGATACGGTGTAAAAAACCATGCGTAATCCGTGCTTTGAGAAAGCAAGTCAATAAAGAGCTGATTACTGGTAGCTTCATGGTTAAGGGGCGAATCGTAGTAACTAAGCACATAACCATCAAATGTGTGCGGCGGCGCAGGATACCTTTTGGGATATGTGGGCATTGCAAGCTGTCCTGCTTCTTTTTCCAGCGAAAATGCGTTCCAAAAGGTCAAGAACATATGGGTAAAATTTTTTACTGGCTCACCAGTAATCCGAAAGCCTGTGTCCTTCCAGTGTCCATAGGGATGTTCCAAATTGATATACCGATCTGCTAAGTTGATACCTCCGCTATAAGCAACTTCGTTGTCAATAATCAGCATTTTGCGATGATCGCGATAGTTTGCAGTTCCTTTTAAGGCAAGGAAAGGATTAAAAGGAATACATGGAATGCCTTTCTTTTTCAGTTCACGGACATTACTGAAATTGAACGAAGAAATACTGCCAAGATCATCGTATATCACACGTACATCAACGCCCTGCTCCATTTTTACTTCCAGTTCGTTCACGATTGCGTCCCACATATGCCCCGGCTCAATAATGAAGTATTCTACGTAAATCGAGTTTCTTGCATTTTTCAAATCGGCAAGCATATCAGGGAACATATTATCGCCCAACGGATAGTAACGAACCTGCTCAACTGCACACATCGGATATTGCGTTTTTTCTTCCAGCCACCGCACTGTTTGCCCCATGCGTTTTTCGCCGTCAAAGGGCGCTTCTTTTATTGGAAGAGGCTGCGGATTGCAACTCTTTTGAACTTGCTGCAAGCGCCTTTTTAGAGGGCGGGCCGTCCGTTTATTTCCAAAGAGCAGATATAGTAACGCTCCTACCAAAGGTAGTGACAGAATAACCAGCAGCCAAAGCAATTTATAAGCGGTTTCATCTCTCTTTATAATAATAAATACCACCAAGAAAAACGCTGCAACGGAAAGCAGTGACACAATAATCGGTGCGTAAGGGGTCAGCCATTTCATCAACAGCAAAAGCCAGAGCGATTGTAAAGCCACCGCTGGAATAATTGTTAGAATGCGTCGAATGATTTTTCCCATATGTTTACCCCCCTCTATGTTATTTCTCCTCCGAAGATGCTTCCCAATCGCAAACTATTTGTGCCATTTCCTGTGGGGTTTCTTTATAGCCTCGTAATACCCACGCATTCATAAGCCCAAACAATCCATATGTAATAAATTGGATAAAGTAGTGCGTTTTGGCATCGGCATTAGCGACAATGGATGCCGCTTCTTGTAAATAGAAGTTTAGAATCACATATTGGCGATCAGCTGAGTAGAGCAGATCACAAATAGGACGAGTGGAAAGGCAAAATTCAAAAAACAGCCTGATGCCGTCATAACTACCAGTGGCGAAGTTGGTAGCACCGTGTTCGTCGGAAAAGCGCTTCCACAGACATGTGATTTTGAAAGACAGAACTTCATCTTTACTTTTGAAATAACGGAAATAAGTGGAGCGACCTACATCTGCCTTGGCAGTCATCTCCTCAATACTGATTTTTTCAATGGGTTTTTCTTTCATTAGTTCCAGCAACGCTGTACCCATACATTCTTTCAGATAGTCTGTTGTAGCCGTTGTCCTTCGCATAAGAAACGTCTCCTTTAATTGCGTATCATTGAAACAAGGATTGTCATTTGTTCCACTTTCGCTCGGACTATTGACAACGCCTGCTTCTGTGATATTCATAGCATCTATGATACTATCGTTTCATTTATACTATCATTTGCTATTTGCCCTGTCAAGCTAAAATGCGAGTACGACGAGCAGAAAGGAAAACTATGGGTACGATTTTTTCCCGTGTAAAACTCAGCGGAAAGCATGTGGCCGCCCTCTTGGCGCTGATGCTGCTCTCCGCTGTGACAGCCATGCTGCTGCCTACTGCCCTGGCCAGTATGATTGACATCGGAGTGGCCGGAGAAAACCGAAACACCATCCTAATCATTGCGGCGGTGATGGCAACCCTGGCCATTCTGGGCTGTCTTTTCAACATGGCAGCCACGGTGCTGTCCGCCAAGGTGTCCACTAAATTTGCCGCTGATTTGCGGCGTGAGATATTCCATCAGGTGCAAGATTTTTCCGCCGCTGAAATGGAGCGGTTTGGCACCGCTAGTCTAGTGACCCGCAGTACCTCCGATGTGACCAACATCCAAATGTTTCTCTCATTGCTGTTGCGGCTGGGGGTGACTGCACCGCTGATGGCGGTGGCTGGGCTGGTACTCTCTTCTCTGACCGGCGGCGAACTCAGTTCCGTGCTGAGCTTGGCCATTCCCGCCCTCATCATTGGCGTAGGTGTCATTCTGATTTTTGTTTCCCGCTACTCGGTGACCCTGCGGCAGCGGATTGACCGACTGAACAAGATCTTTCTGGAAACACTGGAGGGGGTACGGGTGATTCGGGCTTTCAATCGGCAAGGGAAAGAAATGGAAAGGTTTTCCCAAGCCAATGGAGAACTGGCCTCCATGACCATTCTCTCTGGGCGGGTGACCGCACTGCTGATGCCGGTGATTCAGGTGATCTTTGGTGTGACTACAGCAGCGGTCATGGGCATGGGTTCCTGGTATGTGTCCGCCGGGGAGATGGCAGTGGGTGACCTGGTGGCCAACAGCCAGTATATCAGCATGATCCTTGCCGCTATCATGATGCTGGCATTGGTCATTATGCTCTTTCCTGTGTCCTATGCCTGCGCTAAGCGCATCGCAGAAGTGCTGAATACCGAGAGTTCCATCAAGGACGGCAGATACAGTGCCGCCTTGCGCAAAGGCCGCGCCTGTGTGGCCTTTGACCATGTGACCTTTACCTATCCTGGGGCGGACGAACCAGTGTTGAAGGATGTTAGCTTCGAGTGCCGGGCCGGGGAGGTCACCGCCATTATCGGGCGCACCGGTTGCGGCAAGTCCAGCATCCTCAAGTTGATCCCGCGGCTTTACGACGCCACGGTAGGCCATGTCTATGTGGACGATATGAATGTAAAACAATATAAATTGAACGAGCTGCGGGATCTGATCGGCTATATCCCCCAGAAGAATGTACTCTTTTCCGGAGACGTGGCCTCCAACCTGCGCTTTGGAGATCAGGACAGCAGTGAGGAACAGTGGCGGCAAGCGGCCTACATCGCCTGCGCCGACGAGTTCATCGAACAGAAGCCGGACGGCTACCACGCCGAAATCGCTCAAGGCGGCACCAATTTGTCCGGCGGCCAGCGCCAACGCATGGCTATTGCTCGGGCTGTCGTAAAAAAACCAGAAATCTACCTGTTTGATGACAGCTTTTCCGCCTTGGATGTGAAAACAGATAAAACACTCCGCATGCGCCTGCGGGAGAGCATGGGGGATTCCACCATGCTCATTGTGGCTCAGCGGGTGGGTTCTATCCTGGATGCTGACCGTATCTTGGTGATGGAGGACGGACAGATCGTGGGGAGAGGCAAGCACCGGGAACTGCTACATACATGTCCGCTCTACCGGGAGATTGCTGAATTGCAGCTGGGAGAGGAGGAAGTGAAACATGAACTGGAATGCGTTTAAACGGCTGTTCCACTATCTGGGACGGTACAAGCTCCGCCTGATTCTAGTGATGATCGCCGCTGTCCTGAGTACCCTGTTTACCGTTTTGACCCCAGCGGTGACGGGCGGCATCACCTCGGAAATGTACGATGGCGTGGCAAGCGGCTCCTTCGACTGGGAAACGATCGTCTGGCTGCTCGTGACGCTGATAGCCCTTTATCTTGTGGCCCAGCTTTTCGCCATTCTCCAAAGCTTCAGCATGACTAAGCTGACCGCCTGCGTTATGGAGACTCTGCGGGGTGATATTGACCGGAAGATGCACCACCTGAAGCTGGACTATTACGACTCTCATACCCAGGGTGAAATCCTCAGCACCATCACCAACGATGTGGACACGGTGAACAACGCCCTGAGCCAGAACCTGACCCAAATCGTCACCCAGGTGGTCACCGCTGTGGGTATCCTGGTGATGATGTTCACAACCAGTCCTATACTGACGGCCATCGCAGTGGCTATGGTGCCAGTGTCTCTGCTGGCCTCTCTAGGCGTTATGAAAACGGGAGCCATACACTACGCCCGGCAGCAGGAACTCCTGGGACAGCTCAACGGCTACATCGAGGAGGTGTACCAAGGGCAGGAGCTGGTGTCGGTGTTCAACTACACGGATCGAGCAAAAGAGGAGTTTGATCGAATCAATGGGGAACTCCAGCGTACCGCTCAGAGTGCCGAGATTGCATCTGGTAAGGTCACTCCAATCACCGACCTGGTAAATAACCTTGGCTACGCTGTCAGCGCCCTGCTGGGATGTCTGTCCGTATTGCGTGGTGAGATGCGGATCGGCGACGTGCAAGCCATGCTCCAGTATACCAAGCAGTTCTCCCAGCCCTTCACCAGCATTGCGGGGATGGCGGGCAGTTTCAGCGCAGCGTCCGCTGCCGCAGGGCGCATTTTCGCTCTGCTGGATGCCTCGGAAGAGACACCAGACCCTGTTCCCGGACTGATGCCTCAGGTCAGCACGGGCGCGGTGGAATTTCGCCATGTGTCCTTCGGTTACTCCCCGGAGCACCAGCTGATGCATGATGTGAACATCACGGTGAAGTCCGGTCAGAAAGTGGCCATCGTGGGCCCCACCGGGGCTGGCAAAACCACCCTCATCAATCTGCTCATGCGGTTCTACGATGTGGACGGCGGTAGTATTTTAGTGGACGGGGTAGACACCAAGGAAATGACCCGTCACGAGCTACGGGATCGCTTTGGCATGGTGCTCCAGGATGCCTGGCTCTTTGAAGGCAGCATCCGGGACAACATAGCTTACGCGCAGGACAATCTGCCGGAGGAAAAAATCATCGCCGCCGCACGATCCGCCAGCGTGGACAGCTTCATCAAGACCCTGCCAGGCGGTTATGATTTTGAACTTTCCACAGGGGCGGAAAATATCTCACAAGGTCAACGCCAACTGCTGACCATCGCCCGAGCGATGGCGTCTGACCCGGAAATCATGATCTTGGACGAGGCCACCAGCAACGTGGACACGCATACGGAGCAGCTTATCCAAAAAGCACTTGCAAAATTGATGCACGGACGTACTTCTTTTGTGATTGCCCATCGGCTTTCTACGATTCGGGATGCTGACATGATCCTTTACATGGAACATGGTGATATTCTTGAGCATGGCAGCCACGAAGAGTTAATGGCACAACATGGAAAATACGAAGCATTGTATATGAGTCAGTTTGCACAGTAATATTACAAACGTTTAATTGGCTGCTTAATTGCCATTTGAGGAGAAACAAAACTACTATCAAATACTGCCCCGTCCGGGGAAAGAAAAAAACCGTTGGACGGGGCAGATGATTTCCTGCGCACATTTAGCTCATTATTCTGTCGGCGGTTTTGATGGACTCAGGGCCGCCGTTTCTTTGCGTTAACACAAACCAATGACGACTTGCAGGGACACGGCAACCGATGGGAGGTTATTTTGCCGTGTCTACTTTACTATTCTATTTCTCCTGTGATCTGCACCAGTCAAAAAAAGATCGTACCCGCCGTCGGGGTATTCTGGGTATGAATATGAACACAGAAATCATGTGAATAGATTTTATAATTCTTCTACGCCTGTCTGCATTTTGCAGACAGGCGTTTTTTGTCGTTTTCTTGGGTTTTGTGTCGGCTGTCGATCACCTCCTGTATCTATCCCTTGCAACGCAATGATGAAATAGGAGGTGCAGCGCATGGATTCTTCCTAAAGAATTTTTTCAAAAATTTTTCTGCGCGTTTGCCAAAACGCATGATGCAGACCGTTTTAGTGGCGAAAGGGGAAGAAAACCGTATCACCCGCCTTTGCGGACGCGAAGGCGGGTGAATACATGAAAGGGCGCATATAATCTTGGGCGCATCAATGCGGAACACGCAAAGTTGGCGGCATTCTATCCAAGGCAAGAGGAGCGAAACCCAGCAACAAAGTACTTAGGTTTGCAGTTAAAGCTATTTTGGTGGCTTGAGGTTAATGGTGGACTCAGCACACAAGAGAAAGTAGATACCCTATATGACATGATAACAGCAAAAAGCGAATTGACAGGCACAGACTACGAAAGCATAGCCAACCGTGAATTGACACTCAACACGAAAGGCTGCTTTCCCAATAAGGTATAACAAAGAACAACTGTTTTTGCTTTTCGCTTTCGGTATAGGTCAATTGCTTTGTTTTCAGTTATAGTAACGATTAAATATCTCGTTTGGGGACTCTTTGGATCATCAATCTCATCAATTATTTTAAAAAAAGCGTCATGAACTATATCCTCAGAATCCCGTGTATCTCCCAGCACGCTATTTGCCGTATAGAACATCAGGCCTTTGTACCGCTCATATATGATCTCAAATTTTAGTTTCTCCTCTGGAGAGTCGATCATAGCCAGGTAGATAAACATAGAAAGATCTCCCTTTATTTTCACCACAAAACATAATCCTGCTATTTTGTTTACTATATCCAATTGTTCATTTTGGGGTACTGAGTTTCAAAATATCGCAAACAGCTGCGGAACACTTTGATATGCTCCCAATAAGACAGACAAGGAAATCACAGCGGAGAGAGCACAGATGAGAAAGCGGAAAGAGCTTGCATCGGAAGAAAAGGTCTCGCTGGTGGAGGAATACCTTGCAGGACGGCTACGGATGCGGGAGGCAGCGCGGGAGGCAAGGTTAGGCCATTCCACCATGGAAAACTGGATCAGCCGGTATCGTTCCGAGGGTGCTTCCGGGCTGTGGGAAAATGGAAACCAGGCCAAGTGTCAGTACAGTTGGGGAGTAAAGCGCAGGGGGGTGTGGGAATATCTGTCGGGCCAGGGCAGTTCTATGTCCATTGCGGAAAAGTATCAACTGTGCTCGGAAAATCGGGTATTGGACTGGGTGAAGGCGTATCATGACAGAACCTCCAGACAAGAGACGGGAGGTTCCGTCATGAGAAAAGATCACACCGTGGAAAAGCGGTTGCGGGCGGTGCCGGCCTGTTTGGATGGCGGTAAAAGTCTTTGAGAAATTGCCCTGGCCCACCCTTAAGAATTATATCACATAATATTCAGTTACAGTAGATGACAAATGCTGATATTTTTAAATATAAGTAGGGATATTATTGCACTATGTAGGGACAGCCACAGGCTGTTCCCCTTTTAATAAGTCGGTGTGCCGTACCCGTAAATCTCATAATGGCCTATGGCATAGCGATTTTCCCGGCAACTATCGCCAGAGTTTCCTTCCACGGTATAGACAATCCCGCCATCCACCTTTTCCACAATGCCTACATGGTCCGCAGCTCCGTCCTGGCCTTCGTCCTCATCATCCCAATCGAAAAAGATCAGGTCGCTGGGGCGCGGCTCATAGCTGTGGTCCCGCCACAGTCCTCTCTCCCGGAA
>ERZ780154.1486-NODE-1486-length-11347-cov-1.78029_pt1 | contig 11347 bp, 7 predicted proteins | sample MGYA00511568_ERZ780154 | MGnify/ENA primary metagenome ERZ780154 (study PRJEB29588, sample SAMEA2142525) | human gut metagenome | biome: human gut; feature: human-associated habitat; material: faeces | place: Denmark | collected 2008/2010 ...
ACATTACCTGTACCCGCTTCTCCTTTTGTACGAATCATAGCGGCACCTTCACCAATCCGCCGTAAAGCTTCACCTAAATTACGTGCCCCACAAACAAAAGGCACTTTAAAAGCTGTTTTATCAACATGGTACAACTCATCAGCCGGAGTCAGCACCTCGCTCTCATCAATAAAATCTATACCTATTGCCTCTAATATCTGAGCTTCCACAAAGTGACCGATCCGTACCTTTGCCATAACCGGAATCGAAACAGCTTTCTGAATAGCCTTAATCATTTGAGGATCAGACATCCGGGCGACACCACCATCCCGACGGATATCAGCCGGCACTCTTTCCAATGCCATGACAGCGCAAGCCCCTGCAGCTTCAGCTATTTTTGCCTGCTCTGCATTAGTCACATCCATAATTACCCCACCTTTCAACATCTGAGCAAGGTTTTTGTTTAATTCGTATTTTCCCATAGTAATCGTAAGGTTATAAACAATTTAATTAAATATTATTGAATAACTCAACTATTCAAATCCATAAATGGTTGTTTTATGATATGCCTTTCCTGGTACAAGCAAAGTTGAAGGAAAAGCAGCATGATTAGGTGAATCCGGCCAAAATTGTGCTTCTAAAGCAATACCGGCGTATTCACCGTAATGTTTTCCTCCTTTTGCATGTGCAACATTCAGATAGCGGCCGGTATAAACCTGTAAACCAGGATAATCAGAACACACATATAGCGTTATAGCAGACTTCTCACAGAAAAGTTCTGCCTGCCGGATTACTTTTCCGGCATTATCAAAAATAAAACAATCATCCAACCCACCATACTGGGAGATCACCTCACTCAAAGAACGCGGCTCTGTAAAATCATACGCCCCTTCTCCCTGAAGAAAAGTCCCATCAGGAATTAAATCATCTGTTTTCAGATATTTATTTGTATATAATTTCAAAACATGTTTTTTTATATCTGTCCCTTCAGAATCCAGATTAAAATACGGATGATGAGTCAGATTGACGTAACAATCTTTATCTGTCACTGCCTTATAGGTCATCCGAAGTTCTTTTCCAATTACCTCAAAATAAATATCAACAGTCAATGTTCCGGGGTAATTTTCCTCTCCGTCAGGGCTAATATAACGCAATGACAAAGTCGTAGCCTGAGAGGATGTAACCGTCCAAATTTTCTTATCAAAACCACAAATTCCTCCATGCAAATGATTAGGTCCGTTATTCACAGCCAACTGGTAAGTCTTCCCATTCAGTACAAACTGTCCTCCGGCTATACGGTTTCCATACCTGCCAATAGCTGCCCCCAAATAGGCTCCCGCCTCCACATATTCAGGGGACAAATAATCTTCAGCATGTTCCATTCCAAGAATAGTATCTATTGCTTCTCCCCTCTCATTCTTCACAATCATCCGGCAAATCGTTGCACCCCATGTGGAAATATGCACCTCCAAAACATCATTTTTCAGGATATAAATTTCTGGTTTCATGCATTTTATCTTTACTATTTGTCTTAGCTCATTCTCTTACAAATTTTAAGCAAAAACAAATAAAATATTATTAATTATTCGCAAAGATAGAAAAATTTCATCACTTTTTTCACAGACAGCTAATTAGGAAAAATTAAATACATTTCTTACAAAATTATTGGATACATCAGTTGCGCATTTTTCAGGATATGTTGCGCTACTAAAAAAAATATTATATTTTTGTCAGACAATACACACATGCAAGTGATACACCTAACAATACAATATGAACACACTCGATCTAGAACATAGATTTGCAGAAATCTATGGTAAAAAAGCAATGCATGCTTTTTTCGCTCCAGGCAGAGTAAATCTTATTGGCGAACATACAGACTACAACGGTGGTCTGGTTTTTCCATGTGCACTGAGTTTCGGTACCTATCTTTTACTAGCCAAAAGAGAAGACCGGGAGACACATTTTGCCAGTATTAACATGGATTTTTCCGGAACCGTTAATGCAAACGCTTTCGTAAATAAACCAAAAGAATGGATAAAATACCCACTGGGGGTAATGAAAGAATTTGCTGACCGTGGATATGATGTTTGGGGATATGATCTATTATACCCCTAATGGGGCTGGCTTGTCTTCTTCCGCTTCTATTGAAATAGTTACGGCTGTGATGCTGAATGAAATGACGGCAAGCGGTTTGGACAGAGTGGAATTGGTGAAAATAGCTCAAAAAGCTGAAAACATATATGTCGGTGTAAACTGCGGGATTATGGATCAATTTGCAGTCGGTATGGGAAAAGCAAACCATGCAATCGCACTCGATTGTGCCTCCCTCCGATACAGTTATGTCCCTCTGGCAATGAAAGGTTATAAGCTGATTATTGCTAATACCAATAAAAAAAGAGGATTAGCCGATTCTAAATACAATGAAAGAAGAAGTGAATGCGAAGAAGCAGTGGCGGCAATTTCCACAGCCCGCAAAATAAATTTCCTTTGTGAACTCAACGAAACAGAATTTGACGCCTGTAGTAGCCTGATTAAAAACGCCACTGTCCGTCGCCGGGCTAAGCATGCTGTTCATGAAAATCAAAGAGTGATAAAAGCAATTAACGCTTTAAAGACAGGTGATTTAAAAACATTCGGTCAATTGATGAACGCCTCACATCAGTCACTAAAAGAAGATTATGAAGTGACAGGCTTAGAACTGGATACCTTAGCCGAAGAAGGCCAACATCTGGAAGGTGTCCTTGGTTCCCGTATGACAGGAGCAGGCTTTGGTGGTTGCACGGTTGCTCTCGTAAAAGAAAATCAAGTCAACAACTATACCGAAAAAGTCGGCGAACTCTATAGATCAAAAACCAATCTCGAAGCTACATTTTATATTGCAGATATTGGTGAAGGTGCACGTAAACTTTATTAATAACCAAGATAAAATCATACTATGAATCCAAGTTTTCACATCATAGACTTTGTCATTCTCGGCATCTATGCAGTATTGCTGGTTGGTGTAGGTCTATGGGTATCCCGTACCAAAAAGGGACAAACTAAAACTGCTGAGGATTATTTCTTAGCCAGTAAAGCACTGCCCTGGTGGGCAATCGGTTCATCACTGATTGCTGCCAATATTTCAGCAGAGCAGTTCATCGGAATGTCGGGTTCCGGATTTGCAGGAGGTTTAGCAATTGCTTCCTACGAATTTATGGCAGCCCTGACTCTTATTATCGTAGGTAAATTCTTCCTGCCAGTGTTTATTAAACAAGGGATTTACACAATTCCGGAATTTGTGGAAAAACGTTTTTCTACCAACCTAAAAACAATTTTAGCTGTATTCTGGATTGCACTTTTCCTATTTGTAAATCTTACTTCGGTATTATTCCTGGGAGGTAAAGCGATCGACACAATTGTAGGAGTTGGTGATGGCAGTATGGTTATTCCTGCTATCATAGCCCTGGCATTATTTGCAGCAGCTTATTCTCTATACGGAGGACTTTCTGCCGTTGCATGGACGGATGTTATTCAGGTTGCGCTTTTGGTAATTGGCGGCGTCATCACAACTATTGCTGCTCTACACTACGTCACTCCTGACGGAGGTATCATGAACGGAATCTCACACGTTGCTGATGTAGCAGCAGACAAATTCGATATGGTGCTCTCCAGAGATAACAAAGAATTTAATAATCTTCCCGGTATCTATGTCCTGATCGGTGGACTTTGGGTAGCTAACCTATATTATTGGGGATTTAACCAATACATCATACAACGTACTTTAGCGGCAAAATCTTTGAAAGAAGCCCAGAGGGGTATTGCCTTTGCAGCTTTCCTGAAAATGCTGATTCCTTTTATCGTTGTTATTCCGGGAATCGTTGCCTGGGTTATGTTCACAGAAGATTTACATGGTGCTAAAAATGCATTCGAAATTGCAGGTTCCACCGCTTTGAACAATGATAATGCTTACCCCTGGTTAATCAGTACCTTTATTCCAGTTGGGGTAAAGGGACTCGTACTGGCTGCATTAGCAGCAGCTATCGTCTCCTCACTGGCTTCCATGCTGAACTCGACTTCCACTATCTTTACGATGGATATTTACAAACCTTACATCAATCAGGCAGCTTCACAAACAAAGCTGGTCAACGTAGGGCGTCTGACAGCAGGAATTGCTTTAGTTATTGCAGTCTTATTGGCACCTCTCTTAGGTGGTATCGACCAGATGTTCCAATACATCCAGGAATATACAGGACTGGTAAGTCCGGGTATTCTGGCCGTATTCCTCATGGGCTTATTCTGGAAAAAAGCAACCAACAAAGGTGCGATCTGGGGTGTCCTCAGTTCAATTCCAATTGCATTAATCTTTAAACTGTTGCCATTGGAAATGCCATTTATGGACCAAATGTTCTATACCTGCATCATCACGATAGTTGTGATTTTTATGGTTAGTCTGAGCAGTTGTCCTACAGATGACGACCCTAAAGCAATCAAATTAAGTGCAGATATGTTTAAAACGGATAAAGTTTTTAATATCTGTGCATACATCATCTGTATCTTACTAGCAGTCATTTATACTGTTTTCTTCTAACACTGGAAACAAAAAACGGAAGACTGAAATCTTCCGTTTTTTGTTTCCATAGCTTTGGGATTTATTTAAAGATGACCTCAGATTCCCCCTGTTTTCCCTGTTCCTGATATTTCAACTCTATCCTCGTCAATTTTTTACCCCAACAGTCCATCCTGTCATCATCCATCACTTTTACCTCAAGTCCCAATTTCATTTGCCGGGGGTTATAAATCATCTTCACCTGTTGTTCTCCTTCTCCCAACAACAATATTCCACTTTTGGAAGCATCCACTTTACAAGCCGTCAGGAAATGTAAGGCAGTCGTACCTTTCACCTCTGTCAACTGATACTGGTCGGCAACCTTCAAATAGTTTCCACGCACAAAAGTATACGTTCGTTTCCACGACTTACAGGCAGCCTGGAGCGGATAAGCTGCAGCCAGGTTAAGACTAAACATTAACCGGCGTCCCTGATCTGAAAAACTAACATCTGAAGCGCGGTATCTGGTACCAAACGCCTGCTGCTCACCATTCACAAGCGGTAAATTATGCCAGGCAGATTGCATATTCCAAATCTCATACCGCTTATTGCTAAAAGTTTTTGCCGTATATGTTCCCACCCCTGCATCAATCAACACTGGCTTTCCATTTTTATATAAAACAAAACTTCCAACATCATTGTGGTTATGACTCTCATTATTATATCCTCCTTTAGCAGCAAAAAATAATCCCTGACTACTTCCTGCCTGTTCACGTCCGACAGCCACCTGAATGCCCTCCATCCAGGCACTCTTGTAAGCAGGAGCTTTGGCCGTACATTGGGCAAATTCATTCCTGATCAGTAAATAATTCAGCACCTGATCCAAAGCCCCTTGTAACGGATTTTTTTCAATACCTGCCAAATCTCCCATATATTTACCAAAAGACATCAGTTCAGGAGACTGAGTATTCTTTCCAAAACGGTAGATGACTGTAGGTACGCTCCCGTTTTTTGCCCCAGCATCAGCGAAATTGATAAAATACATACTGTCAATATGCATCTTAGCTATATATTCTCCCATCTTCCGGATCAATGGTTCCTGAAAAATATCCACTTTGCCTCCCGTCGCATCCCGCAAAGCTTCCAGATATTCCATCATTTTTCCCGGTGCACATCTCCAATATGAAGGCCCTTCTTCACATCCTCCGTCATCTTTGTAATAATTAATAAAACGATCCACCGAACGCATGGTTTTCCTGACAACCTCCCGTTTCAATTGCGGATCAGTTTCTGCCAACAAAGCAGACATCAATACATTATAATTACACCATACATTCCAGTTATTTACAAAACTTCCTTTGAACCCCATCCACCACAAATCATCCCTGCTGAGATATGGCCGGAAAATACGGGTTTCCAATTCCTGTTCTATCCGTTTAGAAATCAAAGGAGAAACCCGATCAAATGCTGTTTTAAAAAAATAATAAGTCCACGCAAGTAAAGTACTCTGTTCCCCGGAATACAGGTCTATAATCACATCATTGACATCAGGCACTCCCGCCCCTTTTTTCTGGCTGGCCAAATGAGCTGTCCCCACCCAGGTAGAACGTTCACAGATCATCCATACCTGATCGATAATAGCATCTATAAACCGTCCCTTACCTTCCATTAATTCCCCTAGTACCAAATTTTGTAACTGAGTCCGTTGAGCCTCATCCAAAGCATCACAATTTTTCCGATCTCCTATCCGGACATATTCCAGATAAGTTGTCAAAGGGATAGACCATACTCCTTTTTTCTGACTTTTCTCAGCTTTTCGGATAGCCTTTTCTTTTATATCTACCGGAACTGATTCCCAAAAAACCCGGTCTGCATAACCAGGATAAGTGATGGACCTGATCTCCGGAAGTTCTTGCCCACCTAAACTCTTTTCGAGTAAATTCCTTTTTTCTTGCCCATATCCTGTCCCAGCGGTCAACAGCATAAAGACCATTCCTAAAAAAACACCACGTAACATAATTCTACTTCTTTATTTAAAACAACATTATTCAGAACAAAAATAGTTAAAAAATCCTCCCTTATTCCCTAAAAACCCCTCTACAAAACAGGAAAAGACATTTAAGCATAAAAAAGAGATATTATTTAAATTCCAGACAAATTGTTTTTTGTATACTTGTTCTGAAATTTAAATAATAATCTATTCTTAAAATTATCAACCATGATACCACATCCCTGGTTATTACTTTGTATTCTGCTGGTTTTATCCTGCTCCGGAACAAAAAAAACAATACGTCCTACCCCCGGACAACAAGCCATGATTGACAGGAAATATGGCATGTTTCTTCATTATGGCATGAATACCTATCTTGACAAAGAATGGAGTGACGGTACTACCCCTGCCTCCACCTTCAATCCACCGGAAGAAATGGCAGCAAAAATCGAAAATTGGGTAACCACAGCCAAAAATGCAGGCATGCGTTCAATTGTACTTCCAGTGAAACATCACGACGGTTTTTGCCTATGGAATACCCAATACACCGATTACAGTACAGCCCATCCTGCTATCCTACATCCCATTGATGTTGTAAAAACCTTATCGGATGCTTGCCATAAACATGGGATCACTTTCTCCATCTATTATTCCTTATGGGATCGTCACGATCCTTCCTATAAGAAAGAAGACCCGCATGAATATATTGTCTTTATGAAAAATCAACTTCAGGAATTGATGACTCAGTATGGAGAGATTGGGGAACTTTGGCTGGACGGAGTCTGGGATCGGAAAAATGAAAAATGGTATTTACAAGAAATTTATGATTTCGTAAAATCCATGCAACCTCAGTGTCAGATTTCAACCAACTGGACTCTGAATAAACGTCCTATAGATATGCACGAAGGAGATTCCATTGTCTACTTTCCGGCAGACTTCCGGTTATGGGATCCTTATCTTCCTATGGCCAATGATCCTAAAATTTATTCCCACCATGGAGAAAAATATTACCTGCCATTCGAATGTACACAAACAATTTCAGTACTCGGAAACTGGTTTTATCATCCTCAGGATACGCTATTCCGGAATGTCGATGATCTGGAAGAAATCTTTTTCAAGGCTACCCGCAATGACAATTGCCTCTTGCTAAATGTACCACCAGATGGGAACGGGAACTTCCATCCGAAAGCCGTAGAGCAAATAATTAAACTTGCAGAAAGACTAAATATAAAAGGCGGTAAACCTTTCCCCAAGAAATTAAAGCAACCTCATTCTCTTATGTCAGATGTAACAACCAGTGTCAGCAGTGTCTATAAAAACGATTCACTCCATTACGGGGCTTATTGCCTGACAGACGGAGATGTTTCTACCTCCTGGAAATGCAATGAAAAAAAAGGATGGTTTGTTATGGATCTGGGACGTCCCTGTACATTCCAACAGGTTCAACTCATCGAACAGGCAAACTACATCAAAAATTACACTCTTGAGATTACGGATGGCCCCGATGATAATTGGAAAATTGTTCATTCCGGGACCGCCCTATCAAATCCGGAATTGAGCAGTTTTATGGGATATGGGTACGGAGAAATCCATCTCAGCAAACCTGTTAACGCCCGAAAAATCAGATTTACCATTCAGACTGCAACTAATACCCCTGCTATATATTCGGTGAGATTAAAATAAAAATCTATTTACAAGTTGCATTTACCAATTGGTAAATGCAACTTGTAAATTATCAGGATTACAAATAGGCTTTTAACCGTTTGTTATTCTTCACCTCTTTCAGTTTCCTGATCGCTTTAGTCTTAACTTGTCTGACCCTCTCACTAGTCAATCCTAATTTAGTACCAATTTCTTCCAAAGACATTGCCATATACCCATTCAAACCATAATACATACTCAAAATAGCTGCTTCCCGGGCTGAAAGTGTAGAAAATGAACGTTCAATATCTTTTTTCAGGGAATCTTGTGTCAAAGAAGATTCCGGACCTTGTATCGTAGGATCGGGAGCAACATAAATATCATACAATGATACCGACTCTTCATCTGTAGTTAAAGGAGCATCCATAGAAACAGGTTTAGTGGCAATCTTCAGGTTTTCTTTCACTTCAGCAGCTGTAATCTCCATTTTATCGGCTATTTCCTCTTCTGTCGGTTCCCGCTGATATTCTTGCTCCAAAGCCACAAAACAACGATTCACTTTATTTATCGTACTGATTTTATTTAAGGGCAAACGGATCAAACGTGCATTTTCAGCAATTGCCTGTAAAATAGACTGACGAATCCACCATACAGCATATGAAATAAACTTAAATCCTTTGGTTTCGTCAAAACACTCCGCAGCCTTGATCAAACCGACATTTCCTTCATTAATCAGATCTCCCAAAGTTAAACCATGATTTTGGTACTGCTTTGCAACAGAAACAACAAAACGCAAATTACTCAGGACCAATTTCTCTCGGGCAGCTTTATCGCCACTTCGGATTTTTTTTGCCAAATCAGCCTCCTCATCAGGTGATAAGACATGAATTTTCCCTATTTCCTGAAGATATTTTTCGATGGAGTATGACTCGCGTCCTGTAATCTGCTTGGTAATTTTAAGCTGCCTCATATCTCAGATAGTTGATTTAAAATTAATGAATTATTTTTATATAAACAAATCTCTATGATTATTTTTCAATCACTTTTAGTACGATAATTAAAAGGCTTTAGTTACAACCTCTTGGACAAAAAAAAACAACTTTTATTTGGAGACATAAAAAAATTACCTACTTTTGCAGTCCGAAGTGAAAAATAATGATAAAATATAATTAACGATGAAACGGACATTTCAACCCTCAAACACAAAAAGAAGAAACAAACACGGTTTCAGAGAAAGAATGGCAACAGCAGGAGGAAGAGCTGTATTAGCCAGAAGAAGAGCTAAAGGAAGAAAGAAACTGACAGTATCTGACGAACGCAGACACAAAGCATAATTTCTTACAAATATAAAAAAAGCTGCTCTCGGGCAGCTTTTTTTATACCAAATAATTTAACTTTGTCACCAGCCAAAACAGCATCCATGGGGAAACAAAACAAGAAAATAGAAAATATCGAACAACTACTGGCAATAGCCGGGTCTAACCTAAGTGTATTGGAAGAGGAAGTTGATATCAAAGTTCAAAAAGAATACTTTGAAATGGCCAGAGTACTCAATAAAAAACACACAGACCTTGCAGAACTCAGTAAACAATACGTAGAAAACATCAATTATTTATTTGATGAAGCAACAGATACTGAGGTAAAAAAAAAGATGCTGATAGTTTTGGCCACCGTAGACGATGTCACCGTATACCGGACAATAGAAAATTTTTCTAAACAAAATACCCCTTTACAAAAATGGGCAATCATTGCCTTACAACAATCCCGGATGCTACTTCAATCCAATTTACTGGACGATCCTGGAATTTTTATTTCCACGGGTTTGGGAGGGCACGGACTTTTGCTCCGATATTTTTGTGTGTTTTTTTATCGTACACCTGGAGATTTGCAAACATTCCAACAAAATATCCTAACGACAGAAACCGAAACAGCGATCAAAACAGCACAAGGTTCCATTGAACATGTAGAATTCAAAAATGACTTTGCTACCATGTTATTGTTACTGCCGTTACAAACAGATCTGCAACCTTTATTCGCAGGAATTATTGACGAGTGTAATCAATATGGAAATTTCCTCCACGAAAATATGATCATCACCAATGTGAAAAAACTTTCAGAAGAAGAAATTTACCAGCTATTACGCAATAAAAATCAAAATACAGAAATTACCTGACCTATTCCTCATCAGATGACTAATCTGATTTGAAAGGCTATATCATATAATTTATTCCCTTTTACTTCTGTAACTCCAGAACTAATGGAATCCCGCTCCGGATAAATTATAAAACCGGATTTCAGATAACAGGTAAGCCTTTTCAATGGTTTCCAACTCATATTTATATAAGTCCGCCATCCTTTTCCCATAAAAGAAGGGAATGAATACCCATATAAAACATTGTTTTCATATGCATAAATTCTGGACTGGTACGAATCTGTATCAAAATAAGCCAACCTGTATTGCATTTTCAAATTCGTTTTCCGGGTAGTCCAAATAAGATCCTGATAAACCATCCACCCCCATTCCCTCACTTTATCTTTATGGTATTGTGAAACACTGAAACGGGTCCTCAATTCCAACTGCCGATTGAGATGATAATAAAACTGATAACGATATTCACTTTTCTTCCGTTGTACAGAAAGTCCTCCTTTCACATCTTCCGGCCGTACTTCATGTTTATAGCGTATCCCCATCTCAAAATCAGCATATTGATAAATACCCTCCACCAAAGTCTCCCATCCATCTCCAGGAGTAGTCGCCAGGTAACGGGCACTAAAAAAACGGAACCAATCGTAATATACATTGAATTTCAGATTCCTTACCGGGGAAAGATCCAAACCACAATATATACCCTCCTCGTTCGACGTATTCGAAAATTCACCAAAACCAGCAGCATAACGTGATACATAACGTTTGTCATAGCGCCGATATACCACACAACCCGATACCCAGGAATTACCAGTCCGTACCCCATTCAACGTAGCCCATGCCCCATTATCACTACAGGCAGTTTCTCCAAAAAGATAAAAACCCCGGTAAGCAGTCTTATAATCCATACTCATTAACCACCGTTTATCTCCGGTGTCGTTATATTGTTGATATATCCGGTCCCCAGGTATCAAAGCCGGCATAAAATCATAATACAAAGCATTAATTCCTAACTTCCAGAAAGGATGATTCCAATGCAAAGAAAAACCGGCCGTTAGTTCTC
>ERZ780154.1488-NODE-1488-length-11315-cov-2.18499_pt1 | contig 11315 bp, 9 predicted proteins | sample MGYA00511568_ERZ780154 | MGnify/ENA primary metagenome ERZ780154 (study PRJEB29588, sample SAMEA2142525) | human gut metagenome | biome: human gut; feature: human-associated habitat; material: faeces | place: Denmark | collected 2008/2010 ...
GGTCACGGAATGGAGCCCGGAGAATGTGCGTCGCTGTGCCGGGCGGCAGCAGGAGATTCTTGAAAATGCGGCGATGATGCTGAAACCGGGCGGACGGCTGGTGTACTCCACCTGTACGTTTGCGCCGGAGGAGGACGAGCAGGCGATCGGACGTTTCTTAGAGGCACATCCAGAGTTTGCGCTAGAGGAAACGCCGGACTATCCGGGACTTTCGCACGGCGTTCCAGCCTGGGGGGCGGGCGTGACGGATGGAATCGAGAAAACGGTCCGTATCTGGCCGCACCGGACCGAGGGAGAAGGCCATTATGCGGCACTTCTTCGAAAAACGGGCGAGCCGGAGAGCGTGAAGCGTAAATATCCGGCTTCGATGAAGGACAAGAAGCTTCTGGCAGTCTATGAGGATTTCTGCAAAGAGATATTTATTGAGCCGAAGAAATGGACAGCGGACAGTACGATGACGATGTTTGGCGACCAGCTTTACCGGACGCCGGAGGAGATGGTCGATTTTAAGGGGCTGCGGGTGCTTCGCCCGGGGCTTCAGATGGGAGAATTTAAGAAAAACCGTTTTGAGCCGTCTCACGCGCTGGCACTTGCCCTGCATCCATCGGAGGTAAAACAGAACGTGAACCTGTCTGCCGACGCGCCGGAGACGGCGGCATACCTGCGCGGCGAGACGATCCAGCTTTCTGAGGAAGACGCCGGAAAAGGCTGGTGCCTTGTGAGTGTGGACGGGTATTCGCTCGGATGGGGCAAGAAGAGTGGCGGGACGCTGAAAAACCATTATCCGAAGGGACTGCGGAAGCAGTATTAATAGAAGAAGGAAAAATCCTCCGGCATCGGAGCCGTAAACTCCATTGCTTCCCCTGTGATCGGATGCCGGAATGCCACCGTATAGGAGTGAAGCGCCTGCCGGCCGATGAAGCGGTAATCCGGGTTGTATAGAAAATCCCCTAAAAGCGGGTGCCCGATGGCTTTCATGTGGACCCGGATCTGGTGGGTGCGGCCCGGACGAGGGAGCAGTCGAGATCGTCCCGGTAATCGAGACACCGGTAATGGGTGACGGCGTGTTCCCCATGATCCATATCGATGCAGCGTTCGATGGTGGAACCATCTTTTCGGGCGATCGGCAGATCGATGGTGCCGGATTCTTCTGGTTTACCGGCAACAATTGCGAGATATTCGCGGCGTATCTCTTTTTTTGCAGTCATGGCGGAGAGAAATGCGCCGCTTATTTTATGTTTGGCGATCAGCAGAAGACCGGTGGTGTCGCGGTCTAAGCGGTTCACGGCACGGAACACGAAATGTTCGCCGCGCGAGGCAAACCGGTACGCGAGGGCGTTTGCCAGCGTATTTTCATGGTGTCCCTGGGATGGGTGGACAGGCATTCCGGGGGCTTTGTTGAGTATTATGAGATCTTCGTCTTCATATACTATATCAATCGGAAGATTGACCGGAAGAATATCTGAAGAAACGGGTTCGTCCGGGAGAAAGAGCGTCAGGGTGTCTCCGATCTGAAGCGGTGTGTTCAGCCAGGACGGTGTTCCGTTCAGGCAGATCTGCTCAGGGTTCTGTTTGAGCTCGATGAGGATGCGGTGGGAATATCCGGCATCGCGGAGGAAGGCGCCGATGGTGTCAGCTTTGTTTTTATTTGTAATCGTGTATGATAATGTCCGTTTCATTTAGGGAACCTCTTTGTAATCATTGTGATGCCAATAAGGATAACATAAAAGCAAGGAGGCTGCAATCTCATAGTATTTTTTGAAGGATTCTCGAAACCCTATTGACTTGCGATCAAAAACCTAGTATCATTACTAATAAGTAAGGCTGTTTTTATTCAAATTACTTATAAGTAGAACTAATAAATACAATGCAGAGAAAAGGAGAATGAACGATGGCAAAAGTAGGAATTGTAATGGGAAGCGATTCGGACATGCCGATCATGGCACAGGCAGCAGATTTTCTGGACAAGATGGGGATTGATTATGAAATGACAATCATTTCTGCACACCGTGAGCCAGACATCTTTTTTAACTATGCAAAATCCGCTGAGGAGAAAGGCTTTAAGGTTATCATTGCAGGTGCTGGTAAGGCAGCGCATCTGCCGGGTATGTGCGCGGCACTGTTTCCGATGCCGGTGATCGGTATTCCGATGAAAACCTCAGATTTAGGCGGAGTTGATTCTCTGTATTCGATCGTACAGATGCCGTCCGGTATTCCGGTTGCGACGGTAGCGATCAACGGCGGCAAGAATGCGGGTATTCTGGCAGCCAAGATTCTGGCAACTTCCGATCCGGAGCTTTTAGCAAAATTAAAAGCATACTCTGAAGAGATGAAGAACGAAGTGGCCGGTAAGGATGAGAAATTACAGAAACTGGGACATAAAGAGTATCTGGCACAGAAATAAATATTAAAAATATAAACAAGGACATACGGAGGAAAACCATGGATTACAAGAATTCCGGAGTAGATATTGAGGCTGGTTATAAGTCGGTAGAACTGATGAAAGAGCATGTAAAGAAAACGATGCGTGAGGAAGTGCTGGGAGGTCTGGGCGGCTTTGCCGGTGCATTCTCCCTGGCAAAGATTAAAGAGATGGAAGATCCGGTTCTCTTATCTGGTACGGACGGCTGTGGTACCAAGGTAAAACTGGCGATCATCATGGACAAGCATGACACGATCGGTATCGACGCGGTTGCGATGTGTGTCAACGACATTGCATGTGCAGGCGGCGAGCCGCTGTTTTTCCTGGACTATATTGCCTGCGGCAAGAACTATCCGGAAAAGATCGCGGATATCGTAAAAGGCGTTGCAGAAGGCTGCTTACAGTCGGAGGCAGCTCTGATCGGCGGCGAGACAGCTGAGCATCCGGGGCTGATGCCGGAGGAAGATTATGATCTGGCTGGTTTTGCTGTCGGCGTGGTTGATAAAAAAGACATGATTACCGGCGAAAACCTGAAAACGGGTGATGTATTGATCGGTATGGCATCCACCGGCGTTCACAGCAATGGTTTCTCCCTGGTCCGCAAGGTATTTGAGAAGGAACTCAACAAAGAGGGACTGGAGACCTACTATGAGGAGTTAGGAACCACGCTTGGCGAGGCACTTCTGGCACCGACCCGTATCTATGTAAAGGCGCTGAAAGCAGTGAAGAATGCGGGCGTGACTGTGAAAGCGTGCAGCCATATCACAGGCGGCGGCTTCTATGAGAATGTTCCGCGTATGCTGAAAGACGGCGTCCGCGCAGTCATCAAGAAAGACAGCTATCAGATTCCGCCGATCTTCGGTATGCTGGCGAAGAAAGGCGATATCGAGGAGCACATGATGTACAATACCTACAATATGGGTATTGGCATGGTCGTAGCAGTCGATGCGGCTGATGCAGAGCGAGCGATGGAGGCAATGAAGTCCGCTGGCGATACACCGTACATCATCGGTTCTATTGAGGCAGGAGAAAAGGGAGTAACATTATGCTAAGAGTCGTTGTAATGGTGTCTGGCGGCGGTACAAATCTGCAGGCAATCCTGGATGCGGTTGATAACGGCAAGATCACGAACGCAGAGGTTGTAGCGGTTATCAGCAACAATGAGGGCGTTTATGCGATTGAGCGCGCGAAAAAACACGGTGTCCCGGCGTTTGTTGTGACTCCGAAGGCGTATGAGACGCGAGATGCATTCGATGAGGCACTTTTAGAGACCGTCAAGGCGTGTAAGCCGGATCTCATCGTTCTGGCTGGATTTCTTGTGAAGATTCCGGCGGCGATGATCGAGGCATACAGAAATAAAATTATCAATATCCACCCGTCCCTGATTCCGTCCTTCTGTGGCGTCGGCTATTATGGACTGAAGGTGCATGAGGCGGCACTGGCGCGCGGCGTCAAGGTGACGGGCGCGACGGTTCACTATGTGGATGAGGGAACCGATACCGGTCCGATCCTCTTCCAGAAAGCCGTAGAGGTGCAGCCGGATGATACGCCGAAGACGCTGCAGCAGCGCGTGATGGAACAGGCAGAGTGGGTACTGCTTCCGCAGGCGATCGATGCGATTGCAAACGGAAGAATATAAGGAGAAGAACATGAAAGTTTTAATCGTTGGCAGCGGCGGACGTGAGCATGCGATCGCATGGAAAGTGGCTCAGAGTCCGAAGGTAGATAAAATTTATTGTGCACCGGGCAATGCGGGAATCGCAGAGTATGCAGAGTGTGTGCCGATCAGTGCAATGGAATTTGATAAGCTGGCGGCATTTGCGAAAGAGCATGAGGTTGATCTGACCGTGATTGGCATGGACGATCCGCTGGTTGGCGGTATCGTGGATGTGTTCGAGGCACAGGGATTGCGTGTATTTGGACCGAGAAAAAATGCGGCGATTCTGGAAGGATCGAAGGCATTTTCCAAGGATCTGATGAAGAAATACAACATTCCGACCGCAGCCTATGAGACTTTTACCGATCCGCACAAGGCGCTGGAATACTTACAGACCGCTAAGATGCCGATCGTTTTGAAAGCAGATGGTCTGGCACTTGGAAAAGGTGTTCTGATCTGCAATACTTTAGAGGAAGCAGAGGCAGGCGTCAAGGAGATCATGGAGGACAAGAAGTTTGGTTCTGCCGGCAATCAGATGGTCATCGAGGAGTTCATGACAGGACGCGAGGTTTCTGTCCTTTCCTTCGTCGATGGCGATACGATCCGCATTATGACTTCCTCCCAGGATCACAAGCGGGCGCTGGACGGCGATCAGGGCTTAAATACAGGCGGTATGGGAACCTTCTCGCCAAGCCCGTTCTACACAAAAGAAGTAGACGAATTCTGCAAAAAGTACATCTATCAGCCGTCGGTTGACGCGATGAAGAAGGAAGGACGTACCTTCAAGGGCATCATTTTCTTCGGTCTGATGCTGACCGAAGATGGTCCGAAGGTGCTGGAATACAATGCGCGTTTCGGCGATCCGGAGACACAGGTTGTCCTGCCGCGCATGAAGAACGATATCGTGGAAGTCTTTGAGGCATGTATCGACGGAACCCTGGATCAGATTGAGCTTGAATTTGAGGACAATGCGGCAGTCTGTGTTGTTCTGGCGTCGGATGGTTATCCGGTGAAATATGAAAAGGGTTTCAAGATTCACGGTCTGGAGAAATTCAAAGATACGGACGGTTACTATGTATTCCATGCAGGCACGAAGTTCGATGCAGACGGCGATATCGTGACAAACGGCGGTCGGGTGCTGGGCGTTACTGCAAAGGGCAAAGACCTGAAAGAGGCGCGCGCCAATGCATACAAGGCGACCGAGTGGATCGATTTCGCTAACAAATATATGCGCCATGATATCGGGCATGCGATTGATGAGGCGTAGGGGAAGCGAAAGCAATATAGTTTTTCCAATCAATGCCCAGCTGCAACGAGTATTCCGTTTGTCGTATTTGCGGGACTCATTGCCTTCCTTATCACGAGAAAGGTACGGAATCGCTGCATTTACGAGAAAACAGTAAAGTGCACATATAAGAGGCGCGGAGCGGGAAACTGTAAGACCTGCCAATCCTTCTATAAGAGAGGTGTGACATCGGAAGATAAGAAGGGCTTCGAGAAATTCAAAGAAGAGAAATAACGAAAAATGCCGGGTAAGACGACGATTCTTATCCGGCGTTTTTGCATATGTTTTTTCTTCCTCTTTCTTTTTTATAAAAAATGTGAGACAATAAAAGAAAACAGAAGTTCTAAAAAAGTAAAAGCGGGAGGATTTTATGGAAAAAAAATTAAAACTTCCGGTTGGAATTGATGGATTCGAAAAGATACGTCGAAATGGTTTTTACTATATCGACAAAACAAAATTAATCGAACAGTTATTTTTAAATTGGGGTGAAGTGAATCTTTTCACACGCCCGCGCCGATTCGGAAAGACCCTCAACATGAGTATGCTGAAGAGCTTTTTCGAAATCGGAACGGATACATCACTGTTTGATGGGCTGTATATTTCTGAGAATAAGGAACTGTGCGAGCAGCATCAGGGGCAGTATCCAGTCATTTTTCTTTCTCTAAAAAATGTCGAAGGCAATGACTTCGAGAGTGCAAAGTATCAAATGATGGAATTGATCTCAAAGGAAGCTATACGGCATAACATTCTCCGAAAAAGCGAAGCATTGGATGAAAATGCGAAAAATGGATATGAAGCACTGACCACATTTTCAGGCGGGCGATATCAAATGACGGAGGAATCACTGCTTGGCTCATTAGAGAGGCTTTCAGAATTATTATCTATGCATTATCATAAGAAAACCGTCATCCTTATTGATGAATATGATGTTCCATTAGATAAGGCCTTCCAACATGGTTATTATAAGGACATGGTTTCGCTTATCAGGATGATGTTCGGGAAGGCGCTGAAAAGCAATTCTGCACTTGCATTCGCGGTATTGACCGGCTGCCTTCGTGTTTCGAAAGAAAGTATCTTTACAGGTCTCAACAATTTCAAGATCCTGTCGATCACGGATACGCGTTTTGACGAACAGTTCGGTTTTACAGATACGGAAGTACGGAAACTGCTTTTAGATTATTATCTGGAGGATCGCTTCGAAGAAGTGAAGGAGTGGTACGATGGCTATCGCTTTGGAAATGCAGATGTTTACTGTCCATGGGATGTAATAAATTTTGTGGATCGCGCGAAGGATGACAAAGAAGCGAAACCGGAGGCGTACTGGATCAACACGAGCGGAAATGACCTCGTAAAGCGTTTTATCGATAAAGCAAATAAAACAACGAAGAATGAAATTGAGCGCCTGATCAACGGTGAAGCCATCGAAAAGGAGCTTCGCCTGGATCTCACGTATGAAGAGGTCGATCAGAGCATTGAGAATCTATGGAGTGTACTTTTTACGACCGGGTATTTGACACAGAGTGGAAGAAATGAAAACGAAGCTTATCGGCTGATTATTCCAAACCGGGAAGTACGAGAAGTCTTTCGTCTTCAAATTAACGAGTGGTTTAAAAAGTCAATCTTCAGTAACACGGAGCGTCTAACAGCATTCTGGAAGGCTTTTGAAGAAGGAGACACCGAAGGTGTCGAGCAGTATTTAAACCGCGTACTCAGTAATTCCATCAGCGTATTTGATACAAAGGCAAGGAAAGAAGAAAAAGAAAGCTCTTATCATAACCTTCTCGTCGGGATCCTGACCGGTAATGCAGACTGGCTTGTAAAGTCAAACGTCGAAGCCGGAGAAGGATTTGCAGATATCATCGTAGAAACGGATGATCCAGATGCGGGAATCGTCGCAGAGCTAAAATATACGAAAAACTTTGACGATATGAAGATGACTTGTCAAAAGGCTATTGATCAGATCAGGGATCGCCGTTATCAGGAATATCTTCTGAATGATGATCGGAAGGACATCCGGCTGTATGGTATTACCTTCTGTAAGAAACGGTGCTGTGCAATCAGTGAAAAACTGTGAGACGTTGAGGCTTGTGATGGTCGTGCGATCACTTTGTATTTTTTTCAAAAAATACGTATCTGAAAAACAGATCACCCTTTAAATCATTATCTGTATGTGAGATAATAAGATTATAAGAAAAACAAAAATACTCAAAAAGGAGAAATGAATATGAAGCAAAAAAGCAAGTTAATCGCATTATCCGCTGTTGTGATGTCGATGTCGATGAGCATGTCGATATTTGCGGATAATCCAGTTGGATGGAAGCAGACGAATGGCACATGGCAGTATGTAAAAGATGCTTCCGGATCCGTTTATTCAAATGGATGGCAGTGGATCGATGGCAAATGCTATTATTTCGATGCAAACGGCAACATGCTTTCCAATACATCAACTCCGGACGGATACTACGTGAATGAAGACGGACAGTGGGTATATCAGAACGTGGTACAGACAAAAGAACAGTACGATAAAGAAAAGCAACATGGTTTTGGCGAAAAGCAGTCCGGTGGCTGGATGTGGATCGATGCAAATGGAGATGGCACACGGGAATGCTATTACTTCGACACAAACGACGGTCACATGTACGTAAGCACCACTACGCCAGACGGATACACCGTCAATGAAAAAGGTCAGTGGACAGAAAACGGTATTGTTCAGACAAAGACAAGAACAAATACTACAAATACGCAGACAAACGAAAATGCGGATAATATTCCAGCATATGATCCGGCTGGATACCTTCCAAATGGATTAAGCAAGACCGCGTTCCTTATGGCGAATAACACGAGAGATCAGAACAAGGTCTATGGAGAAATACGGGTTGTTACGCCGGATGAGTATCTTACCTACATCGCAAAAATGGAAGCCGGAGAAATTGAGCCTGGTGCAGTTCGAGGAAAAGGTTCTGGCCTTACTGTTTATTACAAAAATGGATTCTGCGTATATTACCCTAAAAAGGGAACAAATACGAGCAAAACTGTAGGAACGGAAAAACCGTATGGTGGTGCGGAATATTATCCAGGAACATTAATTTATAAATATTTTGATCAGACGATAGAAGATCCAGATACAAAAAGATCCATCTTTAAAGCACATGGAGCAACCGACAGGAATACAATTCGACCTAGCGCATGTGATGGGCTTATGCCACATTCTACATTATATTGGAAGTCAGCTTATTATAGCCCAGCACATGTAGAACTGGATGGCGGCGGTTATGATGAATATGACCGAAACTTTAATCTTGTAGCTACAACAAGAGCGGAAGATCAGCAAGATAATGATATGATTCGACAGCAGTATGGATTTTAAAACAAAATTTTAAGAGGCAGGCGGAAACGTCCGCCTCTTTTTTTTTATATCCAAATATAATCATTCAGCATATTCAAAATACGCAAAAAACACAATTTACACAACATATAATAATTAGGATAACACCGGAAAAAGAACGGGGGCAGACAATGATAAAACAAAGAAAGAAAATAGCGGCAATGCTTGTGGCAAGTATGATTCTTGTGACGAGCCTGCCAGATACAGCAGAGGCATTTAGTAAGTAATTGATGTTGTGGCTGACGAACCTTTCGATGAGTCTTTAGGCTCCAGCACAAGAAAAGAGCCCTTATATAATGATTGTCTGGATGTTGGAAAAAAATGCTTTTGAAAAATATATTAAAAACATTCAAGCGTGCTATAATAGAAAGAAAAGACGAACTGTTTTCATGCAATTAAAAGGAGGACAATGCAATGGCTAACAAATATGCAGGAACCCAGACGGAAAAGAACCTGAGGGAGGCTTTTTCTGGTGAATCACAGGCAAGAAATAAATATACCTATTTTGCATCCAAGGCAAAAAAAGAGGGATTTGAGCAGATTTCCGCCCTTTTTTTAAAGACCGCAGACAATGAGAAAGAACACGCAAAGATGTGGTTTAAGGAATTAGACGGTCTGGGAAATACCGCAGAGAATCTGGCATCTGCTGCAGACGGCGAGAATTATGAGTGGACAGATATGTATGATGGATTTGCCAAGACGGCTGAGGAAGAGGGCTTTCCGGAGCTGGCAGCGAAATTCCGTATGGTAGCGGAGATCGAAAAACATCATGAAGAGCGCTACCGTGCCCTGCTTCACAATGTGGAAGCGCAGGAAGTATTTAAGAAGAGCGAAGTGAAGGTATGGGAATGCCGCAACTGCGGTCATATCGTAGTAGGAGAGAAAGCACCGGAAGTTTGTCCGGTATGCGCGCATCCGCAGGCTTATTTCGAGATTCATGCAAAGAATTACTAAATCTGGGGATTCAATCGTGGAAGCAGATGCCTTTTGTGGGAATGTGAGACGCAAGAGGTAGTTCTGGATTTGGTATGTGATTGAGTATCAGTAATGTGAGTTAGAGTGGATATGCCATGGACGGCGAGGATCTGATGGATTTGCTGGTCAGTCAGCTGGGGGCACTTTCGGAAACGACGAGACGCCAGCTGGGGGGCTGCCGATTCCTTATTGTGTATAAAAAAGGAAGATGCATCATATAAAAGATACGAAAATTAAGCAGGCTGTTTTGGATCAGTTCATATGAGATCGTCTTTTTTATCATTCGCACCAGATGTTTCGAAGGAACAATGCCAGGCAGAGCATTGGATCGATATAGAAAATGTGTCAGAATCAGTAAAAATGACGCCGGAAGAAATTGAAAATTTGAATGCACGGATTTTACGGACATATGGAACGGAAATGCATGATTTGAAAAATGAAGCCTTTGCCAAAGAAGAGAGAGTTGTTTATGATAAATGGTGTGGAAATTTCTTATCATTTGGGATACAGGGGATAAATTGGACTGTGCGTGATGCTCAAAATTCCGTGGATAAAAATGTTCATATCAAATATGGAATCGCGACTTCACAGGGGTTGATCAAACAGTTTCCGATGGAGACTTTTTTAGCTGATGAGGAGGATCCATCCGATCCGGAGTGGGATGAGGCAGCACTTTGTCTCTGTATGGTCGGGGAACCGCTTTTGATTTTGGGTTCGGTGCAGGAGGAGAGTTATCTGTATGTCCGGAATGAATGCAGCGAGGGCTGGATATCGGCAGAGTCGGTGGCAGTCTGTCGGAACCGGGCGGAATGGCTGATGGCGGCATTTCCGATCCATCCGTTAGTAGTGACAGGGGATATGGTCTGGCTGGAAGCAAGTGCAGTCTATCCGGGAACCAGTGCATACCGGCTTCGGATGGGGACGGTGTTGGAATTGTGCGTGGAAGAAGGAATCCCAGAGATAAAAGAAACAATAGAAACAAACAGAAAAAAAGGGATAGGAGCGGTAATAGAGACAACAGAAGCACAGGCAGAACAGAGAGTACAGAACAGACTGTCTTGGAATAATTACATCGTCTGGCTTCCATGCCGCGCCCCGGATGGCAGTTTCTTCCGGCAAAAAGGATTGATTCCGATGAGCCGGGACGTATCGGTGGGATATTTGAGCTTGACAAATGAGGAGATTATTAAACAGGCGTTCAAGTGCCTGGGAGACCGCTACGGCTGGGGCGGAATGCTGGAGAGCCGGGATTGTTCTTCCTATATCCGGGAAGTGTACCGCTGTTTTGGATGGATCCTGCCTCGCAATACGACCGGTCAGCTGCAGATGCCAGTTAGAAAAATAGAGCTGGCGGGGCGGTGCTGCTCAGAAAAAGAGCAGATTTTAAGAGCATTAGAACCGGGCACACTTCTATATTTTCCGGGACATGTGATGATGTATCTGGGATATGAGAATGGCAATTTTTATGTCATAAACGATGTGAGCAGGCTGGTAAAAGAAGGAGAAACGATGCCAGTGCGTGTACGATCGGTGATTGTCAACACGCTGGCAGTCAGACGTCCCAATCTGCGGACTTGGATGGAGGAGCTGA
>ERZ780154.1490-NODE-1490-length-11299-cov-1.69984_pt1 | contig 11299 bp, 5 predicted proteins | sample MGYA00511568_ERZ780154 | MGnify/ENA primary metagenome ERZ780154 (study PRJEB29588, sample SAMEA2142525) | human gut metagenome | biome: human gut; feature: human-associated habitat; material: faeces | place: Denmark | collected 2008/2010 ...
CTGGAGTACGTTCCTATACAATTGGTTTACGGCTTAATTTTTAATGATTGCATTTATGAAAAAGATATTTTTTCTTTTAATGGCCGGTAGTTTGTTTCAGGCCTGCCAGCTTACAGATGTATTGAATCAGGAGCCACCACATAACCTCACTCCGAACAATGCCATTACGGACGAGAAATCTGCTGAGACTGCCCTTACCGGGATATATGGGGAACAAATCGGGTATGAATCATATATGTCGATCGGGAATCATGCTATGACTGCCGGAATCCTGCAACGAAATGATAATCCGGGGGTAGTGGTGAGTATTTATTATATTGAAAACCGATTACCGGAGCTGAACCTGGTTGGTGCTGCCTATACTCCTTTCTGGAATGCTTTTAATACCATTATTAATTCTTCAACTCAGTTGCTTTCGGTGGTAGAAGGTATGGGGGATAATCTGTTTACAAACGGGCGGAAAACGGCTATGATGGGAGAGATCCGTTTTTTACGCGGGCTGTATCTGTTTGATTTGTTGAGAATGTTCGGAGAATATGATAAACTGGATAGCAAATACGGAATGATTATCCGGGAGACCCCTCCGACTGCCAATGATGTATATAAGGCAAGGGCAACGGTTCAACAGACGTATGATTATATATTAAAAGACATAGATTATGCGATTGAATATGCCCCGGATTTTACTTCTTCAGATTATGCTTCAAAGTTGGCGGCAAAAGCTTTGAAAATTAAGATCCTTTTTTATATGGGAAAATATGAGGAAGCTTTAGAGGCTGCTAATACTTTTATTGGTAATGGAGAACGGGAATTAGTTTCTCCCTATGCTTCTATTTTTACTGATTTTTCGAATAAAGAACTGATTTATACCCGGGGATTTGCCGGTACAGATGAAGTAAAGTATCAGGCAACGCGGGTACAGGCTTATTATAATGAGGGGAAATGGGGACCTACCCCCTCTTTTGCTGAGTTGGTACGGGGAGATCCCAGGGAAGAGGTTATTTTGAAAAATGGAGTCGGGGATGTTTTCGGACCTCAGCAGACGATTCGGAAAGCTTCGAATGCAGAAGGGACAATGCCCACTTACCTGATGCGTTATTCAGAGATTTATATGATGAAAGCCGAATGTGAGGCCCGTACCGGGAAAGGGGATCCGTTAGCTACACTGAATGCTTTACGTTCCGGTCATGGATTGCCGGCTATTACGGGAGTGACCGATATATTACAGACGATCTATCAGGAATGGATACTGGAAATGGGTTTTGAAAATGGACATGAATGGTATGCGACCTGGCGGATGGGGGTAGACCAATTGCTGGAAACTAACCGGGCTGTTGCTGCAAAAATGGAAACTGCGGCAGATCCGGCATTATATAAAGCGAATTTACCTTATAAAAGAATTTATCCCATTCCTTCGGATGAAATCAGCGCAAATAAACTGATGGAACAAAATCCGGGAAATAACTGATATGCTAAGATTGATTTGTTTATATTTATATGCCAATTTTCCCGGTGAATTGGCATATAAACGGTTTTAATGGTCTTGAATTTGATTATCAGGATATATTTTGAATGATGTTAAATTTTAAACATTCTGTTTTTCTTAAGTTTACTCAAACGTTTACTTGTAAAAATTTCACGTATCCTTAACAAATCTTTCCGATTTAAAAGATTAATGCTTAATATTGTAGCGTAAAATAAAGAGGAGATACCCTAATGATTGCTAAGATGATGAAGCTTATGGATGATAATTTTAAACGTAAGATTACGTTGCGGGCTTCTATTGGCATATCGGAAATGAAATATTAACAGAGAAGCTCGCTGAAAGGCGGGCCTTTTTTTGATTCAGGGATTAAATTTGAAGTGATGAGGATACAGTTGCGGGAAGCCGGGCTGGAAGATCGGCAAGAAATAGTGAGGCTGTTCCGGGAAACGATAAGGACTGTGAATATTGCAGATTATTCTGTTGAAGAGGCTGAGGATTGGGCTGCTTGTGGTGAAAAGGTGGGATATTGGGAAGAATTAATCGGGAAATTATATTTTATCGTAGCTGAAGTCGTAGATGGTAAAACGCTCCCAGCTCTATCTGTTGAACGAAATGAAAAAGGACCAATCATTGGATTTGCCTCTATTTCTGACGATGGTTATTTGCATGCTGTGTTTGTACATAAGGATTATCAGCGTTGTGGGGTGGGAACTGCTTTATTGCAGACCCTGGAAAGATATGCAGCCGGAAGAAATATACTGAAGATTGTGTCGGAAGTGAGTATCACGGCACGTCCTTTTTTTGAACATGAAGGATTTCGGGTGGTGAAAGAGCAGAGAAGAAAGGCTATGAGATTGGAGTTAAAGAATTTTGTGATGGAAAAGGCCAAAAGGGACGATTAATGACGAAGAAAGGGGAAAAGGAGGGAAAAAGGTTAAGGAAATAACACACTATTATAAAAAGATGAAAATCAAAGGAGAACCCAGGGCATTTTTGAGCAATGAAGCTCGCCAGTTACTGAATTTGTATGAATCGTTGGGTGAGCGTGCAGAGATTTTTCTACCGCGTCATATTTATGACAATCTGACTAGTTTTGTAAAACTTTGTTTTGAAGAGCCAGATGATCCTACAACCCAGCAGTCGGAAATTAACCGTTATCTGTTGAAATTCCGGGAAGACATTCCGGGATATACGGATGTTGCATTGATGTTGTGTCCTCACAATGATTCGAAAGCTTTTGAATTGAGTGGCCGCAGGGGAACGTTTGTAAAAAGGATTAATGAATTTCTGGATACAGAAGCTGTGAATCCTGATTCCCGTGCACTTTTAAAAAATATCAAAGATACACATGATTTTTCTGTAGGCACTCCTCCTGTCCGTAGTAGACATATTGAATTTATTTCACAGGTACAGTTAGGGGGACAGGTGCGTGATCTCCGTAAATACCGGGATGTGATTGGTGTGACAGGGGATTTGAATGAAGCTCATTGGAATTACCTGATGGATACGCTGGAGCAGATGATCAGCCAGAGTACCCATTATACGACCGGAGCAGAGAAAGCAGATTTTCTGAACCGGATGCGGTGGGCGGTGAATTTCAAAGGGTTGAATGGTATGATTACCACGGTGGTTTCAGGAAATGCTGATAAAGCAGTAAGTTTGCTCCGCGGGGATGTATTTAGCCGGAATAGTGTGCAAGTGCTGGAGAACCCTTCGGCTGAGGAATTGTTTGAGCAAATGTGTGTAGATACTACTTCTGTATTTGTTGTGAAAGCCCGTCATATGAGGGTAAATCCTTTCTCCGGAGAAAAATGGTTTCCTCTTCTGACCCGTTTGGTCATTGTTGATGATTCCCGGGAATCCCGGAGTTCAAATACTTCATTGGTATTCTGCTTCCACAATGGAATTATCAATACTTTAAATAAAGTACATACGAAGAAATTAGGCTCACCCGCTAATACTCAATTGAATTTGCGGTTGATTCTGGAAAATGTGAACCCTTCTTTCCTGGCTGAATTCCGGGAAAAAATCGAAGTACAGATTAAAGAATATGAGAAAGAGATCAATCACATCCTGACCGAACAGATCGGTACTACCGGGGATGCCGTGAAACGGTTGAATGTGTTCAAGCTGGATATGTTCTCCCGGAAGATTGTTCAGGATAAATATTCTCTGGAAAAATTGAGGGATTTTATTTACTTTCTGGAGAACTGCCATAAAGAAGAAAAACGGCAGGTGCAAACCCGTGAGCTGATCGATGAATTTGAAAGCCGTATACGGCAATATTTCTATTCGGATAGCCCTCAGATTCAGGTGTTGAGTGTGTTGGAAGGCGGCGGACGGAACCAGATCCGTACGTATGGACAATATTTGTTGCAAAAACCCCTGCATCGCCTGGAAGACAAGGTCTATAAAGCTTGTGAACTGATCCTGAGTATTATCCCGAGCAATTACGAGCGGACTCTGAAAAATCATTTCCATAAGAATTTCGGCATTAACCTTTTCCTGGAAAAATATCAGGCTTATATTACGAAGGTGGATAATGATGCCAATAATAAAGGGCGGTATGACAATTTTCTGAACGACCTGGGAATACGGGATAAATACAGGGCTTTGGCTGTTGAGGACCAGAATATTGTGAAAGAATTCCTTTCTGCTCTTGGGAATCTGGAACAGACTTCAGTATCTGATTCCGTACAAATGATTATCCGGGATTTGTTGTTCAATCCGAATGGGAAACCGAAACCTTATATTATATATAATGGAATGCAGGCCTGGGAGTATAAGGATTTGTTGCCCGATGATACTTTTGATATCAATCCGTTTGACATTGAGATTGAGAATTTGCCCGATGGACGGTTGGCTTATGAGCGTTTGACTGATAAATTGCTTCGTATAAAGTCGACTCTGGCTTTATTTGATGACAGCGGCAGCTTGTGGGATTTGTTCTGTGAGAACACAACTATCCTGATTAACGACCCGAACAACCCGACGGGGTATTCGGATTTCAATACGGAAGCTTTAAATTCGTTCCTGAAATTGATGAATACTTGTAAGATCACCCTTTTCCTGGACGAAGCTTATGCGGATAGTGTGAAAGTTACGGATAAAAATATGCCGAAATGGCGTACGATTTCGCGGTATATTATTAATAATATCAATGCCCAGAGCAATATCAGGGCTGTGTCGTCTTTATCCACAACAAAGAATTTGTCGGCAACCGGCGATCGTTTAGGGGCTTTGGCGGTGACTCCCCAGGCTGCTTCTGTGGCTGACTTTGTGCGGCAGCATAATTCCAGTTCACATGGAAATAACAATTCGCTGTTGATGCTGAATAACTTACTGGAAATAGCGCAGGTGGCCAAGAAGATCAAAGATACCCTGGAAAGTGAATTGCCTAAGAATGCATCCCGTTTTAAAATCAAGGAGACGTTGATCCGTTTTGTCAACGAGCAGATTGGCCGGACTGAGAAATCGAATGCGAATAGTGTGGCTAACCGTCAGTTGCATAAGACTGCCGGATTTGAAGGCAGTCCGCTGTATCTGTTCCTGCTGGATGAGCTGGTAGCTTTGGATAAACTGGATATATTGGCTTTGCCGGATGATTTCAAGTACCACAACGAACCTTTCTTTGTATATTATCAGAAACGGTTGGTGGAAAATCTGAACCGCTTCCGGGTGAACAAGAATTTCCGGACCGAATCGTTACAGCGGATGAATTGGGCCAAAGAAGTGGCACAGCGGGTGATAGCCCGGTTTGAAGGTACTGAGGTGACTTGTTTACCTTCGGATGGTTCTTACCTGTTTAATTTCCGGGTGGGAGCGTGTTTTTCTTATGCTGATCTGCTTTGTTTCTGCCAGTATTTGGCTTTGAACCGGGGAGTAGCTGCAGTGCCTTATCCTACCGGTTTGGTCCGCTTTGCTATCGGAGGTTTTCTGTCGGATACGGAAGAGAGCAAACAGGTATTTAAGTACGAATTGGAGGATGGTTTTACGATTTTTATGAAATACTGGACCCAATTTGCTGCCAAACGGTTGGATCCGGCTTATAAGGAAGTGGAAAGCCATACGATTCTGAATGAAATATTTGCTTATGCAAAGGCACAGGAATTGATTGACGCTATTATTGCCGATTATCCTTTGTCTGCAAAATATAAGAAAGATAAGGCTCCTTCCCTTCAAATCCGGGATATCCGTACGCTCTATCATGCTTCGCCTGAACGTAGCGGGGTGAGTATCACGACTATTGACCGCTCTGTAAATTCTGTCATAGAGCTTCACGGGGATAAGATCGGTTCTTGCCGGGATGTATTCGAGTTTATCCGTAGCGCTGCTTTTACAAAGGTATATGAGAACTTGCTGGCACAGATTTACAAGAAAGTACCGGCCATTGCCGATCTGGATTTTAACACGGTAAGTTCGAAGTACAGTAAGGCTGTTATTTTGAAGTATATTACGAATAAAAAGACTTTCCAGCCTAACTATAATGTACTGGATGATCCGATGGAGAAAAATGTGATGCGGGAAATTCTGATTGAAATGGAACACATTCTTTTCTCGGATAGCAAAGTGAAGATTCTGGCTATAGATGCAACCGGAAATCCGGAATTGGATAAATCAAAGTTGGAGGGGATTAATGTGATTATTAAGAAATATATCCGTGAAATCCTTTTGCATTTCAATCTGCCTTTCGAGAAGGAAAGCCTGGAACCTAGCCGGAAAGAGATTGTGCGTGTTGCCGGGGAGACTTTTGAAGAGATTATCGGGATTAAGTTGAGCGATCTGAATTTGCAGATTTGGGTGGATGAGTTTATCAACCGGCTGAGGGCTTTACCTGAATTTAAAGGAACTTTACTGGCACAAAAGTGCTTGGGGTATATCATGGATTCAATTGCTGCCGGTATCAACAAAGAGCACATACCGGTGACTGATAAAATCCTGTTTTTGTATTTATTGAATAATGACCATTCGTTCTATCGTTTAGTGTCTGCCAAGTTGAAATATTTCAGTGATAAGATTGAAGCTTGTGAGGATGGGGAAGTGAAGATGTTTACGGAAGAATTTATCACAGAGATTATGCCTTCTCAACTCAAGGAGATCAACGATTATATCATGCGGAGGCGGGATATTAAAGTGGCTGAGGAGGAAATCCACCGGGTGAGCCGCAAGGTGGTATTGTTTTACATCAGCATGATCAAGCGCACCAAAGGAACAGACTATTATCGCCGTTATACCCATACGCTGGTGCGGTTGGTAGAGACTGCTTTTTTAAAACAAAATTCCAGTGTCAACGAGATGGTGCAGCATGGCATTTCAATCTATAAGGGCTTTGAAATGGAAAATAAAGTACTGGAGAGTTTTGATAATGGCCGGATAAGCTGGATCAATGAGCTGATGTGTAAATGCGGGGTGATTTCTTCCGAACAGCCGGTGCAGGAACATACCCGTATTGTGACTGATGCCAAGAAGCGGGAATATCCTTTCCACAAGGTTGACCGCCTGGAAACCCGTTCTAAGGAGCTGACAGAAGATGCGGGGCCGAATGATTATCTGAAATTATTGGACTTGCGGCCTGATTCTTCCTTTTTTGCCAATCGTCTGTCGCGCTTTATTGCCAATATGGATTCGGACGATTATCGCTGTAAGGTGGTGAAGCATGGAATGGTTAAGGAATTGGTGATTTTCCAGAAAGGGTATATGAAATACCTGACGGATAATTATCGTTTGAATTATACGGAAGATATTTCAATCAGGGACATTAAAAACTTTGTTCCTGATGTGATCAGTTTTCTGGGTGCTCCGGAGAAATTGATTTCATTTCCTCAAATTGGGTATTTTGATATTCCCGGTCCAAATGGAAATATCAAAACCATTGTGACTCCGTTGAAACAAAAAGTGGATTATTTTGGAGATGTGAAGAAACCCCGCCTGACCGTGATCAATGAAAAAATCAAAGAGATCGGTGGTAATCCGCGACATGGGTCGTTGTTTGCCGTGGAAGAAAATGACGGAAGTATTTTTGTGGTGGAAATCAACGGAGACAGCGGTGTTGGTAAATCGGAAATGATTGCCGCTTTCATTCTGAAATGGTTGCGTAATAATCTGGAAGGGGTACGTTCAGTGAAATTGATTGCGGGTGATATGTTTCATGAATTCCAGGATGCTGAAGGAAATTTGTATGGTATTGGTACTGAAGTAGGTGATTTTTCAAGAACGACTGATTTTGACCCGGATTATATCCGCTACTATAAGTACCTGTTCGAGAGTAGTGCGGATAGCAATGTGGAAGACTTGAATTCCCGGAGCACGGTGAGCGGTATGTGTGATATCACGATGCCTTATAAGATCGATATCATGCTGAGTGCCGGCAACTATTCGAAGGAGGAAGCCGGTATTACCCGGGTGGACAATCCTGAAAATTTCCTGTTGTATACGGATGCCCATGGGGAGCGGAAAGAGAAGGCGACCAGTCAGGATGGCCCTAATTTCCAGCGTACCCTGAAGCGTTATACGGCCGACAAGAATATTGTAGATGTGATTGCCCGTCATGGTAATTATCTGGATGATATTTTAGATTGGGATTATGTAGAAAATGAAAGGCAGTATTATCTGGCGTCTTCTTATAAATTGTTGGATAAGATTAATATCACGGAAGTGGTAAACCTGATCTTTGACGGTAAACAGTTCAGACGGGACGGAGTGGTGTACACCATCCTTACGGTGTCTTTTGATATGATTCAAAACCGTTTTATTGCGGCAGTATCTTATGGAGAAGAAGAAACCAGGGAGATGAAGATCGACCGCAAGATGTTCAGTGCGATTTTCGATTCTCTGGCCAGTACGCCGGGAGGACAACCTTTTATTGCCGAAGAGGGGCAGTTGGATTCGGTGATGAACCTGGTGAGAATCATGCGCGGAGGGAACGACGGTAAGGGGAAAGCCCGGAATATCCAGTGTGGTATGCTTTCCACTGAGATTGGCAAGAAAGGCCGGGAGATTACCGGACCTCAAAAAGCTGCAATGGAACTGAAGCGGATGATCCAGGAAGTACGGATTACACGTCCTGAAATTAATGAAGGCAAGATCAGGGTGAAACGTTTATTGAATGAGAAATATCGGCATATTTTCAAAGGAGAAATGAATAGTTCGGAATTGTGGCGGTATAATTTCTTTATCTATCAGCTCGAGAATATGAAGAAAGCCGACTATCGCCGGATGGACGATATCAACCGTAAGGTAGATATGAGCAATCTGGTGGATTTTACCCCGGTGTGTCCGGAGAAAGAGTTCAGTCCCCTGTTAGTGAATCCGAATTTGAATATTGAACTAAGCAGTTTCAGTGAGACCTTTGAGGAATTGATGAGTTTACCCAATTACCCGGAATTTGCCCGTGAATTTGCGGAACATATGGAGCAATTGTATATCGCGGACGGGTATAGTGAGGAGACGAATATTAATAATATGATTGTACAATTGTTATTGATGGAAGGTTATATTACCACAGAGGACGTGGCCCGGGGAAGTGTTATAGAAAAAGTGAACCGGGAAACCATAGCTGCTGCTAAGTATGCTGTAGTGAAGTTCTTAGAAGTCCAAAATCAGGAGAAAACAAGTGAAAGTACGTTGCAAAAGGAAAGCAGAAAACCAGTTTCAAAAACTTCAAAGAAAAAGTAGTCTTTAGATTTTATCGTCATTATTTCGTCATATTTTTTTTAATATCGGCGTAACATTGGGTTCATAGCTTTGTCACAGTTAAAGACAAGGCTATGAATTTTTCTTTTATCCGGGATCGTAGATCATTTTCAGATTTTATTTTTATTCTGTGGGCAGGAGGAGCGGCCCTGCTTTCTTATTCGTTAGTATATGCATTGCGTAAACCTTTTACGGCTGCTACATTTGATGGGCTGAGTATTTGGGGAATGGATTATAAGGTTGTAGTGACTATTACTCAGATTTTAGGTTATTTGTTGGCCAAGTTTATCGGCATTAAATTGATTTCTGAGTTAAAGGGACAACATCGTTTAAAATTTATTTTGGGGGCGATTGTTTTAGCTGAGTTGGCTTTAGTCGGTTTTGCTATCCTGCCGTCTCCGGGTAATATCTTTGCTATGTTTTTTAATGGGCTGGCTTTGGGATGTATGTGGGGAGTGATTTTCAGTTTTATAGAAGGGCGGCGGGTAACGGATATGCTAGCCAGTTTATTGGGGATTAGCATGGTGATTAGTTCAGGTGCAGCGAAATCCCTGGGATTGTTTGTGATGGACCATTGGCAGGTCAGTGAGTTTTGGATGCCTGCCCTGATCGGTGGTTGTGCTTTGCCATGCCTGGCTTTATTGGGATATGTGTTGCAATCTCTGCCAAAACCTTCCGAAGAAGACAGAGCTTTGAAAGCAGAGCGGATGACTTTGGATGGAAGGCAACGCTGGGCTTTATTCAAAAATTATATGCCTTTTCTCTCTATTATTTTAGTCGCTAATTTTTTGTTGGTGGCTTTACGGGATATAAAGGAAGATTTTCTGGTGAAAATATTTGATGTTGCGGGGAGTGGTTATTCTTCATGGATATTCGCTCAATTGGACAGTATCGTTACTTTGATTATCTTGATCATCTTCGGATTAATGGTTTTTGTCCGTAATAATATGCGGGTTTTATTGATTTTATTGAGTTTGGTGATTTTGGGCATGCTGACCATGTCTTTTATTTCGTTGAGATATGAGGCATTGCAACTAAGTCCGGTAGTTTGGTTATTTATTCAAAGTCTCTGTTTGTATCTTGCTTATTTGTGTTTTCAGACTATTTTCTTTGATCGTTTTATAGCTTGTTTCCGTATCCGGGGGAATGTCGGTTTTTTTATTGTATTGATTGATTTCATCGGTTATTTAGGAACGGTGATTGTCTTAGCCATAAAGGAATTTTTAAATCCGGATATCAATTGGTTATCGTTTTATAACCAATTGGCGGGTTATGTGGGTTTGGGATGCAGTGTATTATTTGTCGGTGCTTGGGTTTATCTGTACCGGCAGGCAAAACGAAGAGCGTCTGAAAAGGTGATGCCTCTGGAAACTGCTCATGCTTATTGATTGGTTTTATTCTAATTACAGTAATATTTGATTTAAGGACATGAAAAAAGTTAGTTGTGTCATTATGGATTGGGCCGGAACGGCTGTCGATTTTGGGTGTTTTGCTCCATTGAATGCTTTTTTGAGGGTGTTTCAGGAGCAAGGAGTGACGATCACTTACCGGCAAGCCCGTGAACCGATGGGATTATTAAAGATTGAACATATAAAGGCTATTTTGAAAATGCCTGAAGTGAGTGAAAGGTTTCGTATAGCACATGGACGGGAATGGAATCAGAATGATGTCGCAATCATGTATCAGAGTTTTGAGAAACATTTGTTTGCTTCACTTCAGGATTTTACGACTCCTGTTCCGGGAGTTATAGAGACAATGGAACAATTACGTCGTGAAGGGATCCGTATTGGTTCAACGACAGGGTATACCGACGCTATGATGAAAATTGTACAACCCGGAGCTGCTGCTCAGGGATATACTGTAGATTGTCTGGTAACTCCGGATCATTTGCCTGCCGGACGCCCGGCTCCTTATATGATTTACCGGAACATGACAGAGCTGGCGATTCCTTCTGTTGACGAGGTGGTTAAAGTTGGAGATACTATCGCCGATATCCGGGAAGGATTGAATGCAAAAGTTTGTTCTGTCGGAGTAATTACAGGTAGTAATGAGTTGGGGTTGACCGAGGAGGAATACAAAACTATGCCTGAACCGGAGTTATATACTTTGAAACAAGAGGTC
>ERZ780154.1501-NODE-1501-length-11208-cov-3.07487_pt1 | contig 11208 bp, 10 predicted proteins | sample MGYA00511568_ERZ780154 | MGnify/ENA primary metagenome ERZ780154 (study PRJEB29588, sample SAMEA2142525) | human gut metagenome | biome: human gut; feature: human-associated habitat; material: faeces | place: Denmark | collected 2008/2010 ...
AGACCTGCCCCGACTGCGGTGGCAGAGGTCAGGTGAATGTCCAGCAGAGAACACCGTTCGGTGTTATTTCGACCACCAAGACCTGTACCAGGTGCGGCGGCAAAGGCAAAATTGTCGAGAAGCCGTGCCAGAAGTGCCGCGGCGGCGGACGTGTGTCCAAGCGCCGTGAACTCGAGGTGAATATCCCCGCCGGTATCGACGACAGACAGGTCATCTCCGTGCGCGGCGAGGGCAGCATGGGCTCGAACGGAGGTCCCTCCGGCGATCTTCATGTGTCCGTGTTCGTCAGACCGCACCCGTTCTTTGAACGCGAGGGCTATAACATCTGGTATGACTGCAAGGTAAACTTCGTCCAGGCGGCTCTGGGCGACAGCATCATGGTGCCTACCATTGACGGCAAGGTCAAGTTTGACCTGCCCGCCGGCACTCAGCCCGGCACCGTCATGTCCCTCAAGGGCAAGGGCATTCAGTATCTCAATTCGCGCGGCAGAGGCGATCAGTATATACGCATAATCGTTGAAGTCCCGAAGGATCTGACTGCGCCTCAGCGCGAGGCACTCAAAAACTTCAAGGATACCATGGGCTACAGCGATGTCACCCCTGATGAGAAGCGCGGATTCTTTGGCAAAAAGAAGAAATAATTTCTCAGACCGGAACGGCACGCACCGCTCCGGTCGCGTTTTTATACAGTCAAACCGTCCGTGTCCTTTATTTTACATATTCCTGTCGGCTCTGTCTGTTGACGGAGCGGGTAATATGAAGTATAATAAACAGATAAAGCGTTTACGATTTAAAGACGGGGAAAGCCGCTTTTCGGCGGCATATCAACGAAAAAGGAAGATATATTATGGAAGATAAATTTGAATCTGCGGCTCTGCTTATGCCGACCGTTGCGCTGCGAGGTCTCGTGGTGTTTCCCGGCATGCAGGTGCATTTTGATGTTGGCAGAGAAAAATCTATAGATGCGCTGAAAGCGGCGCTCGCGGGCGACAGAAAAATTTTCCTGACCGCGCAGAAAGATATAGCGGTCGACGATCCCGATTTCAACGACCTCTATAAGCTCGGCGTTGTCGCGACTGTTTCGCGCGTCGCGAAGCTCCCGGGCGAGGGGGATATAGTGCGCGTGTCCGTCAAGGGCATGTACCGCGCACGCCTGAATGGAATCGTCTCGTCCGAGCCGCACCTTGTCGGCGCGATAAGAGCCTGCGCAATACGCAAATATGACAGAGAAAACGAGTACGGTCAGGCGCTCATCAGAAGCGCAAAGAGCATCTTCGAGGGCTATGCGCAGAGCGCGCCCCAGCTCTCTCCCGATGTCGTGCTCGCTGTGCTCGGTTTCGATCATCCCGGCGACATGACGGATTTCATCGCCGGCAATATAGCTCTCGAATTTTCGGACAGGCAGTCTGTTCTCGAAGAGCTCGACCCGATAAAGCGCCTTGAAAAGCTCTGCGTGCTCCTGCTCAAGGAGTCCCGTCTGCTCGAATATGAGGATGAGATTCAGGAGATGGTGCAGAAGCAGATGGACGACAGCCAGCGCGAATACTATCTTCGCGAGCAGCTCAAAGTGATTTCGTCCCAGCTCAACAACGGCGTGTCTCCCGAGGAGGAGATTCAGGAGTTCCGCGACAAAATCGCGGCTCTGCCCGTTGACGATGCGTCAAAAGAGAAGCTTCTGCGCGAGTGCGACAGACTCGAGCGCTACGCGGTTCAGTCGCCTGAGGCGGCGGTGAGCAGGAATTATCTTGAGACCTGCCTTGAACTTCCCTGGGGCAAATATACAAAAGATAACCTCGACCTTACCCGTGCCCACAAGATACTTGAGGCGGATCACTACGGGCTCAAAAAGGTCAAGGAGCGCATACTCGAATTCATGGCTGTGCGCTCGCTCGCGCCCGATGTCGGCGGCCAGATAATCTGCCTCGTCGGCCCTCCCGGAGTCGGCAAGACCTCGGTCGCAAAGTCGGTCGCCCGCGCTATGGGCAGAAAATATGCCCGCATATCTCTCGGCGGCGTCCATGACGAGGCGGAGATACGCGGCCACAGAAAGACATATATCGGCTCGATGCCCGGCAGAATAATCGCCGCTATTCAGCAGGCGGGCAGCTCGAATCCGCTCATTCTGCTCGATGAGGTCGACAAGCTCGGCAGCGACTACAAGGGCGATCCGTCCTCCGCGCTGCTCGAAGTGCTCGATTCCGAACAGAACTATGCGTTCAGGGACAATTATCTTGAGATTCCCTATGATTTGAGCAAGGTGCTGTTTATAACCACGGCGAACGTCGCGTCCGATATCCCCGCACCGCTCTATGACCGCATGGAGGTCATTGAGCTCGGCAGCTACACGGCGGAAGAGAAGTTCCATATCGCCAAGAAGCATCTTATCCCCAAACAGCTCAAGAAACACGGGCTCACCGCGCGTCAGCTCCGCTTCACGGACGGCGCGATAAGAAATATGATTGACGGCTACACCCGCGAGGCGGGCGTCAGAAGGCTTGAACAGCTTATAGCTTCCGTCTGCCGCAAAGCCGCCAAGCGTATAGCTGAGGGCGAGGAGAAGATAAGCGTCAAAGAGAGCGATCTTCAAGCTCTGCTCGGCAACCCGAAGTTCAAGGAAGAGAAGCTCAGGGATTCCGATGAGGTCGGCGTGGTCAACGGGCTTGCGTGGACTTCCGTCGGCGGCGAGCTGCTCGAGGTCGAAGCGGCCGTGCTCGATGGCACGGGCAAGCTTGAGCTCACCGGCTCTCTCGGCGATGTGATGAAGGAGAGCGCCCATGCGGCAATGTCCTATGTCCGCTCACGCGCCGATGTGCTCGGAATAGACAGCAAATTCTATAAAAATAAAGATATACATATTCATTGCCCCGAGGGTGCAGTCCCGAAGGACGGCCCGTCCGCGGGTGTCACGATGACCACGGCGCTCGTCTCCGCGCTGACCGGTGCCCCCGTCAGAAGAGATGTGGCGATGACCGGCGAAGTCACCTTGCGCGGCAGAGTCCTGCCGATAGGCGGACTCAAGGAGAAGGCCATGGCGGCTTACATACGCGGCATAAAGACCGTTATCATACCCAAGGCGAATGTGCCCGATCTCGACGAGGTCGACGATGCGGTGAAAGCGAATGTCGAGTTCGTCCCCGTCAGCCATGTTGATGAAGTGCTGAGCGTCGCGCTCCTGCCCGTCAGCAAGCCCGCCGAGGTCGTTGACGCGCACGATGACTCTAAAGACAGCAAACACGCCGATATCCCGGCGCACGATAAAACAGGCGGACGCAGAAGCCGCGTCACGCAGTGAGGTTTTTATGAGATTTGATATCATTGAATTTGACCGTTCTTACGGCACTTCGGCTCAGCTCAAGAGGTTTGCCGAGCCCGAGATAGTTTTCTCCGGGCGCTCCAATGTCGGCAAGTCGTCGCTGATGAACAAGCTGTTCAACCGCAAGAATCTTGCCCGCGTCAGCTCCGTTCCGGGAAAGACCGTCACCGTCAACTTTTTCAAAGGTGACAAGGTGAATTTCGTTGACCTCCCGGGCTACGGCTACGCCAAGGCGGCAAAGAGCGAGAAGCTGCGTTGGGCGGAGCTTATGGAGGGCTTTTTCGGCTCCGAGCGCAATATCGCGCTCATCGACTCGCGCCACAAGCCGAGCAGGGATGACTACGACATGCTGAACTTCCTGAAATCCGGCGGATACAAAACCGTTATCGCGCTGACGAAGATAGACAAGCTCAACAAAACCGAGCGCGCCCAGCGCCTTGAAGCGTTCAAAACAGAGCTCGCCGATTTCCCGGACTATGAGACTGTCCCGTTCTCTTCGCAGACCGGCGAGGGCGTGGATACGCTCAGAAAAATAATCACGAGCGCGGCGGAATAAGCAAAATAATGTGTAAAGTTATATAACTTTACAGGCTGATCTGACAGATTTCTGCTTTGCGTTTGCCAATCGCATATAAACGCGAAAAGCGTTGAAAAATATCGGATTTTGCGGCTGAATGTGCTTTTGAAATCAGCTTCGACCGATAATTCAATGGTATAAATCCTGTAAAGTGAATTGCTTTACATCTTAAAATGAGAGGATGATGTATATGTCCGATTTCACAACCGTCTATTTCACATGGATCAAGAGGGGATTCAACATCCCGTCGACCCTCGTTGAGTTCTCGCTCTTCGGAAACGAGATAAGCATCAAGTTCTACGGAGTCATTATCGCCTTCGGATTCATTCTCGCCGCGCTCTTCGGCGGCAGAATGGCTTATAAATGGCGCATAAGCCTCGATAAGATGCTCGATGTGCTCATCTACGGAACTCTCGCGGGAATAATCGGTGCGCGTGCGTACTATGTTATATTCCAGTGGGACTATTATAAGCTCCATCCGGCGGAGATTCCGCAGATCTGGCAGGGCGGACTTGCCATCTACGGCGGAATAATCGGCGGACTCATCGCCGCGTTCATAGTCTGCAAGGTCAGAAAGATAAATATTCTTAACCTACTTGATATGGGCGGCATCAGCCTGCTCATCGGTCAGGGAATCGGACGCTGGGGCAACTTCATGAATCAGGAGGCCTTCGGCACAAATACCGACGCCCCGTGGGGAATGTGGAGCAAAAAGATAGCGGCGACGATAATTCAGGACAGTCAGCTGCTCGCGGAAAAGGGCATAACCATGGATCCAAATAAGCCCGTTCATCCGACTTTCCTCTATGAGTCGCTGTGGTGCCTCATCGGATTCCTCATCCTCTATGTTATCTATAAGAAGTTCAGAAAATTCAGCGGTCAGCTTTTCCTCGGCTACGGCGCGTGGTACGGGCTGGGCAGAATGATAATCGAGGGCTTCAGAACCGACAGCCTCTATATCGCACACACGACTATAAGAGTTTCGCAGGTAGTCTCGGGCGTGCTTATGCTCGTCTGCCTTGTGCTGTATATAGTGTTCACAGTCAAATATACGAAGCATCCCAAGCCCATTGAGGGCGTGGATTACTTCCCGGAGGACGCCGTAAAGACCAAGAAGGAGCGCCTTGCGGACGAGGCCGCCGCTATGCAGGCGCAGACCGAGGAGACTTCCGCGGAGAAGTCCGAGGAGGTTTCCGAAGAAGCTCCCGAAAAAGAGCCCGAAGAAAAAATCGAGGAGACTCCCGAAGAGGAGAAGCGCGAAGACAGCGAAAAAACGGAATAAATCAATTGGAAAGAGTGGATAAGATGGCAAAGCTGATAGACGGAAAGTTTATTTCCGCAGAGGTGCTCGACTCCGTGCGCGGGCGCGTGGAGTATCTGAAAAGCCGCGGCGTTGAGCCGTGCCTTGCGGTCATAATCGTCGGCGATGACCCCGCGTCGCGTGTGTATGTCAACAACAAAAAGAAGAGCTGCGAAAAGGTCGGCATAAAGTCGCTCGAATTTGCGCTCCCCGCCGATACGAAGCAGGAGGAGCTCATCGCGCTCATCGACCGCCTCAATGCGGATTCATCCGTCAGCGGCATACTCTGCCAGCTTCCCGTGCCGGAGCATATCGACTCAGAAGAGCTTATCCGCCGCATCTCGCCCGAAAAGGATGTCGATTGCTTCCATCCGCAGAATGTCGGCGCGGTGGTGACAGGGGGCAATGTGTTTTTGCCCTGCACCCCGGCGGGCATAGTCGAGATGCTACATCACGAGAAAATCGAGACTGCGGGCAAAAACTGCGTTATCGTCGGCAGGAGCAACATTGTCGGCAAGCCCATGGCAATGCTCATGCTCAGAGAGAACTCCACCGTCACCGTCTGCCATTCTAAGACCGAGAATCTCGCCTCGTTCACCTCGAACGCCGATATACTCATCGCGGCGGTCGGCAGGGCGAAAATGATAACCGCAGATATGGTGAAGCCCGGTGCGGCGGTCATAGATGTCGGCATGAACAGGGACGAAAACGGCAAGCTCTGCGGCGATGTGGATTTTGAAAGCGTCAGCAAAATAGCCGGCGCAATAACGCCCGTGCCGGGCGGCGTGGGCCCGATGACTGTCGCACTGCTCATGCGAAATACCGCAGAGGCTGCGGCTCATCAGAACAATATAGGATAACACCGCTTTTGCGGATATCAGGAATAACTCATTTTGGAAAGGACGATTTTTATGGCGTCGGAAAAGAAACTTTATAAAAAAACAAGCGAAAAGAAGATCTGCGGTGTCTGCGCGGGTCTTGCCGAGTATCTCAACATGGATGTGACTGTAGTCAGGCTGCTTTTTGTACTTCTTTCGCTTTTCACCACCGGATTCCCGGGGATTCTTGTCTATGTCATAATGGCACTTGTTATGCCCGATGAGGACGATCTTCAGCCCCCTTATGACAACAGCGTGGATCAGTAACAGCATCGGCTCTCCGGTTTTTAGCCGGGGAGCTTTTTACTTGCAAAAAACTGCGGAAAACCGCAAAAAAATTTGCCGTAATGTTTGACAACCCGGTGCAGTATATGATATAATCACCTATGCCGCATATCTCGGGCAGTGCTATGCACTATGAAGCGGATTATCCCGCCCGCACATAGCGAGTCTTAAAAAAGGAAGGTAAATATTGATGTACGCAATTATCGAAACCGGCGGAAAGCAGTATAAGGTTCAGGCCGGCGATGTCGTATTCATCGAGAAGCTGGACGTTGAGCCTGAGCAGGAAATCACCTTTGACAAGGTCATGGTCGTCGGCAAGGATGACGGCGTCGTTGTCGGTACCCCCACTGTCGCAGGAGCCACTGTCTCGGCTAAGGTTCTCAAGAACGGCAAGGCTAAGAAAGTCACCGTCTTCACCTACAAGCCCAAGAAGAACGAGAAGCGCAAGCTCGGTCACAGACAGCCCTACACCAAGGTGGAAATTTCCGCTATCAACGCTTAACCAATGATAAGAGCGGTATTTTTTGAAGGCGAAAACGGCAGGGGATTCGAGATAAGCGGTCATGCGGGCGGCAGCGCGGGCACGGATATAGTCTGTGCGGCTGTTTCTTCCGCAGTTTATATGGCGGCGAATACCGTCACCGATGTTATCAAGATTCACGCCGATATCTCCGAGCAGGACGGACACCTGAAGTTTTCCGTCGGCGAGGAAAATGATTCGGCTGCAGCAGTCCTCGACGGACTGAAACTGCATCTGACTGAGCTTTCAAAGCAGTACCCGAAAAAGATCAAAGTCATTACGGAGGTGTAACACAATGCTCAAGATAAATATTCAGCTTTTCGCACATAAGAAGGGCGGCGGATCGACCAAGAACGGCCGTGATTCTGAGTCCAAGAGACTCGGCGTCAAGAGAGGCGACGGTCAGTTCGTTCTCGCAGGCAATGTCCTTGTCAGACAGCGCGGAACCCACATCCATCCCGGCAACAATGTCGGCAAGGGTTCTGACGACACCCTCTTCGCTCTCGTCGACGGCAACGTCAAGTTCGAGAGAATGGGCAAGGATCGCAAGAAAGTCAGCGTTTACGCTGTCGAGCAGTAATCTGCCTGAATTTTTAAAACTACGGCTTCGCTTCGGCGGAGCTGTTTTTTTATATTTAACGCTTAAAATCACTTATATATTGCTTCAATATATGTAATAATGCGCGTTTAACAAAGTGTTTTGTATACCTTTTATATATAGGGCATTTTCGGGCAAAAAATCCGTCGGAAAATGCAAGTAAAAAGCTCCGCTGATGTGACGGAACGGCGGCGGGTGATTATTAAAAAGTGTAAAGCGTTTTACTTTACACTTTTTCAGCCTTTTTTACAGGTAAAATTATGTAAAGCGAAGAGGTTTACAAGCCCTGTTTATTTTTCTTTGGCGATATAGTTTGATGTGCAACTAACAGGTCGGCGAAACTTGAAAATGATTCTTCTAAAACATCAAAGAGCCGAATTTGTTACGGATTTTCATTGATTTGTAACCATTTGTAACTTTTTGGACTTTTCACAAAAGTTTAGCCATTTTTTCCCATTTTAACGGGCGGTTTCAAGGGTCAGTGCCACACTTTGAGCGTTATCGTATTTGATTTGCAAGTACGCTCTTGTGCAAACTGCACAAAATGAGAGCCTCAAAAAATTTGACAAATGCCGATTGTGTCAATATAATAGCAGGAGTCGTTTCAAAAACGGCTCAGCACACCCACGGAACCCAAAGCAAAGAACAAAGGAGTTTTACCTGATGTTAGAGCATATCAAGGCTTTCTTTGCAAAACTGCCCGTGAGAAATATGTCAAAACGCAAAGTTCTGGCAACGGTTTCAGCCCTTGTGGTTATCGTCTCTGTTGTGACGATAACGGCATTCGCGGCTGCGGCGACTTATAAAGTCACCGTAAACGAGGCAGGCAAAAAGGCCTACACAGTTTCGACCCGCGCAGACTCAGTTGAAAAATTTGTTGAGGATAACGCGGACGCCCTGTCACTCGGCAAGTATGATTATCTCGATACCTCTTCTTTCGAAGTCGGCGAGAACTGCACAGTGACCGTCCTTCGCGCGCAGGTCATCAAAGTCATCGACAACGGCGAGGAGCACTTCCTCAACGGAGCCGGTCCTGCGGCTCAGATGCTCGAGAAGCACAACATGGCTCTCGGCAAGTTCGACGAGATAAACCTCGCCGACAATGAGTTCGTCAGCAGCGACAAGACACTTGAAATCAAGCGTTCGTTCGGCGTCACTGTTATAGCGGACGGAAAATCAAACGATGTCCAGATAGCCTCCGGTACTGTCAAAGATGCAGTCGCCCGCTCAGGCATCACGCTCGGCGAGAATGACGAGACCGATCCCGCGCTCGATACGGAGCTCACCAACGGTATGGAGATAAATGTCCTGCGTGTTGAGTACAAAGAGCGTACCGAGACAGTTAAGATCCCGTTCGATACAGTCACAAAGAGAACCCCCGACCTCTATGTTGACCAGACAAAGGTCTCCGTCGAGGGCGTGGACGGCGAGAAGATAGTCACCTATAAAGACAAATATGTCAACGGCGACCTCGACTCTTCCGAGACCGTCAATGAAAAGATAACCAAGCAGATGGTGACCGAGGTCATCCTCAAGGGCAGAGTCAAGCGCGTCAAGAATATCAGACTCAAGACCCATACGCCGATATCCGAGCTCAAAGTTCCAGCGCGCGTTCAGCTTGATGCAAACGGCGTGCCCAAGAACTACAAGAGAATAGTTGACGGCACCGCAACCGCATATTACGGCGGCACGGGAACGGCATCCGGACGCAAACCGATGCCCGGACACATCGCGGTCAACCCCAAGCAGTTCCCTTACGGCACCGAGCTCTATATCGTCTCGCTTGACGGCAAGTTCGTCTACGGCTACTGCATAGCGGCCGATACCGGCGGATTTGCAAAGAGAAATTCCTGCACTGTAGACCTCTATATGAACACATATGAGGAGTGCTGTGCATGGGGCTACAGAGGCGTGCGCATCTACGTTCTCTGATGAATAAAAAATCAGGACTGTCTGAACGGACAGTCCTTTTTTCATGCCTATTCCACCACACACAACAAAAAATCCTATCCAATAGCGGATAGGATTTTTGTCTTATAATCATTGCTGAGTTTTTATACTCTGTTGCTCGGTCGGTCTTCAATTATCCTGCCGTCCGATATTCTGACAACGCGCGTTCCCTCTTCTGCAATCTCGTTGTCGTGGGTGATGAGGATTATCGTGCGCCCCTCGTCGTTGAGCTCGTGGAGTATCTTCATGACCTCCTTGCCGGAGTGCGAGTCGAGGTTGCCGGTCGGTTCGTCCGCGAGGATTATCGGCGGGCGCGCGGCAACTGCGCGGGCTATCGCGACTCTCTGCTGCTGACCGCCGGACATCTGTGAGGGCAGGTGGTTCATGCGCTTTTCGAGCCCGACTCGGCGCAGTGCGTCGACCGAGAGCTTCTCGCGCTCCTCTTTCTTTACGCCTCTGTATATCAGCGGCAGCTCAACGTTTCCCTTTGCCGTGAGGCTCGGGATCAGATTGAAGCCCTGGAATATAAAGCCGATTTCTTTGTTGCGTATCTCCGAAAGCTCGTCGTCCGACAGGTTAGAAACATCTTTGCCGTCGATGAGATATTCGCCGCTCGTGCAGATGTCGAGCAGACCGAGCATGTTCATCAGCGTCGATTTGCCCGAGCCGGAGTGACCGACGATCATCAGAAATTCTCCGCGGTCAACGGTCAGCGAAACTCCGTCGAGCGCGTGAACTTCGTTCTCGCCGGGATTGTATATTTTATATGCGTCCTTGACTTCGATAAGATGCGCCATTGCAAAGCTCCTCAAGTATTTTTTATAATTTTATCGCGATGTTGTTCATCAAGTCAAGTCAACATTTGTAAATTATTTTCGCGGCGGTATATTTCTTTCGCGCGTGCAGAAAATAGACGCAAGGGAGATGAAAATATGTCGCTGTCCGGAAAAGAATATGAAAAAATGACGAAGCGCGCCTCGCCGCCGAGCCCGAAGTTGATGAACCTGCTGAAAGCTTTTCTGATAGGGGGGCTCATCTGCGCGATAGGCGAGGGCTTTTCGATGCTCTATGAGTCGCTCGGCGCGGACGAAAAGACGGTGTCGAGCCTTGTACCGTGTACTCTTGTCGTCGTTGCCGCCGTGCTGACCGCTCTCGGCGTGTTCGATAAAATCGCCCGCCATGCGGGCGCCGGTACACTCGTGCCGATAACCGGCTTTGCGAATGCAGTCGTTTCGCCCGCGATGGAGTTTCAGAGCGAGGGCAGGATTCTCGGCACGGGCGCGAATATGTTCAAGGTTGCGGGGCCTGTCATAGTCTATGGCAGCGCCGCGGCGGTCGTCTACGGCGTGATTTATTATATCGCGCTCAGGATAATGGGGTGAACCGATGGCAGAGAGAATTGGAAAATATACGCTGAAATTCGGCAGTCGTCCGGGGATAATCGCATCCGCCGCGATAGTCGGCAGCAAGGAGGGGGACGGACCTCTCGGCGGGAACTTCGATGAAATTATAACCGACGGCACATTCGGCGAAAAGACATGGGAGAAGGCGGAGAGCGCGTTTCAGCACCGCGCCGTGGTGAAGGCTATTGAAAAATCCGGCATGACCGCCGCCGATATAGATATGCTAATGGCGGGTGATTTGCTCAGCCAGTGCAGCGGCTCGGCGTTCGGCGCACGCGATCTCGGCATACCGTTTGTCGGGCTTTACGGCGCGTGCTCAACAATGGCTTTGTCGCTGGCATTGGCGGCGCTGAGTGTCGATTCGGGTGCGGCGCGTATAGCCGC
>ERZ780154.1506-NODE-1506-length-11198-cov-1.72871_pt1 | contig 11198 bp, 10 predicted proteins | sample MGYA00511568_ERZ780154 | MGnify/ENA primary metagenome ERZ780154 (study PRJEB29588, sample SAMEA2142525) | human gut metagenome | biome: human gut; feature: human-associated habitat; material: faeces | place: Denmark | collected 2008/2010 ...
GGAATACCGACTAATACGCCGATCAGACCTGCTGCCAGTCCGCCTACGATAATGGCGATCAGATATAAGACGACCTGTGGCAGATCTGTCTGATCCTGAATGAGCGTTGTGACGATCGCGGATGCATAAGCACCGATCGACATAAAGCCTGCATGACCGAGTGAAAACTCACCCATATATCCTGTCAACAGATTCAGGGAGCAGACAATAATTGTATAAAACATCCCAATGACAACAAGACCATTGAAGTATGCAGATTTCTTTCCTAAGATTCCTGTATCAAATAACAGGCAAAGAAGTAGGAACCCTATTGCGACCGCTATCAGGCAGATCAGATAATTTTTTTTCATTTTCTTTGACATAGCTCCACTTCCTTTCTTTTATACTTTTTCGCTTACTTTCTTTCCCATCAGTCCTGTCGGTCTGACAAGAAGAACAACGATCAATATCAGATATGTTACTGCCTCATAAGTACCGGGAAGCATATATACCTTGACCATGATCTCGATAATTCCAAGCAAAAGTCCACCGATCATAGCACCGGGCACACTTCCGATCCCGCCTAAAACAGCAGCAACAAAAGCCTTTAATCCAAGTGTGATACCAAGCTCGTTTTTAATGCTGACATATGATGTTGTATACATCATGGATGCGACTGCTGCCAGTCCGGAACCGATCGCAAATGTCGCAGTGATGATCTTATTAACATTGATACCTACAAGTGTAGATGCTATCTTATCCTCCGGAACGGCTCTCATTGCCTTTCCGAGCTTTGTGTACTTAATGAACAATGTCAGAAGAAGCATCATGACAAGTCCGATAACGAGTGTCAGAATAGTTGTCGCCGGAATAGTGACACTGCCAAAGGAAACTGCCGGCAGATCAAACATCGGCGGTACATTTCTCGGTGCAGAACCGAAAATAACAAGTGCTCCGTTTTCCAGCACAAGACTCATACCAAGTGCTGTGATCAGTGCTGTTGTAGAACCCTGTCCCCTGACCGGTTTATACGCGATCTGTTCTGTCAGAACACCAACACACACACAGACGATAATTGCTGCAAACACGGCAAACCATGCGGGTAATCCCAGCTTCAGCATAACAGGGATCACATAGAACAATGTAAATCCGCCTACCATGATAAAATCACCATGTGCGAAATTGATCATTCTGATGATACCGTAGACCATGGTATAACCGAGAGCTGTCAGTGCATAAATAGAACCCAGATTCAATCCATTTGCCAGACTTTGAATAAATTTAGCCATATGCCCTCATCTCCATTTCTTTTCTTTTTAGTAGGTGGCCGGAAGGCTCCTTTGCCTGTCCGGTCACCTTATGCACGCCAGTGTTACATGGCCTTTGCATCATACAAGTGGGAACCTCCGCCCATGCATTCTGCCGATGCATGACATTTCTTAGAAGCTGCCGTAATAGGTAAGTGCTCCATCCTTAAATGTTTCAATTGTGAAAGGCTTTTTTGCATCACCGTTTTCATCATAGGTGATCTCGCCACCCATACTTTCATATTTCATACCAAGCAGTGTATCCTTAACAACGGAAGGATCTGAGGAACCTGCTTCCTCCATTGCCTGTACAAGCATCTTGACTGAATCGTAATACAGGGAAGAAACTGCATTCAGGCCATCTTCACCGTATTCTGCTTTATAAGCTGCTACATAATTTTTCACAGCTTCCGTATCAGCGGAAAGATCCAAATGTGCCAGATAATAGCAGTTATCAAACTTGCTTTCGTATCCTGTGACATCTGTTCCGTCCCATGCATCACCGCCAAGGATCGGACCTGTAAAGCCTGCATCTCTTGCCTGTGAAACGAAGTTCGGTACCGTATCGTAGTTATTTGGATAAATGATAACCTCTGCCCCCTGTTCAATTGCCTTGGAGATCTGTGCGGTGTAGTCAGTATCTGTTGTAACGCAGCCATAATGCTCATAAGTTACATCAGACATCTCTGCCAGTGCTCCCTCCATTGCTTCGGCAAGACCTGCACAGTAATCGGAATCCTCTGCAGCCACAATTGCAATGTTTTTCGCTTTAAACTCCTCTATTGCCATCTTTGCAAGTGTCGGGCCCTGATCAGCATCGGAGAAACATTCTCTGAAAATATAATCACCTGTTTTACAGATCGTAGCATTTGTAGAGTATGGTGTGATAACAAGCATGCCACTGTCCTGTGCTGTCTCTACAAAGGAAAGGGTACAGCTGGAAGAGCAGGAACCGATGACTGCACTGATATCATAGGATGCACAGTTGTTGTATGCGCTAATCGCTTCAGTCGCATCTGACTTATCATCCGCAAATACCGCTGATTCCAATGTATAGGTTTTGTCTCCGATTGTGACGCCGCCGGCTTCGTTGATCTCTTTGATCGCCAGATTATAACCGTTGATAGCGCCCTCGCCCCAGCTGGCAAGACTTCCTGTCAGTGGTGCAATACCTGCGATCAAAATGGAATCGGAATCTCCGTCTGATCCACCGGAAGCTTCTGCCGTATCGGATGCTTCCCCTGTTTCCGGTGCGGAAGCGGTTGTATCATTCGTACTGCTGCCACATCCTGTCAGAAGGCTTGCGGTCAGTGCTGCGACCATTGCCGTTGTTACTACCGTTTTGAATCGTTTTTTCATAGTTTTGTCCTCCTCTTTTTGAAAATTTATCATTTAACCCTTCGCAATGCTTACAGGCCAAATTTCACTTTTATGTAATTCTCCATGACATCTACGCAGCGGTCTCTTCCAACTCTGGCACTGTTGAGCGTCATGTCATAATTCACCGGATTTGTCCAGTAATTTCCGTTTGTATAATGCTTATAATAATCTGCCCGGTATTTATCAGTCTTTTCGATCAGCCGGTGTGCTTCATTTTCCGATACACCCATTTTTTTGACAATGGATGCAACACAGTCTGCCCGCGGTGCTTCTATATAGAAGCTGGCAACGTTGCAATAATCTCTCAGCACATAATCCGCACATTTTCCGATTACAATGAAGGATGTCCGGTCTGCCAGTCTGCGGATCAGTTCACTCTGGATATTGAATAAATTATTGTTGGATGTGAAACGCTTATCCGACGGCTCCACCACATAATGAAACGGAAGTCCCTTCAGCTTATCTGCTATATCAATTTTTTCATCTGCAAGATTAAAAAGTGCTTCATTAATACCGCTGCTTTCGGAAGCCATTCTCAGAATCTGCTGCTCATAGCAAGGAATCCCAAGCCGTTCCGCCAGTTTTACACCAATTTCTTTTCCGCCGCTGCCAAACCCTCTGGCAATTGTAATGACAAATTTCTGCATCTTGTTCTCCTCCTCACTATTTATAAATCAGAAAGGAGCTTTTACAGTTTGTAAAAGCTCCTTCGCTTATCATATGGGTATGCTGTTTATTATGCCTCCCACAACTTCTTATATATATGTAAAATATCTTCCTTTGTTACTTCTTTAATCGTATTTCCCGGACTGCCGCTTGCCAGTGCATCATCTGCCATCTTATCCATCTTTTCGAAGAATGTTTCTTTATTGATGCCATACACCTCCAGCGTCGGAATTTCGATCGTCTTGCAGAGATCTTCCAGAGATACAAAAAATGCATCTGCACATTCCTGATCAGATCCCTCTGCGCCAAGCGCCCTGCCGATCGCTGCAAATCTGGAAATACATCCATCCTCTGCAAATGCCAGGCATTTGGAGATCAGCATTGCATTGGAAATACCGTGTGGCACATGGAAAAGTGCGCCGATCGGTCTGCTCATGCCATGTACAAGTGTCACACTTGCATTGTTGATACAGACACCTGCTTCGTATGCTGCAAGAGCCATCTGTGTTCTGGCTTCCAGATCCGCGCCGTTTTCATATGCAGCAGGCAGATAGGCAAATACCCGTTTGATCGCGGACATGGCAAATATATCGGTATACGGTGTCGCCTTTTTGGAAGTGTATGCCTCTACCGCATGTGTCAGGGCATCCATTCCGGTCGCTGCGGTGATCGACTTCGGTGCTGTAACGGAAAGCGTCGGATCGATGACCGCCAGCCTTGGGATCACCTTTTCATCCGTGATCAGCTTTTTCGTATCCGTTGCGGATTCTGTCACACAGTAAAATTTAGTTGCTTCCGATCCGGAACCTGCAGTTGTCGGTATTAAAACGATCGGTGCATAACCTGCGGAAACTGCCTTTGTGCTGTCCTGTGGACTGCCGCCCCCGATTCCGATGACCATATCACAGCCTTCCGTATCGTATACTTTTTTAGCAGCTGCAACCATCAGGTCATCAGGCTCTCCTTTAATATCGGTAAATATTGTATAACTGACGCCTGCCTCATCCAATGAATCAGTCAGCTTCTTTACAATTCCGCTTTTTTCCACGATCTTCCCGGATATGATCAGCGCATGGCTTCCCAGACCGCTGATCTGCTCCTTTGCCATGGAAATTGCATTTTCGCCGACCATTGTTCTGCCGGGCATTAAAATCTGATACATATCATCCACCTCCTGTAGCTTTATCTCTGCGACATGTTTCCTCTTCGCGCGAGTGCGCATCTCTGCGGAGCATTTCTGTGATAGTATCACAGATACAGAAAAAAGCCGGTGTACACTGTACCCGACTTCTTTGTCTTATTTTCTGTGTTTTGTTTGATGTTGGAGTCATCATAGCACCTGCACCATGCACTGGCAATAGCAAATAAAACACGTATTTTTGTGCATCTGCACAAGCTGCTCCTTAAGTATCTCAGTTCTCTGCCCTTACAATATGTCTTCTACACAAAGTGCCACATACAGCCTTGCCTTCCCTTCCCAGGAGGAAAGATCGATCCCCATGATCTCCTCCGCCTTTTTCACATAATTGTTGACAGTGTTACGATGAATAAAGCATTTTTCGCTGACCTCTCCCTGATGTCCGTCACAAGCCACATACATTTTCACAAATGTTTCATATTCTGTATTGTTTTTTTCATCATATTCCTTCAATTTTCCGACAGAATCCGTATAAAATGCGGTCAGTGCCTCTGTATTTTCATTATCGATCAGCAGCTTGTAAATACCCATTTCTCTATAATACAGAATGCGTTCTTTTTTCCGTGATGCCAGCTTGCAGGCAGCATAAGCATGCATAAAATTGGAATCCTGATTTTCTGGTCCTTTTACAATATCTCCCACCCCGATCGAAATGAGTGGCAGGAGCTTATGTGCAGATGCAGTCTTGAACAGACTGTCCAGATACTGCTCCAGATCCTCCGGCGTATAGTTGATCAGCAGCAGGATCCGCTTTTCTCTGTATTCAAAGGAAATGTACTGGTCATGGATCCGCTTGGCGCAGCTTTCCGCCACCATTTTCAGATGCCTGCTTTCCCTGACATACTCTTCTGTTCCGTGTTGCATATGCAGCGATATGCATAAGGCTGCCATCGTGCAGGTTGTCATAAAACCAAGTCTCTCCAACTGGTGCAGGAGCGCGTCCTTCTCTCCGACATGAAAGATCAGATCCTTCATGATCGTTGCGACCGTGTCCTCCTGCGCCGCATTGTCTATGATCATCTGGCAGTATTCCCTTGTCACATCCACAAGAGGGACTTCCCACGGCAATGCAAAGAGTGGCAGCTGCTTTTCCTCGCAAAATGCGATCACGCTGTCCGGTACCGTCTTTATGAACATGCCTGTATTGATAATGAGTGCACTGGCGTGCAGGCGGTAGATCGTACCCACAAAGCACTGCAGCTTTTCCTCATCATTTCCTGCAATGCATTCCGTGATGACAACCTCATTTCCATGCAGAAACTGTGCCCCCTCATTTGTTTCGATAATATGGATCCACTGCACAGGCCGGCAAAGCCCCGCCTGTCCTGCCAGCAGCTTCCTATTATACTTGACTGATTCCTTAAAAAGATTACCCACTGTAAGTGCCATATGTATCACCCTATTCTGTTGCTTTACAGATTTCCTCATACAATGCATCACGCAGACGGAACAGTGTTTCCCGGTCTTTTCCGCCCACCGGCTTTCCGTCCAGTTCATCCACATACATGCAGACATGGGAAGAAGATGTCACGATGATCTCGTCCGCATTTCGCAGATCCTCCAGATAATAAGGCGTCTCGCTGACGCCGATCCCCAGCTTTTTGCACATACGCACCAGATGTGCTCTTGCAATACCCGGCAGGATCAGATCATCCGTCGGTGCGGTGTATAAAATGCCATCCTTTAAAATATGACAGTTGCAGTGTGCACATTCTGTGATCCTGCCGTCATGACGATACAGAATTGTCTCATCCGCCCCTGCTTTATAGGCCTTTTCCGCATATAGTACGGAAGGCATCAGGTTAAGCGTCTTGCAGTTACAATAGAAGAAACGTTTATCCTCCTGCGTCACACATTTGATCGGTTTCTGACAAGTGTCCAGTGTTTCCGGCTTGATCATGACCCACAGATTGCCCGGTCCTTTTTTATATACATGATTTCTGATACCGGTTCCTCTTGTACATGCCCAATATACAAAATTATTTCCTGTATCCATTTTCAGGACAAGCGAAGCAAGCAGTTCCTTCAGTTCCTCCTTGGAACATGGAATTTCAATATCCATCAGCTTTGCTGAATTGAAAAAACGGTCTATATGCTCGTCGATCGCAAACAGGTGATAATTTCTTGCCGGACCCGCATCATAGACACCATCGCCGAAGAAACATACTCTGTCATCAAAAGGTACCATCATATTTTCCAGTTCATCATAAGTTCCATTGTAATATCCTAATGTTTTCATGCGCATATACCTCCTTGTTCTATCCTTTCCAGTGCTGTAATGATTTCCTGCTCTGTCAGCATACTCTTGCCGTCCACCGTACATGTCAGTTCATGTGTCACCCCATCTACGCTTCCGATCTCTACCGTTTTTGTTATGTAAGATTTGATCCAGGAAAAATCCGGAAGCAGCTTTTGTCCCACACGTCCGGACAATGCAGCCACAATTCCGTAAGCCCCCCAGTTAGACACGGTTGCTACTACCAGAATATCGGTACTGACCACACAGGGTTCCAATGAAAGTTTTCTGCTGATCGCGCCTGCGATCTTCCCCATACCGATCTCATTTCCGCCGTCTCCCACGCCGATTGATGGTATGACCCCCTGATAAGCCACAAACAACTCGTCGATGGGAGCTGTGTGTTCGCTGATGCTCACCCCCCGCATATTTGCATATTGCAGGAAACGGTTCCTGCCACAGCGCTCAACCGAGATCATCCCCTTCGGCTGATAAGTCTCGATCAGCTCCCGAAATGTTTCCTGATCCGCATCATACGGTACATAGACAGTTGGCAGCATCTCCAGTTCAAAAAAGCCCTGACACGGTTGATCCGTCAGGATCACCGGCTGATATCCGAGTCTCTGCAGCGCCAGTGCCAGCACTACCGTTCCTGCAGGACCGTCTGTCTCCGCATATCCTGCCACGTAAAACCCGGTCGTCAAAAACACAACCCCTTTCTCCCACGACAGGATTTCCTGTGCTGCCTTTTCACAGCAGTTATCCGACACATATCGCCTGATATACGGAATCCCGCGTTGCGAATACCGTAATATAACTTCTTCAATAGTTTCTGTCATATGCATCCCTTCTTTCTATGCGATCACCTGTGTGATCGGTACTATACTGACACCTGCCTCCGTGAGCTTTTCTTGCAGCAGTCTGGCAAATGCAACAGCCTTTTTCCCATCCCCATGCAGACAGACAGAGTCTGCCTTGATCGGGATCTCTGCCCCGTCTATGCTTGTCACAACACCTTCCTGTACCATCCTTATCGTCCGCCGGACGGCAGTTTCTTCCTCTTCGATCACAGCCCCTTTCTGCGAGCGCGGGACAAGTGTTCCGTCCGCCTGATAGGCTCTGTCCGCAAATACTTCATTTGCAACTTTCAGTCCGGTCTCTTCTCCTGCTTTTATCAGCTGACTGCCCGACAGTCCAAGCAGGATCAGTCCGCTGTCCACCTCATAAATGCCTTCCGCGATCGCATATGCCAGCTTCTCATCTTTAGCTGCCATATTGTACATGGCTCCATGCGGCTTTACATGCTGCAGACCGACATGTGCTGCCTTGCAGAATGCCTGCAATGCACCGATCTGATACTGCACCATTGCCTTCACTTCCTTCGGACTATTCCGCCGCCCGAAGCCGACCAGATCCGGATAGCCCGGATGTGCACCGACTGCTGCATTTTTTTCTTTTGCCAGTCTGACCGTTTCTGCCATGACCACCGGATCCGATGCATGAAATCCACATGCCACATTCACGGACGAAACATATCGTATGACTTCCTCATCCATACCGCATTTGTAGTTTCCGAAGCTCTCGCCCAGATCCGCATTCAAATCTACTTTCATGTTGTACACATCCTTTCTGTATCCTGTTATTTCTGATGCCGTTTTCGATTTCCGGTACATTATGGATTTCTGTTCACGTTTCAGTTTCTATCTCATTATCTGCTTCTGCATTAGAGTTAGCGTATGCTAATATTTCAAGTTGATATTTTTGACATCCGTTACAAGCATATGCCCCGGCGCATGCGTAATACAAAAGCTCGGTTTTGATGCCATGACCACAACCTGCGGTGTCACACCGCACGGCCAGAACACCGGTACTTCTCCCTCCCGGATCGTTACCGCATCTCCAAAATCCGGCTTCGCCAGATCGTGGATTCCGATCACCTTTGGATCTCCGATATGGACAGGTGCGCCGTGTACCTTTGGCATAGAACCTGTTACCTGTACAGCCTTTGGCACAAGCGCATATGGAATAGGACGCATACTGACAACCATATTTCCATGAAATACACCTGCGCTTTTACAAGCTATATTCGTCCGGTACATCGGTACATTGCAATGCTCCTCGATCTGTCTGACCGGAATATCTGCCTTCAGAAGCTCGCCTTCAAAGGAAAAGCTGCAGCCGATCAGAAAACTGACAAGATCTTCCCTCCAAAATGACGATACATCTGTATACCTGCCTGTGAGTTCTCCGTTTTCATAAACACAGTACTGCGGGATATCCTTTGCAATATCCGCATGATCGGCGATCTCACTTAAATATCTGTCTCCCGCGTTTGTCACCTCAAGGATCGGACATGCTTTGGGATTTTTTGTCGCAAACAGGAGAAAATCAAATGCCAGTTCCTTTGGAAGAACCACAAGGTTAGCCTGTGCATACTCACTGCACATACCGCTTGTTTCGCCGGTGATCTTTTCCTCCCGGATCAGCCGCCGCACCTCTTTAGGTAAGCTGTCTGCGTAATCAGCCGCACAGGTTCCGTCCGGGTAACTGTCTTCTATTTTATTTACCATGCCATCTCACTTCCTCTCTTCTCTCACGTCAGTTGTCATCAGGTAACTATTCATATATGCTGCTATATGTAACATCTGGAACAACTAAGATCCTTGTTGATCCATAATAAACTAACCACACATGACAGTCTTTTTGCTTCTTTGTTGTATCTACTATCTCTCACCTGCCACCGAACAATTTCTTCAAAAATCCACCCGACGAATGCTTCTGCAGCTTTATCAGCTCTGCCTGCACAAATCGGATCCTGTCACCCGGTCTTGCCTGCGCCAGTATAGGAAGATCCTCCTGTATCACTGTTGCGATCTTTGCATATCCTCCTGTCGTCTGATGATCTGCCATCATGACGATCGGAAGCCCTGCTGTTGTAACCTGCACAGAGCCAAATACAATACCGTCCGAGATGATATCTGTGTTACCATCTGCTAACACTTTTTCTCCTTCCAGCCGGATGCCCATCCGGTCGCTTTCCACGCTTACGGTATACGGCGATCCCAGAAATGTCTGAACCCCTTCTTCCGTAAACATTTCTTTCTGTGGACCTAAAATAACACGTACCGTTTTTTCCCTCTCATAATCCGTCTGGTCAATCGTTTTTTTGAGCAGTCTTTTCTGTTCACCTTCGGAAAACTCCCTGACACGGATTGGAAGTGCATCTCCGTTTTGCAGCCTTCTTCCTTCAAAACCGCCCAAACCACATTTTAAGTTGGTAGATCTGCTCCCCATCACGCTTGGGACCTCTATCGTACCTGCAATGGCAAAATAAGCTCTTACACCGCTTTTCGCCATACCGAAGCGAAGCCTGTGTCCCTTTTCGATCCGGTAAACATGCCCCCGCTCCATAAGTGTCCCTCCGTCATAGACCGCCTGCATATCCGCCCCGGTATAGGCAGCATATACATCTTCGTCAAATACCAGCTCTGCTCCCATCAGGGTCATCTCCAAAACAGCCGCACCCGGTTCATTTTCCAGCAGGGAAACAAGCTGCGAGTATGCCAGCGTATCCATTACACCGGAGGATGTGATCCCATATTCCATATAACCGAATCTGCCTCTGTCCTGCACCGTTGTGAGCGGTCCTGCCTGTAAAATATGCATGCTCATACGATCACCCCCCCTTCTTCATGCAAACTCCGGCCGGTAAACTTTATTAACAACATCCTGTCTGATCAGCTTATATTCCCGTTCCGTCACCGCGGCAAAACGGATATATTCTCCTGCCTTGCACAAAACAGGCGGATCGTTTGTCTGATCATAAAAGGAAAGCGGTGTGCGCCCGATCAATCTCCAGCCCCCCGGTGACTCCATCGGATATACACCGGTCTGACTGCCTCCGATTCCTACCGATCTTGCAGGGATCTTTGTCCGCGGAACCGAAAGCCTTGGCATATGGATCCGTTCATCCAGACCGCCCAGATATACAAAGCCCGGCAGAAAGCCCAGCATATAGATCTTGTAATCCACACTTTGATGGATCTGCATGATCTCTTCTTCACTCCGTCCAAGTTCTCTGCACATTCCTGCAAGATCCGGTCCTTCTTCTCCGCCATAGCAGCAGGGAACAATGCGGATCCGCTTCTTTTCCTTCATTTCAGATGCCTTTATAGAGGAAAACTTCTTTATGACAGGCATCAGCCTCCGATACGTGGTGATCGCCTGATCATAAAAGATCAGCAGGCTCCGGTAAGTAGGAAGCACTTCCGTCACACCTTTTGGGTGTGCTGCCTTGATCTGTGCTGCCAGATACTGTACACGGTCATTCGTCTGCACATCGATTTCATTATCAAATTCACAAAGAACTGCCTGATCCCCGACCGGGCAGATACGAAAAGCCTCCATAGGATCACTTCCTCTCATGAAACGC
>ERZ780154.1520-NODE-1520-length-11128-cov-1.80827_pt1 | contig 11128 bp, 5 predicted proteins | sample MGYA00511568_ERZ780154 | MGnify/ENA primary metagenome ERZ780154 (study PRJEB29588, sample SAMEA2142525) | human gut metagenome | biome: human gut; feature: human-associated habitat; material: faeces | place: Denmark | collected 2008/2010 ...
AGATATTCCTGTTTTGCTTCCGATGTTTCCGGACATACGCTAAAAAGTCGCTCATTATAAGCATCTGCCTGAAGTAATGCATAAAATTCGATTCCATGGTCTTTTCCATCAAAAAACAGATTTCCGTAGGGATGTTCATCAAAATACTTCTTCTCTGTAAAAAGTCCCACATCTCCAAACATCTTGTGTTTTTCCATGTGGTGCCCGTAGATCAGATTGTTAAAATCTGAAAAATCCGGTGCATTGGCACAATGTAAAAAAATCGAACCGCTTAAGGAATAATTTCCTTCTGCATCCGTATTCATATATTTATCATCATTTTCATATTGAACGAGTGGATAATTAATATGCGTATTATTTACCTTTAGCCACCCAATGACATCACTATTAATTTGTTGTAGTTCTTTAAAAGATTTACTATGATTTCTTGTTGGCATGTAAGGTTCATAAACTTTTGCATCAGCTTTTTCATATACCTGATTTGAGTCCCATAACATGTACCCAGATAAAGACATCATTGAAAGAATAAGAATCAAAGCGATAAGATCTACAAGATGATCAGTTACTTGGATAAACTTTTTAATCATTTTTTTTAATTTATCCATTGCTTATCTTCCTTTCTTAATTGTAAATATTGAAAAGAGGGACGCAGTTAAATAAACTGTCATCCCTTCATTTTATTTATCGCTATATTTTTTATTTTTTAAATAAATATATCCTACTAATGCAACTCCACCTAAAATAATCATCATAACATATGGTAAAGTATTCATGATGATACCTGTAGTTGGTACACTATTATATGTATTTGTTACATCTACAGTATTTTTCTTTTGTCCTAATTTTTCATTTTCTACCTTAACAGATTCATTATATTTTGAAGCTGTTTTACTTTGGACCTCACCACCATTAATAACGTAGCTGGCACTTCCTTTGTAATTTGGAGTATTAGATTCTGATACTGTCATAGTAGTTCCAACAGGTAATCCAGTAAACTTCATGCTTTCATCAGGTTTCAAATTAAATCCATATTCTCCAGTTTCTAAACTAATTGCACTACCATTACCTTTGACGCCACCTAAAGTATTAGCGTCAGTTCCTTCAGGAAAAATAAATTTTGCGGTGAAACTAAATGATGCATCTGGGTCAATAGTACCTCCATTAGGATTTACTGTTTTTGTTACTTTTAAAGAACCATAATTGTCATAGTCTACACCTGGATCAGTAGGATCAGTACCAGTACCTGCTTCTTGAACATAAGTATTGGTAAAACTAAATCCGTTTGCATTACTATCACCTATATCAACTTTACCAGTAGCAACATTGCCTTTATCGTCTTTTGTTTTGTTTACAATAATTTTTGTAATTTCATATGTCCCTCTATTATTAGAAACATATACGTCCATCTTATACTCAGCTTGTGACATGATCATTTTTTCATGTGCATTTGATTCGTCAACAGGATCACTTAATATTGGTGATTCAGTCACTGTATATTCATATTTACCTTCTTGACTAAAAGCAGGAAATGTAATTTGAGCTCTCTTTGTTGTTCTTCCAGTTTCATTAGCATCAAATGAAATACTTGGCATTATAGGATTTAGTACAGCACTTACAAGTCCTTCCCCAGTTACTTGTGTTGCTGTAAAACTAAATGTTTCTTCTTTTCCTACTTCAGTATTATAAGTTTTACTGATATACGCTTCTTTAGCATTATTTGTAGTATTATCATCTGCAAAAGCAGTTGGCATCGTTAAGCATAATGCCATTGCACTTGCCGTTGCACAGGCAAGTATTTTCTTAATCGATTGTTTGATATTCATTTTTTTGTCCTCCCTGTTTTTCGATTAATGATTAAAGAACTTTTATTTATATACCTCTAGTTCTAATAACCGCTATGGCTTTGCCTTTAATATCATTGATGTTAAGGCACCCATAGATTCGACTGTCCGAAGCAACAGTCCTGTTGTCACCTAATACAAAAACCTGTCCTTGTCCTACTGTAAGAGGAAAATCAGTTCCATCTTTAAACTGAGTAGTATCAGAATAAATATCTTGAGATATTTGAACAGCTCCATTAATCAGCAGACCATCTTTAGTGATATCAACCTGATCACCTGCAACTGCAACTACCCTTGACATCATTATTCGATCATTCTTTTTAAAAACGACCACATCTCCAGAAACAAAGTTTTTATCAAGTCGATAGTATAAAACTAAATCACTATCTTTAATTGCTGGTTTCATCGATATATCATTCGTTCTAGCAATGCCATAAACAAAGGAAAATATCAAAAACATTACACAAACAATCAATAAAATTTTAAGGAGTAAAAATAGTAAATCTTTTTTGAATGAATTTTGCTTATTATTTATTTCTTGAATTTTATCCATTTCTTGTTTTATTTCATTCATAGCAAACTTTCTTTCTAATAAACTTGGATATGTAAGGTTTTATTTCTTTGACACTATTATTATATGTCCATACAAGAAAAAAATTAATGCACTAAATAGGCAAACCTTTTACTGCTATTTTGTCAATTTAGTGTAATAAAAAACAACGAACAATATTTTTGTCCATTGTTTTTTATTACATGTTATGTATTATATCAAAAATGATTAATCCATTCCGTAATGAAAGTAATTCTATGTTGTCATCAAAATTAATATTTGTAATCTCTTTTATCTTTTTAATGCGATAAGAAGCTGATCGATATTGAATCATTAAATCTAGAGATGTCTTTTTGACACTTAAATTATTTCTTATGTATGAATTTAAAGTATGTAATAACTCTGTATTATGTTTTCTATCATAATTATCGAGTTTAGTAATTGTGCATGGTACATATTTTTTTAATTTATTTATGTCATCCAATTCAATAAAGGATTGGAATATTCCTAATTTTGAATAATAAACAATTGATTTATTTATATCTCCAGTAATCCTTCTAGCTATTTTCATAAATTTCATTGCTATTCTTGATTGTTTATATGAGTTTTTTAAATTTCTATATCCTTTAACGATTTCTCCTACACCAACATTAAAATTTGTGTTTTGATCTCTTTTGCTGATACTTTTCTTTACAATATCTATCAGCTCATTTAATCGTTTCCTACTATCATCATCTTCTTTATCAGAATCCATTTTTTGTAACATAACGATTTGAGATACATTCTTATAAATGTGTTCTTTAGGATAAAACACCAAAATTTCATTAGCAATGATGTCGACTTCATTCAATTGCTCTAATGAATACTCTTCCTTTTGATCTTCTGGAATAGAATGAAATGATACAACACGATAATAGGTATCTTCTTCAAGATTTAACATATTAGCCGCTTCTGTAGTATCATCATAATTTAATTGACTGTTAACTAAATTAAAGAAAATATCTCGATGATATTTTTTATTGATTTCGTTTTTTGCAAAATCAAATGTGAATGAATACCTTAATGCATCAATCGCATTTTCAATCGCAACAAAATCAAAATTTGTTAACTTTCTATTTTTTTCATCAATCACAATTTTAATAGGTATATTTCCTATAAAAGTAATAGGTATAATATATTGATTATATTTTCCAGCATCTTGTTTTAAATAATTATACCTCAATCTTATCTCTGGACTATATTCTTTAATGTTATCTAATAAATCAAAACTACTTTTTTCTTCATATGTTGTAGCAAGACAACTCAAATTTTCATAATACATTGAAATTGGATTATCAATTATTGTATAAAGAAGCTCTATAATATTTTTAGGTGTTGCCTCCTTATGGAAAATATATTCTTTAAGGTTATCATTTGTAACTTTGTGATACTTTAATAATGCCATTTCTTGATCAAAAACATTATCTAATATATATCTAATAATATCCCAATAATAATTTTGTCGAAGTAATTCAAACAGGGCAACCTCATTTTCAATACATAATCTTTTAAGTATATCTAGTTTGATATTAAAATTTTTTATGTTTCCACTATTTTTTATAATAAATCCAGATACACCTTTATCTATCAAATTTTGTATATGTGTTTCATACTGAGAAATTGTACAACTTTCATATATGAAAAAACTTGTAAGAAGTATTTCTCCTCCTTCTATGTACTTTTCCATATTTTCAACTTCTATGATTTTAATACCTTTTATTTCATTATCCAATCCTTTTTGTTCACTTAACAGTTTTAAATGGAATTTTCTTTGTAAATCTTTCATTTCTTGTACCAATAATACCATCTATTCTCTCCCCCCCCCCCACGAATTTTATGATATTCTTTTCATCATTAATATTGCGTTATTTAATAATTGTATTTATAGACCATGCATAATGTAAATAATTTTTTATGATTTATATAAAAAATGCATTTTTTCATTAATAACATGATACTCTATAACAGACAAATTAAATTCACAATATAGTAATATATATAACATATTATTAAAAATAACTATAATTATTTTCAATAACTGCAAAAAAATTTCTCATAAACAACTACTGTGTTCAAAAAATAGATTTTTGTTGATATTAAAAAAATAAGCAATCTTTTTCAGATTACTTACTTAATATGATGTTTCTCATTATAAACTTTTAAAATAAAATTACTAATTAATAAAGTCAAAAGTCCAAATAATTCTTAAGAATAAAAATCCAATTTCATCTTTTGTAAAACCTAAAGAATCAGTCTAGATTATATTTATTATAAATATGAATAGGTAAATATGTTTTTCCTTTTGGAAGTTCTATCCCATAAATCAAATGTTCACATACTTTATGTACACATTCATAGCTTTGCATATATGCACTTTGATCAATGATATAAGTAACTTTCCCCTGTTTTAATGCTTCTTTATTTTGTGGCATTAAGTCAAATCCTAAAATATTGATATCATCATAACCTGTTTGTGCTACAACTTCTCCCGCATTTGCAAGCCATGAATCTACCATGACAATTGTCTTATAGTATTTTTTTGAAAGAATTTCTTTTAAAAGCTTATTTGATATTTCAAGTTTATCTTCTGTATAAATTACATCGCTCAATAAAATTTCAGGATATTGTTTCATGACATCAAGAAATCCTTTAACTCTTTGTGATTGTGAATAAACTGTTTTTGAACCAGAAAGAATCAACACATTTTCTCCTGACCTTGTTAGATTATGCGCAAGTCCTGCAAGACAAGTTCCTGCTTTATAATCATCAATTCCAATAAAACCTATTCTATAAGAATCTTCTAAATCAATATTTAAAGTCATAACAGGAATTTTTTTTGCAATTTGATTTACTTTTTCTACAATACGTTTTGTTTGTAATCCCGCTATAATTAAAGCATTTACTTTGCTTTCTAATTCATCAAGTACATTTAAATATTCTTCTTCGTCTACACCATTAATATGTCTAAAATCAACTGAAATTGGATAATCTCTAAATTGAGAGATTGCTTCTTTCATTCCTGAATGAATCAATTGAAAAAATGGATTTCCTTTTTCAATCATAATCATTCCTATTGTAAGTGGTGTTTTAGAAACAGCCAATGCTCTACCTAACATATTTGGATGATAATCATTTTCATCCATAATATCACGTATTCTCTTTTCTACTTCGGGAGCAACGCGTCCTCGTTGATGAATAACACGATCAACGGTTCCTCTAGAAACACCTGCAAGTTTTGCGATTTGTGTAATTGTAATACTCATAGAATTTTTTCTTTTTAATGAATATAAAATAGTGGGATTGTTTCAATAACAACCCCAACTATCTCACTTCAATTATTCAAACTCTCTGTATCAAATTTTAATTTGACCGATTTTTAGTTCAATAAAATATTAATAAATAAAAATAAAGTTCAATTTTATTAAATATATACTCTTTTGATAAATTCAGTGTATCAAAATTGTATCAATTATTCAATATATTTATAATTTAATTTCATAATATTTGTAAAAATAATACTTTTCAAAATAATCATCTAAACTTTCAATTCAAATAAATCACTCAATGAAGCCAAGAATCCAACAAAGAAAAGGTTTGAATCGAATACTGTTAAATCTATCGATTAAAAAATTGTTCTTTATATTTATCCGTTCTTAAATCAAATGCAGGCATAGTTCCTTCTAAAATGTCTACTATTTTATCTTTAATATATTTTTCTTCTATCGCTCCTGCATGATATATTATTCTATTTTCGTTTACACATTTTTCACTATATACTATTAATTCAGAATCACATGCAATTGCCAAATTTGGATTATGTGTTATTAAAATAACCTGTCTATTTTTCTTTGCTTCTAAAACACAAGGAACTAATTTACTATATACTGATTGATTATCCAAATTATCTTCAGGCTGATCAATTATCAAAGGTAATTCTTCTTTATCTAAAGCAAGATAAAAAATCAGCAAAACTGTTCCCTTTTCACCAGGTGACAATTGTTCTAAATCCTTTTCACCCATTTTTAAAGAAAATCCAACATCTAGATATTCAAGATTAGTTATCAAGTCATAAAAAGCTCTTCTACTACTCACTAAAGAATCTGCTTTACTCTCATCTTCAGATACAGCATCTAGTATATCATTTATAAATGATATTGTATCATCACAACTGTCAAAATTATACTTTCTAATTAAACTATCTACATATTCTATGCCTGTAGATTTCCCTTTGAATTTTGATTGTACTCTTTGATTTATATATCCTAGCATCATTTGTGTAAAATTATTATCAATATGTATTGTTGATTTAAAAACAACTTTATCATCAATTTCTTTTAAAATATTAGCTAGTTTTTGTTCAATTGGAGCATATATATCATCAAGAATTTTTTTCTTTTTTACTAAATATAAGTATAAATTTTGTATTATCATTTCTTTCAGACTTTAATTGAATCAAATCAGCATTCAGTCTATTATCTATATATTCTAATTCTGCTTTGAAAAATTTTAATGAGTCTACTTTAATTTCAGAACCAACTAATGTTTTCCTTTTTAATTCCCAATCGTTCATTTTTTCCAAATATTCCTGATATTCTTTTTGTGGCTTAGACAACATATCTTTAGCACGATTAATTCTTTCCTTAAGTAAATATATTTTACCATATAAAGAGTTCATATTGCTATAATCGTTTATTATTTCAGAAATTGGAGTATTTATTGTATATTCTTTCTTTTCGTAATTTTCATTCAACTCTATATTATATTGTGTGATTTGTTTCTCAATATCTACTAATCTGCTATTTACACCTGTAAGTTCACTTTTTATTTCAATATTAATTTTAGGAACAATGGAATATTTTGATGAAACAATATCCGCTCTTTCGTTAATATCATTAATTTCATTTTCAATTCTTAGAATAGCATTTTTCAAATCTAATAATTTATTTTTTTCTGAATTAACATTCCTAAGATTTTCTTGACTTATTATAATTTGTTGCTCTAATTTAGAAATCTCACTATTAAATTCTTCTATTTTTTCTAGTCCAACTTTAGTTGTTTCATCATTAAGACTTGGTTTCTTAATTTCTTTAGGTTTGTTTTTCAAATGTCTTTCAAGCTCTTTAGAATAAAAATCCACCTTTGATTTTATTTCTTTTTTATATCTTATATCTGTTTTCTTTTCAAGTGTAATAATTTGATCATTTAATGATGAAATATGTTCCTTTATTCGTAAACTATCTATCTTCAAACTTTCCTCCTTAGTTGATATAAGATCCTTTAAATCTATTGCAGAACCTTTATCTCTCTCATCTACATATGAGAAAATCACTTTATCTATTTCATTCTGAAATTGCTTGTCTAGATTATTACATGTTTCTTCTATATACCTTTGTGGAAGATATCTAACCATTTGGACACCATCATTTGAAGAAATATCAAAACTTGTAACTGTATTTTTTTCATTATCAAGCCATTTAATATATCCCTCATAATCAAGATTATAGTTTTTGTCTTCTTTACAAAATCTATTTTTTGAAAGAAAAGAAAACATATCTATATTTGCTGATTTACCAATAAAACCTATAAAATCAGCCAAAGCACTTTTTCCACTACCTTTATTACCAATTATTGTTGTTAATCCATTATTTAAATATAAGTCAATATCAAACCAATTGTCTGCATTGATTGAATTCTTTTTCTTTTTTACGCGAATACGTTTAATATATTTTTCAGGATTCTTTTCTATATTGCGTATTTTTAAAGGAGTGTCTCCCACAAATACTCTTTCTGAAGAATGTATTATGGCCTGTTTTAATCCTTCAAAACTTATTATACTTTTTATCCACAAGTTCTCCTTTAATTTATAATCACGCGGATCATGATTATCACTGCATATAATTACTGGTCTTTCTCTTGCATCTTTAAAAACAAACTTATGATAATCTTCTATATCTTTTAATTTTGAAACTTCATATATATGAACTGATTCATCATATTCTTCTTTTATAGCTTCTGCATGAGGTAACCCGTAAGTTTGAATTTGTCTGTCAATTCCATTTGCTTTTTTTCCTGCATGAATGGAAATTATAGCATTATGACTTCTTGAAAACTCCAGAATATCCAAATAATCCCAATACACATTTTCATCTGTATAAGAACCACTAGGTTTAGCTTTTAATCTTAACATTATAGCATTAAAATCATCAGCTAAAATATCAAGATCTGCATTTAAATCAAAAATAAGTATTACATGTATATTTGTATCACCTTTATCTGTACGTAATTCTACACCTGGAAAAACAGAAATATTATACTTTTTTAAATTAATTATATTACGTATATTTTTAATTCTTGTTACATCAATTTTAAAATGATCTGTTATAGCTACAGCAGATAATTCATTTGCTTTCCAAGCTTCAACTAGCAATTCATCTGCATCAGTAGCCTTATATTTATAATCGTATGATGAAGCTGTATGCACATGTAAATCCCATTTATGCCAATTTGCACCTTTATCCATATTTAATATTCCCCCTACTATACAAAATTAATTTTTTTATTATTCTTGAATTCCCTATGACACAGGTTAACTGATTAATATCTGTTATATCTAAATGAGAGTCATCAAAACCAACAAGATTAGTTTAATTTTTAGATATTTAGTAAACCTTTATTTATTACTCTGCGTCTGAGGGTAATCATGTTATCATTTAACTATTTAATTTTAAAGAATTTAACTCTTTTACAACTTCATATTTAATACCAGAATCTATAACTTCAAAATGCTTTCTACCACAAAAAATTTTCTTTTTCTCTGAACCTTTTAAATCATTAATATTCTCTGTTCCTTTTGTTTCAGCAACAAAATAAAGTTTTTCACCGTCATCTGTATTTAGTACAACAACCCAGTCAGGATTATATCCTCCTATTGGTGTATCAATTTTAAATGTACTTGGCAATTTTGCATAGAGAATAACATCATCATCATTTTCTGCATCTATCGCAAACGTCTTTTCAATTTCAGAATCATAAATGACATGATCAAATACATTCTTCTTTGCAGTTAATTCTAGTAAATTCTTATTTCGATATCCATATAATTCTTCATCATTAAATATAAAATCTTGCTGATAATACTCATCTATTTTTTGATATTTAATACCTTCAGTTAAGTTCTCTTTTTTTACTGTTAAAAGTATTTTAGATACTTGTTTTATAAATTCTTCAGGATTCTTATAGAAGTCCTTTAGTCTTCCTGATTTAGCTATAACTTCTATAATTGTTTTTCGTAATAATTGAGTAGAATCTTGCAATCGTCTTATAAAATCTGGATATGTCATTTTTCCAAATTCATAAACTTCTCCTAATTCTCTCACTTGATGTCCAATATCTTGAACTCCCTGCTTATTAATATCAACTTTTGTCAATTGACTATCAATTCTATCAGGTTTAATTTGAGGCATATTTTTTATTTGTTCTATTGCCTCATTTTTAAGTTTATCTATATCCATATTAATAGTATAAATTGTTTTTTGCTTTATTTTGTTCCACAACTCTTCAAACTCTGGAGATAATTGAATTTCTTTATTAATTTTAACAGGTATTTTTTCATTTAAATTTTTAATATCAATTTCTCTAGAAAGATTATCTATTCTTTTAATAACTTTAGATGTAAAAGATTCAAATTCATCAGGCAATATAAAATTACTATTTTGTTTCTCTAAATGATATTTATTATTGATTTTTCCTTGTTTTGTCATGTATTCATTTTTAAGTAAATAATCAAATATCTTTTGAGAATCTTCTTGTGTTAACTCCTTAACAGAACCATCATATTGAGTTACACAAATACCAGCAAAATTAATAGGTTCTATAATACCAAATTTAAAATTATCAGTTTCTAATTCCTTTTGTAAAGTTGAAGCAAAATCTTTATAAGATTCATTTGCAATAACACTCAAAGTATTATATCTATGATCAAGTACCCTATTTCCATCTTGATCAACACAAATTCTTAAACCTCGACCTACTTTTTGACGCTTTGTCATAGTATCTTTAGTTTCAATTAACGTACAAACTTGAAACACATTAGGATTATCCCATCCTTCTTTTAAAGCTGAATGAGAGAAAATAAAACGAATAGGCTCATCAAAACTTAGTAATTGCTCTTTATTTTTCATTATCAAATGGAAAGTAGACTCATCATCTTTACTTGAAGCAGATGCATTTGAGTTTTTCATTCTTCCTTTACCATCTTTTGAAAAATATCCATCATGTACTTCTTCAGCATTTAAAGATATTTTATCTGAATATTTTTCTCTTAATACTTTATATTTAGGCAATTTAATAAGTCGGTTATACTCTTCTTCAAACCAAATCCAATAATCTCCTTTTTCATCTTCTCTATCATAATTACGATATTTTGCAACTTCATCAATAAAGAATAAACTCAATACTTTAATTCCTTTTTTTATATAATGAAGTTCTTTATTTAGATGTAATTCTATTGTCTGTCTTATCTGTGCTCTTTTTATGACTTGATCATCAATCTCTCCCATTGCTTCTCCAATATTTAAAGATTCCCCATTAGATAAAGAAATTGACTCTTCTCCCTCAGAGCAATTAATATTATTGACAATGTATCCATCACCTTGATAATAATCAACTTCATTAGATAATTCCCACAAATCATCATGTG
>ERZ780154.1522-NODE-1522-length-11121-cov-3.74273_pt1 | contig 11121 bp, 8 predicted proteins | sample MGYA00511568_ERZ780154 | MGnify/ENA primary metagenome ERZ780154 (study PRJEB29588, sample SAMEA2142525) | human gut metagenome | biome: human gut; feature: human-associated habitat; material: faeces | place: Denmark | collected 2008/2010 ...
TCTGCAAATAAATCAGCGAATGTGGGGGCTTTAATCTTCATAGTCACACTTTTCGGTAGTGTGCTAATTATAGCATATCACCCACCTTTTGTGCAGAGGTTCCGTTGTACTACCTTGTCAGAAAAATAGATGTCCTCCAGATCATCTAAATAATGATCCAGAGCTTCTTTGACTAAAGCAGTCTCTGAGCGACCCGTTTCTTTAGCAAACCGACACAGCCGCGCCTCAATGCATTTCGGAAGCTGAATTTCTAACAACGAACAATCCCCTGAAAATTTTAGATTCCTTCAAGAAGAAAGAAATCATCCGAGAAGAGAAACTCTACGGATCTCCCTCCTTAATTATCCTTCCGAGGCCGAATTAACACAGCCGCTCAAACTTGGTATTGCAAAAATCTTCACGACGACCATGCGGCTAAAGATCAATGTCTTCTTCTAAACGTCTCTTCAAGAAGCTTATAAGCCGCCTCTTTCATTTGACGAGAATGCTTGATGTCCGACTGAATACTAAAAATCTTCGGAATATCATCTCCGATGCCCAAGCAGACAATCTCAATACCGGCGCGTTTCAAATCTTGCTCAATGTCAGTTAGAAGTTCGGCATCGGAACACAATCCGTCCGTGATCAAAAAGATAATTTTGCGGGACTCTCTTCGACTAACAAGCTGAGCCGCCGCTGAATTGATGGATTGTCTGACTGGTGTATAGCCGAAAGGCCTTAAAGCGCAAAAGCGTTCCAAACAGGACGCAACGGGCTCATCAAAACGTTTGACCTCTAAAAGCGTCTGACGTTCAACGCCCGGAAAAGCATAAACCGAGCTTCGGCAGCCGCTCACGGAATCAGCCATTCCTGCAATGGCCTGAGCACACAAAGATCCCGTTCTCATGTCTTCGCGCGTCATCGAACCGCTTCGGTCTAAAAGCACACACATCGCAACAGACGGACGAAGCACCGATTCTTCGCATCGAAACACTCTGGTGTCACCGACATATAGCCGGCTCAGCTTCTTGGGTTCCAAATCTCTGCCGCTTCTCGCATAACGCGTGGGCTGGAAACTAAGTCCCTGCAGAAATCGATGAAATTGCTGCGAGCTGCCTCGAAGAAGCTTTTCTGCTTCCGCCTTGAACTCCGGATCAACCCGAGGACTCAGCTCACTTCTGACCGTCGGCCAAACCGCTGCTTTTCCGGTCGGATTCTCGCCAGTCGCTCCTCGATAGGTTTTGTAGTCCTCTTCCATGACGCGATGGATATCCGCGTCCTTAAGATCATCGTCTTCGAACAGCGCATCAAAGTCCTCGGACTTTTGACTGTCTTTCTTAGACCTTTTTGCTTTGCCCTTTCCTTCAGAAGAAGCCGCTGATCCTGTTGATGAAGAGCCGGCGCCCGCATTGTCAGAGCCGCTCTGTCCTTCTTCAGAAAACACCTTTTGAGAAATCGCCTGACTGAACATTTGAGCAATCTCTCGAGCGCATTGAATGACCTCAGCCGTATTAGCACTTCTGACCGCTTCTTCAGCCTTTTTCATAGTCCGCGCAAAAAGCTCCTGTCCGAATCTCTGCACAAAAGCATTCTTTGCTTCTTCCGAATAATGCTTTGAACAGTCATATTCCAGCATCAGTGCGGTCATGCACCAATAGCACGTGAGACAAAGAAGCGCGCCCGGAGAAGTATGTTCGCTGATATTCGGAAGCTGTCCCGCTCGAGCCATCTTAGAAAAGTGTTCATTGCGCCAAAGATAGCCGCCCGGATACTTTTTATATCCGATGGCATCGATGCGAACGTCTTCCAGAGCATTAACGAGCGAATGCAGGCCGCCGAGCGAAGCTACTTCATCAAAGTCACTGTATAAAACGTGGTGAATCTCATGGGTTCCATGCGATAAGTAAGCATCAAGAGCGTCCTGAGACTGCAGCAGCGGCTCTCCTAAATAAACGGTCTTGCCCTCCGTACATGGCGTGCCGGCAAATACCACTTTGATTTCTTTTCCCGCAGAAAGAGAAGTCAAAATGCCGTTTACCGCTTTCAATACAGCGGGTAACGCGATCGTTGTCTGAGACAAAATGAATTTCCTAAAAATACTCCGGAACCGTGCCCCAAGGCTTTCGCCTTGAGACACTGAACAGGAAGTCGGTTAACCGAAAGGAAAAAGCGATCGGCCGCGAGCAATCATGCCCGCTGCACCGGTAAGCACCTCGCGCCTTTCCTCAACAGAAGGAACGGTCACAAGAAGCTCGGCCTCTTCCGTCGTGTTCTGCTCGTGGGCTGCACCCGCTTGCGCAAATGCTTCCCGAGCGTTCTCCAGGCACTGAACAAACAGCTTCTTGTTTCGGCGCCAGACATGAGTCCGGCCGCCTTCCGCAAGCGCTTCTTCCAGTGCGGCGGAAGCAAGCGCAAATCGGGTTTGAGAACAGCTCCAGGAACGAACCCGTTCATAAAGCGTTCTGACCCGACAGACAATCGCTTCCGTGACGTTGGCAGATTCAAGCGCCGCACAGATGAGATCAGTCTCATCGGCAAAACGCTCGGCCAAGCCGTCCAGAAAAGCATCCTTTGAGCTTCGCTTGCCCGTGCCGTGGGCGGCCAAAACAAACACATCAAACTCAAAGCTGATCCGACGCAGAACAAAATTCGTCGGAGGAAAAACGGCATCCTTCGAACATCCCGGAGGAATGATACCTTCGAGCCTCTGAGCAAGAATGTCTTCATAGGCCGGCGCAAAAACCTCGTCGCGCCGCCGGCAGAATTCTTTTCTCCAAACACTCAGGGCCCGCTCTGCGACGGCAGCATCCTGCCTTCGCATCACGAAACCGTTGAGATAAGGTTCGCCCATCTCCTGACACAAAGCCTTGGCACGCGCCCTGAAGTCAAGAAAAGGTTTCAGCATCACGCCGGGAATGATTCGTCGGCGCTTCATAAACTCCGCGCCTTCCTCAATCGAGGTCTGCTCGGTCGTCGTCCCGCTCCAGACACTGATCTGAAAACAAATCAGCACCAGATCGGAATCTTCCGTTTTGCCTTCTTTCTTTTCGGTTGATACACAACCGCTGTCTTGCCAAAAACCGCGGTTACCAAACAAATCAGCCATAAGGCCTCCTTAAATAAAAAAGAGGGCCCCGTGGCCCGTCATCCGAGGGCTTCAATGGCCCTCGAATAACGATGGGTTGAGATGACCGAAATCATCTCGGTATTAAAAGAACGATCGGTCCGTTAGAAAACAGCCGCTAGGCAATATGCTTGCCGATGTCGCCGATTTCTAACTCGACCAATTTTTCGACCGCCAATGCACCGGCGTCTTCCAAACAGTCCGTCAGCGCGATTTTCATCGCACGCCTTAAAGCCGCTCGAGGCTCATTCTTCATCACCGGAGATCGATAGCTCAGAAGAAGCAAGTCTCTGAACCGCAGCAAGACTCGGGTCGAAATCGTTGCTTCCGCAACGGCTCCGTCCTCCGTCTGACGGCAGTAAGCCTGACGCACTCTATCGGCCGCCCTTCTCAAACGAACAGAAAATTCTTTCCGCCACGCTTCAAAGGACATGCCTCGGACTTCAAGCTGAGGAGTTGTCGCTTCTAACAAAGAAACTTCGGCCTCTTCGCCCATGTAGTCCATGCGCATTTTCCAAAAGCGGTCGAGCACCGCCGGATCCTGACTAAACCGCCCCACATAGCGTGAGCCGTAATCTTCCGTCAGACCCCGCAGATTGTCGGTCATGACAATGCGGGTTCTCGGATGCGGATGAATCACTTCTCCGGTCTCCGGGATATAAAGCGGAGAACCTTCCAAGAGTTCATTGACCGACAGCCAAAGATCAGGCGGCGCTGCCGACATCTCATTGACAAGAAACACACAGCCGTGCCGCCAAGCCCGCGTGAGCGGACCGTCGGCAAAGCGCATGCTTTTGTCCTTATCAATGACGTAGCCGCCGATGAGATCCGTACGGTCCAAGCGGGCGCGCGCGGTAATCGAAATCACCGGCGCGTTCACTCGGGCGCAGTACTGGTTCACAAAACTGGTTTTGCCCGAACCGTGCGGGCCGCTGATAAACAGCGGCTCACCCGATCCGATTTCAAACCAGGCGCTCATGATCGACAAAGCGTCCTTTTCAAAAACATAGGAAGGATCCAAGCGAGGAATCAGGCACCGAAGTTCCGGTTCAATATCCTCTAATCGGTATCCTAAAAGTGATCCGTCCTGCATAAATCCGAAAGATTCCAGCGAGACAAATTCGTTTAACACCTGTGTCATACAAAGCTCCAAATAAAAAAACGGAGCCTCGTACGCCCTGCAGGGGCACAAAGGCCCCGCAGGGTTAAGTAAAAAACGATGCACACTATGTTTTTGACAAACAAGCCTGTGCACCGAGGCTTGTTTGGTTTTGAGCCATGAGAACGTCATTCCAGTCACATCCCGATTGCTCGGGCAGACGGACTTCGACCTCAATGTCGGGATGCCGCTGTTTGATTTCAGCGGCGCCCGCATAAGCCTCCCTTTGACCGATAAAGTTCTTGTCCGAATCACCGAAGATGATGATTCTGCGGACCGACTTCGGCGGTACAAAGTTGCGGAAATTAAACGCAGCAACCACCGACCAGACCGGAACTCCGAAGAGTTCCGACGCAGACAGCGCCGTTTCAATTCCCTCGGCTAATCCGAGCACGCCGGATTCGTCTGTTTCGGCCAGACGAACGGCACACCCCGAGAGCTCCTTGCCGAGTACTTTCTTTACCGCCTTAACGGGAGCCTTTCGGCCCTTGTCCAGATAAGTCCGGTGGAGACTGACTCGGTGTCCTTCAGAGTTAACGATCTCGGCCACGAGTCCTTCATAGAAGGAGTGATCCCATGACCGTCCGTCCTCGGAAAGCTGCGCATAACGCAGACGATTCGAGGCACGGAGCGCTGCCGGAAAACACTTTTTCAAGCCTCGGCTTCGGAGATAGGCGTATGCACTATCTTTCTCGTCCAAGGCATGAGAAGCAGCCCACACTTCTTCTACCGGAGAAGGCTGCTCACGTGTTTTTGTGACTCTGTAGGTTTTCTCTTCATGTATCGGAAGATTGAGATAGCGGGCCATAAAACGCAGAGCGTCAACGTAACCGAAGTTCTTGATTTTCATCAGAAGATCGACTCCGCTGTGATAACCGCAGTGACGGCAGAAACTGTCGCCTTTCCCAAACTTGTCGGTGTAAGAGAAACGATCCACACCCGCGCACCAGGGACATTCCAGATTCTTGGTTTGGAAGATCATTTCATCCGCACCGGCGGACAGAAGAATACTTTTGTAATGGCCTTGAGCACGAGAAAGGATAGTGTTCACCGTGCTTTGGCTGATACGAAGTTTGTGGGTAGTAAGTTCCATCGGATTATTCCCTTTAAAGAAAATTCGACGTCCCGCTCTGTCCCCGAATTTTGGCGAACACGGCGGTTCGCCAAAAAATGAGAAGATATTCGAAGGGTGGTAAATCCTTCTGAACAAGTTTCGAGTAAATCGAAATGACGTGTCTTGTCTTAACACACGGGCTTATGAAGCAGCCACACATTCAACGGGCCACTATACGGAGATTTTTTTCTTTTCATATGAGCGTTTACCACTAATTTTCATAACTTTTTATCCCCTCTTTCGGTCTTGAGGACAGCCTTATTCTTCTCTCTTAATCATTATTTTTTATCCTTTTGTTTTTAAAAGAAATTTTTAAGTTAAATTTCTCTTTCCCAAGAGTCCCTCTTCTCATTCTTCTTCATTTAAATTGTGAGTTTTTGCTTCAGAAATGTTGTATTGACGCTAAAAGAGGCCGATTTACTTAAATTAAGGCGCCCTCCTCCCTTTACTTCTCACGAGAAGGTACAGTAACGCTATTCATTAGGGTTTCTTCTAACCCATTCATAAATGAGGATATAGAAATGGCTGAAACAAAAAGCGTTGCAGGTACACAGACTGAGAAGAACCTTGCAACTTCTTATTTGAATGAATCCCAGTCCTACGCTCGGTACACTTTCTATGCACAGAAAGCTGTGAAAGAAAGTTTCTTCCCGATCGGATATGCATTTAACGAAACAGCCGCGAACGAACTCCGTCACGCCAAGATCTTTTTAGGCTTCTTGCCCGGCGGTAAGCTTGTTGCCGAAGTCCCGACTGATTCCGTAGCCATTGGTTCCACCGAAGACAATCTTAAGATCGCCATCGACGAAGAAAGATTCGAAGGCGTTAAGGCATATCAAGCCTATGCCGATGTCGCCGACAAGGAAGGCTTTCCTGTCATCGCCTCTCACTTCAGAGCAATCGCTCAGATCGAACAGCACCATCTCGATCGTTTCCAGACCTATCTTGACCAGCTTCAGAAGGGAACCATCTGGAAGAGAGAAAAACCGATTCTTTGGCAGTGCCTGGTTTGCGGTTATATCTATGAAGGTACAGAACCTCCTGTTAAATGCCCTGCCTGCGATCATCCGTATCAGCATTACATCGGCTTGGACATTTACCAGTAATTGGCAAAAAGGTTTGAACTTTCAAAGTTCATAAGTCCTGAATAGCTTGAAGAAACGGCACCTGTTTTGCAGCGGGCGCCGTTTATTTTTTCCTTCTTCTCCGAGTTTTTCTAATCTCCAAGCCGCTCGGAGTTTCCTAAAAGCCATTGCTAAATGAAATGGTGCTTTGACTTCGCAATCATCGCTGTATCAAAATTTGTTCTTCTGTTCCTACTTCGGCCTCTGATTATTACTCACTCTGCTAACACCTATTTCTGATGAAAACCCTCTGTGCTCTCCTCTTGCCCATACTTCTTCTGTCCGGCTGCGCATCCGTGACAGTCTCTAACATTAACAGTGAGGAGTATTTGGTTCAGCGCCGCGGCGACGTCATCTCTCAGGGACGGCTGAGCGACCCAACCAACACGGTTCTCACAGCGCTGGGGCTTACGGACTGCGAAAACAGAATGCAGTACTGTATTAACTCGGTTGGTGAAAGTTCTGTCACGGACAACGAGTCCAAAATTTCTGCATTGGCAGAAATGTGGCTCTTCAAAGCAATGCGCGCACAAAAGGATGCCCAGCTCCTTAAGGATGCTGGCGAATATCAAGACGAGCAAAAACTTAACGCCGAACTGCTGAACGACTATATACAGACGGCTAAATATTCTTACGCTTATCTGTTTTTCTCCGGCAGAAAAATCAGCGACCGTGCCTTAGAAGATCGGCAAACCCAGGTGAAGGACTACTACAACTTTGCGGTACAGAATGTCATCGAGCAGCTCTATAGAGCAAATAAAGGTAAAACTCTAACGGATTTTCCTGTTCGCGAAGGCAGATGGAACATCTATATAAAAAATCCTGAACAACTATCGGAAAATACTGAAACGGTTAAAGAGTTGATTCCCGACACCGTCCTTTCTTTTAAGGGTCTTAAGAATCAATACTCAGCAGACGGCCTCGGCGCCCGTATGGTGCTCTCCACTGAAGGATCGGCAAAGGAAAAAGATCAGCCTTGGCGTCTAATGCCTTATTCTTCGGTTACGGCAATGATATCGTTTCCGGGAAAATCTCTGAATCAAATTCTTTCCGCCGACGATGTCGTTGTCTCAACGTATGATCCGTCATTTGTGCAGAGCGTCAAAATCGGAAAAACCGCCGTTCCGTTGTCGGCCAATTTCAGCGGCGCTTATGGTCTTTGGCTTGCCAACTCCGACTTTGCCTCTAACTCTCTCAGCACGATTTTCGGACACGGAAACATCATCGATAAGCCTACCGTCTATCTGATGCGTCCTTATCGCAAGGACCTTAGGACCATCATTCTCATTCACGGCTTGGCCAGCAGTCCCGAAGCATGGGTGAACACAGCCAATGAAATCATGGGAGACAAGCTGCTTCGCGATAACTACCAGATTTGGCAGGTGTACTACCCGACAAACGTTCCTCTCCTAATCAATCGCCAGGAGATTGCGCAAGCTATCAATAAGACCATTGATCATTTCGATCCGTCACGCACAAATCCGGCAAGTAAAGACATCACGCTCATCGGGCATAGCATGGGCGGGGTACTCACCAGACTTCTCGTGTCTGACTCAGGCAACACGATTATCGATGCGCTTGAGCAAAAATATCCTCAAGCTTCCAACAAAATCAACCAAATGGATCCGAAATTCAAGAGTATTCTTCGGTTCAAACCCCTCCAAGGCGTATCAACCGCAATATTTTTAGCGGCTCCTCACCAAGGAACTCCGTACGCTGACGCAAGCTGGGCGAGATACCTCGCATCCTTTGTCAAGCTGCCGCTCTCAATCGTGAATAAGCTTGGAGAAATGACGCTGATGATATTTGGTCAGGACTTACCGCGAGAAATTAACATGACGGGCGTGGACAACTTGTCTGCCAAGGATCCTACGATTCGTGTTTTGGCCAAACTCCCAATATCTCGAAATGTGACGTACTACTCCATCATCGGACGAGAAAACCCTGAAGGTCCATTGGAAGAGTCTTCTGACGGAATCGTACCTTACTGGAGTTCTCATTTGGACGGTGCGGCCAGTGAGAAAGTCATCGTTTCCGGCCATTCCGTCCAGGAAACGCCCGAAGCAATTATTGAACTAAGAAAAATTCTGAGAAATCAACTCGTTGATCAGAATGTCTCGCAACGTACAAAGGCCGTGAAGGCTAATTGATGCCGGAGATTTTTCCTACAGCGGTTTTTCCAGACCTGAGCGCTCTGTTCGTCCAGATGACAAAACCTCAGAGAGAATGGAAAATTTCTTCTCTCCTAGGAATACGTCCAACAGCAGCTATAAATGCGGCATTCGGAATTTTTTAGAAGTTTGCTATCGGTTCTGCCAAGAAATCCACAAGATTTCTTACCTTGATGCCCTCAATGTCTCCTGTCATCAAATCTGACAAAGTGAGTACGAGTTTCGGGTAGTTGTCTTTGATCTGCTTGAGCGGTGCTATTTCTCGCTCTAAATTTTCCGGTGCTAATTGGCAGCAGACTTGGAGGTAAAGAACCGCCTCGTCCTTAGAGGTCATAAAATTTACCTCTAATGTTCCATTCTTTCCTACGAAGACGCGAAAACCTTTTTGCCTCAGATTGAGGTAGACGAGGTTCTCTAAGATGCCGGCGATATCTGACGGCCGATATCCTAGAACTGAATTTCTGATACCGACGTCGGCTGCGTAGATCTTTTCTTGCGTCTCCAGATACTTCTTGCCTTTAAGGTCAAAGCGTTTCACGCGTTCGATCACTAAAGCATTTTCTAAGTAGTCGAGGTAGTTATAGATAGTTTCAACGCCCAATTTTCGACCTTGGCTCTTCAGGAAATCGGAGATGTTTTTCGCGGAAAAAGTACTACCGACATTGTCAAAAATGAATTGGATGATTCGATTCAATAGTTCAGTATCGCGGATGTTATTTCGAGAGACGACGTCTTTCAGCAAAACAGAACTGAACACATCATTCAGATATTGTGTGGTTGCTTGGGGAGACGCCCGCAGTTCATGAAGACCCGGCAAGCCGCCGAACTTCAGAAAGGCATCGAAGGATTTATGGATGTCATCGGCACTATCTTTTCTGAATTCTAAGAACTCGTCGAAGGAAAGCGGAAACATTTGGATTTCCACATAGCGTCCGGCTAAGAGTGTTGCCAATTCCCCAGAGAGAAGCCTCGCATTTGAGCCGGTCAGAACAATCTCGCAGTCACAATCGACTCGCAAGGCATTGACAGCCTTCTCCCACTCTTTAACATTCTGAATCTCATCGAAAAGCAAATACAACTTAGATTCAACTTGAGCAGAGATTCCGCAAACATACTGATAGAGTGCTTGGCAATCAGTGAGGTTAGCGTATTTAAGAGACTCGAAGTTGATATAGACGATATTTTTTCCTCGATTTTCTTCTCATTAACCAGCCAATCTCTGTAGAGTTTCAGCAAAGAACTCTTTCCGGAACGTCTCATCCCTGTTATCACGCGGATCAGTTCCGTACCATTAAAAAAAATGAGTTGATTCAGATAACGATCACGAGGAAACATCTTTAACGAATTCCGCGGAATTCCCCGTGCGTAAGCGCGGGGATGGATAGCGGACGGCCGAATGTTAATTCAGCCGTTGATTTTTGATATATCTCTCAATGATGGCGCTTGTTGCGCCGTCTCCGACTGAGATTACACAATAACTTTTTGTCCAAAAACGTTTGCCCCAAAGCATCCTTCGAATCTGATTGGAGAATTCTTGACGAATTTTCAGAGAAGATATCGTTTTTAGTTTACGCACCAAATTTGATTGACAAATCGTTGGAGGGTAAGAGATCAATAGATGAACGTGATCCTCCTCCCCGGAACATTCCATAAGCCTGACTCGATCACGCCGGCACACTTCCGAAAAAAGTTCTTTGAGCCTTTCCAGGATGGTTGATGAAATAACTTTTCGTCTGTAAGCTACTACGAAGATCAAGTGAGCTTTGAGATTGAAAACACAATGAGAACCGGAAGATAACTGCATATGATTCAAAAAGTCGAGCTGCACGTTATTCGTAAAAACAATGCTAACTGGCAAGCCTGCCATAAGCTTTGTTCATTGTCGCGCAAGCTCGGCAACTGCGCAGTCTATCTGCTTAGACATAGAGTCTTTGAAAAGGCGCCTGTATTGACACGCAAAGAACTTGATACGGAACTCAGGCATCAATACGGCAGTGACTATCGAGCTATGCCGTCGGCTGCCTCCGCGCAAAGACAAGGACAAGTCATAGCCAAACAGTTCAAAGGCTTTGCGAAGGCGGCTGCTGAATACTCGAAGCACCCTGAGAAGTTTCAAGGGAAGCCTCGCTTGCCGGGCTATAGGAAGAAATATCGTACGTTCTATGTCGGCCGCAACGGCTACCAAATCCGCGATGGCCAACTGACGATCACTGGAGGGAAAGATATCGGTTTTTCTCCCATTCGCGTAGTTTGCTGCGAACGTCAAGAGTTCAACGCCAAAGCTGAGGAGGCAATTGCGGGAGATCTGAGAATTATTCCGATGGAGAATACATTCATTGTAGAGCTGACTTATCGTGTCGATAAGGATGAGTGTAAAAATTCAAAAAGCGTCTCATTGAATCCGAATGAAGCTTTGTGCTGTGATTTAGGCATTGATAATTTTGCAACTT
>ERZ780154.1523-NODE-1523-length-11113-cov-1.9272_pt1 | contig 11113 bp, 7 predicted proteins | sample MGYA00511568_ERZ780154 | MGnify/ENA primary metagenome ERZ780154 (study PRJEB29588, sample SAMEA2142525) | human gut metagenome | biome: human gut; feature: human-associated habitat; material: faeces | place: Denmark | collected 2008/2010 ...
CCTAATTTATTCAGACATTGATGATGGAAACTATTGACTTCCAGTTTTTCACCGTAAAGTTTCCCCAAAATGGAGTCTTGTTCCAGATTTACCCAATGGAATACGTCTGACCGTGGGCCATATTGGCTATGTAGCATCACTGGATGGTCTATCGCACTGATGTCTTGCCAAAGGGTACCACCTTGTACAACATTTAATAATTGTATACCGCGGCAGATAGCCAGTAAAGGTTTATCTGTTTTCAGAATTTCTTCTGTCAGCAACCATTGTGATAAATCTAGTGAAGTATGAAATTCTTCCAATTTCGGATGAGGTGTTTCGTGGTACAGGATCGGATTGATATCTCCACCACCGGAGAGGAGGAAGCCATCACAAAGCCGGATATATTGCCGGATAGTTTCAGCACCTTCAACAGGAGGGAGAAGCAGGGGTGTTCCCCCTGCTTTTACGATTGCGTCAATATAATCTTTATTGACGTATATTCTTTCCATACCCAGGAATTTACCTTTATCTACCGACAGGAAATTTGTGCTGATTCCAATAACAGGCCTCATGAAACCAAGTGTTAGGAAGATTAGTCTAATTTCAATACAGCCAGGAATGCTTTTTGCGGCACCTCGACATTACCGATTTGCTTCATCCGTTTTTTCCCTTGCTTTTGTTTTTCCAGCAATTTCCGTTTACGGGATATATCTCCGCCATAACATTTGGCTGTAACGTCTTTGCGGACGGCTTTAATTGTTTCCCGGGCAATTACTTTGGCGCCGATAGCTGCCTGTACGGCGATATCAAATTGCTGGCGTGGGATCAGATCTTTTAATTTTTCGCAAATCCGTCGTCCAAAAGCATAAGCATTATCGAAGTGGATCAAGGCTGATAAAGCATCAACTGATTCTCCGTTCAATAAAATATCCAATTTTACCAGATTGGCCTTTCGGTAGCCAATTTGATAATAATCGAAAGAAGCATAACCCTTGGTGATACTTTTTAGTTTATCGTAAAAATCGAAAACAATTTCTCCTAATGGCATTTCATAAGTGATTTCTATTCGATTTCCAGTGTGATATTGTTGATTAATTAAAATCCCCCGTTTACCTAAACAAAGAGTCATAATTGGACCGATATAATCAGCCGGAGTAATAATCTGTGCCCGGATAAAAGGTTCTTCGATAAAATCAAGTGTACTGGGAGGAGGCATATCTGAAGGATTATGCATCTCATAGGCTTCACCTTTGGTTGTATGGGCAATATACATTACGTTAGGTACCGTAGTGATTACGTTCATATTGAATTCACGATCCAGGCGTTCCTGTATTATTTCCATATGCAGCATGCCCAGGAAACCGCAGCGAAAACCAAATCCCAGAGCAGCTGATGATTCGGGTTCAAAGGTCAGGGAAGCATCATTCAATTGTAATTTCTCTATGGAGGCCCTTAAGTCTTCATAGTCTTCAGATTCTATCGGATAGATACCCGCATACACCATCGGTTTTACTTCTTCAAAACCGTCGATGGCAATATCACAAGGTTTGTTAACATGGGTGATGGTATCTCCGACTTTTACTTCGGAAGAAGTTTTAATGCCGGAGATAATATATCCTACGTTTCCGGTTTCTAAGACATTGCGGGGTTCCGGTTTAAGGCGGAGCACCCCGATTTCGTCAGCAGTATATTCTTTACCTGTATTGACAAATTTTACGAGGTCTCCTGTGTGCAGGTTTCCGTTCACGATACGGCAGTAAGTAATAATACCTCGGAATGAATTGAATTCCGAGTCAAAAATCAGGGCTTGCAAAGGTTGATTTGTAAAACCTTCCGGATGAGGAATACGTTCGACGATCGCATGCAGGATTTCTTCCACTCCCAGACCGGTTTTACCACTGGCTTCAATGATATCTTCCCGTTTACAGCCCAAAAGCTCAATAATTTGGTCTTTTACTTCTTCTGGCATAGCATTGGGCATATCCATTTTGTTGAGTACCGGGACAATTTCGAGGTTATTTTCAACAGCCAGATAAAGATTCGAAATGGTTTGGGCCTGGATTCCTTGTGTTGCATCAACAATCAATAATGCACCTTCACAGGCGGCAATTGAGCGGGATACTTCATATGAAAAGTCAACGTGTCCCGGAGTATCGATCAGGTTGAGGACATATTTTTGGTCTTTATAAATATAATCCATTTGGATAGCATGACTTTTTATGGTGATTCCTCGTTCCCGTTCCAGGTCCATGTCATCCAGTACTTGTGCTTGTAGATCTTTCCCGGTTACTGTTCCGGTGTATTCCAACAAACGGTCTGCCAACGTGCTTTTTCCGTGGTCTATGTGTGCAATGATACAAAAGTTGCGGATGTTTTCCATGTGTCAATTTTCGAATTAAATCAGGATGTAAAGATAAGAAAATTGATTTTGTTATAAAGTAGGTTTCAATTGTAAATTTGAAATTTACGGGTAATAGTTTTGGTTTTCAAACTCAGGGACCTGAAAACTCTGATTAATTCGGTTGTCGTATTGTTGTCCAGGGGTTCTGCTTTATTATTTTGGGTCGTCTGGTTTTTGAACTTTCAGACATTTGAACAAGAGAACAATCTTTTATGTATCTTTACCACCGTTACAAAGTATATATATCGATGTAAAATATAGAATTATGGTAAAGTCAATGACCGGTTTCGGTAAAACAACTGTTGAAAGTGGAAATAAAAAAATTGTGATAGAGATCAAGAGTCTGAATTCAAAACAATTGGATTTGAATTTACGAATGCCTAATCTTTACAAAGAGAAAGAAATGGAAATCCGGAGTATGGTGAAAGAACAATTGGACCGGGGGAAGGTTGATATGAACATCTATTTTGATAGTTCGGAAAGTGATAAAGATGTGTCAATTAATCAGTCGGTAGTAATGCAATACTTTAATCAAATGATGGAGATTTCCAAGCAGTTGGGACTTGAACCGGAAGGGAATGAATTGTTGCAAACGGTGATGCGTTTTCCGGATACATTGCAGGTAAAATCTGAGGAGTTGAGTGAGCAGGAATGGTTACAATTGAAAACCGGCATTGAAAAGGCTTTAGAGGAGATCAACAACTTCCGGAAACAAGAAGGAAAGGCTTTAATTAAAGATATAAGTTGCCGAATAGAACTTATTCAGCAATTGGCTGCTCAGGTGCCTCAATTTGAAGTGAAACGGGTAGAAGTTATTCGTCAGAAATTACAGGAAAAGATTAACGAATGGACAGATGTTAAAAATATAGATCAAAACCGGTTGGAGCAGGAAATTATTTATTATCTTGAAAAATTGGATATTACCGAAGAAAAAGTCCGTTTAGCGAACCACTGCAAATACTTTTTGGAAACAGTTGAGAAAGAGGATGCTCCGGGACGGAAGATCGGTTTTATAGCACAAGAAATCGGACGTGAGATAAATACGATGGGATCTAAAGCAAATGATCATGACATTCAGAAATTAGTGGTTAGAATGAAAGATGAGTTGGAAAAAATTAAAGAACAGAGTTTGAATGTATTGTAATTTGAAGTCAATATTTGATGGTATTAAGGTAATTTACTTTATAAACTTAGTGAACTGATTTATGGGAAAAGTGATTATTTTTTCGGCACCAAGTGGAGCAGGGAAAAGTACAATAGTGAATTATTTATTAAGTAAAAATTTAGGTTTGGAATTTTCTATATCTGCTACCTGTCGTGCTCCCCGTGGCAGAGAAGTACATGGCAAAGAATACTATTTCTTTTCTCTGGAAGAGTTTAAGGAAAAAATTACTGCGGGGGAGTTTTTGGAATATGAAGAAGTTTATCCGGGATGTTTCTATGGAACTTTACGGAGTGAGGTAGAACGGATTTGGTCAAAGGGACACACTGTGCTATTTGATGTAGATGTAATTGGTGGACTTAATATAAAGAAAAAGTTTGGTTTGGATGCTTTGGCGGTTTTCATACAACCTCCTTCTGTTGAAATATTGTATCAGCGTTTGACCGGACGAGGGACAGATACCCCGGAAAAGATACAGGAACGTATAGCAAAGGCAGCATATGAAATGAGTTTTGCAAACCGATTTGACACTATTATTGTAAATGATCGTTTAGAAAATGCTCTGACTGAGGCCGAAAGCAAGGTGAGGAGTTTTTTAAATTTGAGAGTTTAATGGTTCATTTACTATTTATTGTTTGTCAATAGTAATTTTATGGGCGTGACGGGACTTTTTTTTGGTTCTTTTAATCCGATTCATAATGGTCATTTGGCAATTGCAAGGTACTTATTGGATGAGGAATATTGCAGGGAAGTATGGTTTGTCGTCTCTCCTCAAAATCCTTGGAAGAAAGATCAATCGTTACTGGATGAACAAAAGAGATTCTGGATGGTAAAAGAAGCGATTGCCGGAGATAATCGCATGAAAGCTTGTGATCAGGAATTCCGGATGTCACGTCCTTCTTATACTTATCAGACTTTGCAGACTTTCTCCCGGGAATTTCCGGGTCTTCAGTTTTCGCTTATTATGGGAGGAGATAATTTACGTAATTTTCATTTATGGAAAGATTATGAGAAAATAATAGCTCTATATCCCGTTTTAGTTTATCCACGTCCAGGAGAAACAGTACCGGTACTTCAGGGAGTAAACATCACTCTGGTGGATGCTCCTTTGACTTCAGTTTCTTCTACTGAGATCCGGGACAAAGTGAAGATAGGAAAAGATGTTGCAGGAGAAGTGCCTGATGAGATATTGCCTTGGGTTTTGGAATACTATAAGTAAGGAATGAAGATAGGTTTTTATCTGTTGGTGATGTATTTGGGCTTGGGACAAGGGATAGCTATGCGCCATGAAATTTTATCTGGTTCGCCTTGGTAAGTCAACGATTCAACACGGGATTTATAAGATTCTTTGATAAATTTGTAACATTGTAAATGCAGGTTTAAATCTTTTGATTATGCGGTTATTGCTTCATACTTGTTGTGCACCTTGTTCTGCTGCGATTATTGAATGGTTGTTAAGGAATAATATCCGGCCGGTATTGTATTATTTTAATCCGAATATTTTCCCCCAGGAAGAATATCTTATCCGGAAAGCTGAATGTTCGCGGTATGCACGAGCACAGGGTGTGGAAATAATTGATGGCGATTATGTTCATGAGGAGTGGTTGCAGCAAGTTTACGGTTTAGAGGCTGAGCCTGAACGTGGAAAACGTTGTTTGCAATGCTTCAGGATACGAATGCTGGCAACAGCAAAGTTAGCTTTTGAACAAAGATTTGACTGTTTTGCGACTACTTTGGCATCTTCTCGTTGGAAAAGTCTTGAACAGATTGCTCAGGCTGGTCAGTGGGCTGCTGCACAATTTGAAGGAGTAGAATTTTGGGAAAAGAATTGGAGAAAGGGAGGGTTAAGCGAACGTCGCCGGGTTTTATTGTCTGAGAATGGTTTTTATAACCAACAGTATTGCGGATGTGAGTTTTCGATGAGGAAAGATCAGGAATGATCGGACCGGTTCTATTGTGATCTGCAGCTTTATACTGGAATTTCAGAAGATTTTGATGGTTGTTTACCTTAATGTAGGGATAGATGAAGTGGTTTTGCCCTTGAAGAATACCTATATAAAGGGATTTCAGGATTTAGGAATAGCTTTTATCTTTGTTACATCAAAGTTCGAAACGTTTTATTGATTAATATTTATAATTGCAGAATCACAGGTTTTAGCCAGCCTGTGATTTTTTTTATAAAAACACCGGACAGGATGCGGCTAGCGGATCCTTCAAATAAAGCAGTTCCCAGAATTGAGGCCACATCATACAATCCTTTTATACACACTTTATTTCCGGTGTTTTAACAGTACAGTAAATATAAAAATGCAGGTGCCCCACTCTTAATCCTCGAGAGTACAGGCTGTTGCTCTGATTGGCAGGTCTTCTGACTTACTTCTATCCGAACGCCTTCCCGTCGTGCACGTGGCCGACAGTGGCAGGAGTGTTGTCCGAATGTTGTGTGTGAAGCTCACAGCAGCGGGACTGTCCGGGATTTTCACCCGATTCCCTTTTGTTTCCTATACCGAATGATACTGGGAAAACCAATCCGAACAAAGGTAGAAAAATAATTCAAATTGTGAGATTAGGAGATAAAAAATTATGGCTGATTATTTATATTGCTGTTAGTCAACCATAATATAAGGATCTATTCATCTTTCAGGTATTTGTCAGGGTATTTTACTTTTCTAATCATTTCTTGGTATATAACTGTGTTCGTTCATAATTTTTAGGTATTGTAAACACTTTGTATAGGAATTACTTTTGACCCACTCTAAATAATAAAACTATAATTATAAAGTATAAAATATTCATTAAATCTAAAAAATCATGAAAAAATTAAAATTGCTATTGTTCGGGTTGAGTTTGTTTATTGGGCTGTTTACTTCATGTTCAGATGATAATAAGGGTGGTGGCGGAGGTAATGGAAACTATCCGTCTGCATCGGTAAAGGCAACAGAATATGGGGAATGGACTTATTTTGATTTGGCAACCGGGACTAGCAGGACGTTGAAGATTAAAGGTGAAGACGGGGCTGTGACGGGTATTTATTATGGGAATTTAGAGAGTTCTTATATTAAAAATACCGATTCTTTGCAATTGATTATCACACGTTATACCAGTGATTCTGTTACGATTTCTTTACCTGAGGTTTTGATGGGGCAGATGAGTGGTGACAAGGTGGATACCCTATCGTTGTCTGCAAAAGTGAAGGCGCAAAAGAGCGATAATCAATGGACAATTTCAGGTGGAAAAGAAACTTGTTCTGTAGAAAAATCAGATGGTTCAAAAACTAATTATGTCATTAGTTTTAACGGAACGATTGGTACATCGAAAGGTTCGGCTGTAAGTTTAAATATTTTTCTGCTTCCAAAAGGAATGTATGATGCGATGGGTGAGCGCATGGATTTTGGTGGAAAATATGATGGTCTGGTGGATGAAAGTTATATATACGAAGTGGATGGTGATGAAGCGTCTTTTGATTGGGATCTTGCTTTCCATAAGTATGATATCCGGACTAATGGCGGAAGTGCCGTGATTTAGTGCAGTGAAGACAAGTAAAACAAATCTGGACGATGTGACTTCTTCTACTATGCCAACAACAGGATTTGTAGAAGATGTAGATGGAAGTGTCTATGCAGATATGACTAAAATGATGAAAGGGTTTGTTGGATATCAGTATGTGAAAATTAATGAAGTCCTTACTGATTGGGTTACCAGAACGCCGACAGGTACGATGCCTCCGACGCTTTATTCTTTGAATAAAAACGTATTTGTCGTAAAAACCAAAGCTGGTAAATACGCGAAAATACAATTTTACGATACAACAAATGATAAAGGGGATGCGGTGTATCCGACATTCAATTATGAATATCCCATGAAATAAGAGATTATAAATGAGATTTTGCAATTATATACCGATGTACAGTTACATGGGTATATAATGCTTTAATTGGTTGACTTATCAGGTAAGAAAGATGATGATACAGAGATTAGTAGTTGTTTTATTTTGTTTGTTTTCGTTGTTTGTTAAGGCGGAGGAGGAACAGAGTCCGGGGATGGCTATAACTATTACAGGAATTGTGTTGGATGAACAGGGGAATCCTCTGCCAGGTGCTTCCGTATGGGTAAAAGGGAGTACGATTGGAGCAGGTACGAATGCTAAGGGTGAATTTAACTTGTCTTTGCGTAAAGGAGGACGTCAGGTTCTGAGATTTAGTTTTACAGGTTATACACCTCAGGAATATACTTTCGAACAGGAGGTCGTGTCCCCTTTGATTATCCGTTTAAAACCGGCCGAAAATGCTTTGGATGAAGTTGTGATTACTGGTACGCGTACTCCCAAACCTTTGAAGGAAGTACCTGTTTTAACCCGGGTGATTACTGAAGAAAATATCCAGCAACTGAATCCTCCTGATCTGAAGACATTGCTTGAATTTGAACTACCTGGTTTACAATTTGGGCAGGCACATGGTTCCGGACTTCCTGAATTACAGTTTCAGGGAGCTGCTGGCGGATATGTGCTTTTTCTTTTAGACGGAGAACGTTTAGCGGGTGAAGGATCCAGTAATAACATTGATTATACCCGAATTGATGTAGATAATATCAAACGGATAGAGATTGTAAAAGGTCCTATGTCAACTCTTTATGGTTCACAGGCGATGGGTGGAGTTGTAAATATTATCACAAAAGATGCTGACCGTCCTTTTACGGGAAATATTTCTGCCCAATATAGCGATAAAGGAGATCAGAAATATTCAGTTTCCGGAGGTACACGCTTAGATCGTTTTTCATCTTATACAACATTCTCTTATCGTTTCCGGGATGCTTATTCGGTGGATGATGAAGAAGGTTTTGTAACTAAAACTGAGCTGCCGGATGGAACTATTATCCGGGATACTTCTGATGTATTGTCCACTAATGTGAAGGGATATAAAGTTTGGCAGGTGGATCAAAAGTTTGGTTATTCATTTACCGATGACTTAAAACTTAATTTTGGCGGATCTTATTATAATAATCACGTGCAGCAGGTATATGAAAGTAAAAAGCAGGATGTCTATTCTACTTATACCATTAATCCTTCTTTGTATTATACTCTGAATGATGACCATTTGCTGAGTCTTTCTTATTTGATGGAGAATTATGAAAAAAGGTATGAATACCGGACTTTACCTTCAGATAAAATATTCGGGGATCTGACTAATACTTTACGTTTGAATTATTCCGGTCAGTTGGGAGGAAAACATATACTGACGGCTGGTTTTGAGATCAATACGCAGCGTCTGCAACACTATTGGTTTGATAATGGAAGCGGGAAGAAGTTTGATGCTCAAACTTATGTACTTTATTTACAGGAAGACTGGAAGGTATCGGATCGGTTTAGTCTGGTTGCAGGTGTACGTTCAGATTGTCATAATGATTATGGCTTCCATGCCAGCCCGAAAATATCGTTGATGTATCGTGTTGGTGTACTGGCTTTACGTGGAGGTTATGGGATGGGATTGCGTATTCCGTCCTTGAAGGAATTACATAGTGAATATGATATGGGAGGTCAGGGGATGTTTATGATTTATGGTAATGAGGATTTAAAGACCGAAACCAGTCATCAGGGAACCTGGTCAGTAGAGGTGACCAAAGGTATTTTTAATGGTTCTGTTTCCGGATATTATACCAAATATAAGGATGAAATTGCTTTGGGGTTGACCGAAGATGGAGAGGACCAGCAATATCACAATATAGAAGATGGAACAAAAACAGGAGTAGATGTAATGGCACAATTCCGTTTTCGCTGGGGGCTGACTCTTCAGGGGTCATATGCTTACGTGGATGCCAATGAAGATACAGAGGGACATAATACATCGACAGCCCGACCGCATAGCCTGACTTTTGGTGCTAATTATTCGCGGAAAGTCGGATTGGTGAAATTGTCAGCTAGTCTCAATGGACGTTGGATGTCAAAAGTAGATGTTTGGTATAAAAGTGATGAAAATTTTGTTTTAAAAGCTTATGAACCGCTTACTGTTTGTAATTTGAATCTGGCAGGGAATTTCCCTCGGGGGATTAAATTTATTTTAGGTGTTGATAATATATTGAATTTTAAAGAAAAGAATGTTTCAACAGATACGTCTATTTTTCCACAGCGTGGAATTGGGTTGACCGGAACTCTGGCGGTGAATGTAGCGGATTTGTTTAAGCTATAAATTTTATAAGTTAGAATTTATTGATATAATAAGTTGATAGATGGGAAAGATGAAAAAGAAGATTTTTATTGTGTGTTGTGCTTTAATCTTGGTGACGTTTGGCGTGTGGGCTTACCTGACTTGGTTTGGTGTGACGAGAGTTGCTTTTGTAAATTTTCAGACGATTACCATGGGGAATATTGCAAGAGCAAATGATAATTCAATGATCAGGATAGCAGAGGTTTCTACTGATCGGTTAGGTGAATTGACAGGTTATGATATGGTATTTATAAATGGCATGGGTTTGAGGATTGTTGAGGAGGAACGGGGACAGATTGAACGTGCAGTTCGCAAGGGAGTTCCTGTTTATACCACAATGGCGACTAATCCTGCCAATAATATTTGTAGTCTGGATTCTGTTCATGTGGCTAAAGTTGCGGCTTATTTGGGAGGCGGAGGAAAACGCAATTACCGGAATTTATTGAATTATATCCGTAAAGTCGTAGACCGTAAAGTGGGAAGTATTTCGGAACCGGAAGAACCTGTAGAAAGGGCTTCTGATATCCTTTATCATGCCGGTGTGGAAAATCCGGAAGATGAAAAGGAATTTACTACTGTTACAGATTACGAACTTTTTTTGAAAGAAAATGGTTTGTATAAAGAAAATGCTCATCGGATTGTAATCACTGGACAAATGGCTGATCCGGCAGGTTTGATTGCAGAGTTGGAAGCTACCGGTTATAATGTTTATCCCATTTCATCTATACGGAAAGTGATGAGTTTTCTGGAAGAAATCCAGCCGGATGCGGTGATCAATATGGCTCATGGCCGGATGGGTGACAACATGGTGGAATTCCTGAAAAAACGGAATATTTTGCTTTTTTCACCATTGACTGTAAATAGTCTGGTAGAAGACTGGGAAGCTGATCCAATGGGTATGTCAGGTGGTTTTTTGTCACAAAGCGTGGTCACTCCTGAGATTGACGGAGCTATCCGTACTTATGCTCTTTTTGCCCAGTATAAAGACGGAGAAGGATTACACCATTCTTTTGCTGTACCGGAACGTTTAAAAACTTTTGTACAGAATGTGAAGAATTATCTTAATCTGAAAAGTAAACCCAATAAGGAAAAACGAATTGCCATCTATTATTACAAAGGTCCTGGTCAAAATGCCATGACGGCCGGGGGAATGGAAGTAGCTCCTTCGCTTTATAATTTACTTGTGCGGATGAAAGCTGAGGGGTATAAAGTTGAAGGGCTGCCTGCCAGTCCGAAAGAATTGGAAAAGTTGATTATGGCTCAGGGGGCAGTTTTTGGGACCTATGCCGAGGGGGCTTTTGATGAGTTTATGAAAAATAGTAATCCTGAATTGATTACGAAGGATATCGATCAGCTTTTTGAACGGGG